>WNFD01000756.1_pt1 | contig 31965 bp, 33 predicted proteins | sample 5400491 | NCBI WGS metagenome assembly WNFD01 (sample SAMN13153343, study PRJNA577476) | soil metagenome | isolation source: 120 cm saprolite under Douglas fir tree site 2 hole 2 replicate 2 | place: USA:California | collected 2015-04-18 | reverse complement strand
GTCGACCTGGGAGCTGGCCACGCTCCGCATCGCGTTGGTGGAGCAGTTCTGCTCGTGGTCGGCGTGCAGGATGAGCAGCACGTCGATGGCGTGCTCGAGCACCGGGTCCGGGTCGTACTTAGGCTCGGTCATCTTCCGCATCATGCTCAGGAAGTTGCCCGCGTAAGACAGTTCGTCGTCGGGATACGCGTACGGCAGCCCCCGCGCGTGCCGGTAGGCGAAGGCCGCGAGCGTCGGCATCTTGGCGATGAGCCGCACCACCTGCTCGTCCCGGCAGGCCGGGTCGTGGACCGCTTTCGCCTCGGGGTAGAAGGTGGACAGCGCGGCCAGGGTGCTCACCAGGATGCCCATCGGATGAGCGTCGTGGTGGAAGCCGTCGATGAACTTCTTGACGTTCTCGTGCACATAGGTGTGGTGGGAGATCTGGTGGGCCCACCCCGCCGACTCTTCCTTGTCCGGCATCTCACCGCGCAACAGCAACCAGGCCACGTCCAGGAAGGACGCGCGGCTCGCCAGCTCCTCGATCGGGTAGCCGCGGTAGCGCAGGATGCCCTTGTCACCGTCGATGAAGGTGATGGCACTGCGACAGCTGGCGGTGTTCTGGAAAGCCGGGTCGTAGGAGAGCAGTCCGAAGTCGTCATCGGAGGTCTTGATCTGCCGAAGGTCAATCGCGCGGATAGCGCCGTCGACGATGGGGAGTTGGTAGCTGCGGCCGGTCCGTGAGTCGGTTACTCGCAGCATGTCATTCGTGGTCATGACTAGACCATAGGCCGTTTTCCATGGTGCTATACAGACCCTAAGATCTGTTATCTCGCCTAATGAGTCTCGTGCGCCGCAGGTGCCGCGGGCTGAGTGCCGGCCGAGTGCCGGACAGCCGTCAGCCGAGCTGGACGGAGCGTTTAGCCAGGCCGCCCCAGAATCCCTCGATCACCGGGCGCTGCCGGTCAAGATCGTTTTCGCCCGCGCCGAGCGTGACGAACAGCGGGGCGAAGTGCTCGGTCCGCGGGTGCGCGGTATGGGCGGCCGGGGCCTTGCGGGCGAAGTCGAGCAGCGCGTCCACGTCGCCCTCCTGCAATGTGCGCCGCCCCCAGTCGTCGAACTCGCGCGACCACTCCGGTACCGGGCCCTCGAAGACGAACTCCCGCAGGTTGTGGGTGAAGAACCCGCTGCCCATGATCAGGACGCCCTCATCGCGCAGCGGGGCGAGCTTGCGGCCCAGGTCCATCAGCTGGCGCGGATCCAGGGTCGGCATCGACAGCTGGATCACCGGCACGTCGGCGCCCGGGTACATCTCCACCAGCGGCACGTACGCGCCGTGGTCCAGGCCGCGGTCGGCGTGCTCGTGCACCTGGCCGCCGAGCAGCTTGCGGACCGATTCTGCCAGCTCGGGGGCGCCCGGCGCCGGGTAGGTGACCTCGTAGTAGTGCTTGGGGAAGCCCCAGAAGTCGTAGTACAGCGGGACCGTGCGCGTCGCGCTCACCGAGACGGGCGCGTTCTCCCAGTGCGCCGAGACCACCAGCATCGACTCCGGCCGCGGCAGCGCTTTCGCCCAGGCCGCCAATTCCCCTGGCCAGATGGGGTCGTCGGCCAGCGGGGGGGCGCCGTGGCTCAGGTATACCGCCGGCATCCGGCTGCTGCTCATGGCTTTATGTTAGCTGCCCGGGTGCACCCAGGACCGGGCGAGGCGTTCCAGCGGGTGCAGAGTCGCGCCCGACGGAGCCAGCACCACGCCGTCGGCCCGGACCGTCGGTGACGGCAGCGCCGCGCCGCGCTGGGCGGCCTGCACGAGGGTGCGCAGCCGGCGCTGGATGGCCTGGTAGAAGCGGTGCTGTGTCCAGCGGCCGAACAGCCGGAACCCGCACCGGATGACCGGGCTCGGAATCGGCGCCGCCCGCGAATACCCGGAGACGCGGAAGGTGACCCGGCCGGTGGCCAGGTTCTTGATCACCTCGTAGCTGAGGCGTCCCTGTTCCAGGTGACCCTGCAGCGTCTGGTAACTCCAGCCCCAGACCCGTTCGGGTCCGCCGTCGGCGTCCCTGGTCTCGTCAATGAGCCCGGTGACCCGGACGCCCAGGTAGAACCGCAAGCCGAAGAACCTGCCCTCGAGCAGCATGTCGCGGCCGGCGAGCTCGCTGTCGCCGCGGTAGGCGGCACGCAGGATCCGGGGCTCGGCGAACTCGTACTGGCGCACCAGGACGCATCCCGTTTCCCAGGCGCCGCCGGGCACCGGCGGGCCCGGAGGCTCCTGGCCGATGATCGCGTCGCCGGAGTCGACATGCCAGTGCCCGTCGGGCCGGCCGTCCTGCGGCGCCCGCGCCGGGTCGTAGTTGATCTGGCGATGGCGGAGCTGGTCGAGCGCGGCCGTCTCGTCAACCGATCCGAACCACCGCTCGCTCACCTACTCGGCCTTGCCGATGGAGTCGCCGATCAGCCAGAGCATGGGCGGCCACAGCCCGACGAACAAAGCACGCCGCTCCGCGTTGCCGCGTTCGTCCTGATCGACGGTCTTGGCGCGGATCCACAGGCCGATGCACAGCCCTACCGACCCCAGCGACGCGGCATGCAGGTGCATGCTGCGCAAGCCGGTTCGCCGCAATGCTTCGCCCGTGGTCATCCGATACTCCTACCGGGGACCCGCGGCACGAAACAGGCGGCACGACATGGGACGATCCTGTCATGACGACGACGAGCCGACCTGACCGGCTGGGGATCGTGCTCCGCTGGCCGATCGGGATCGCCCTGGTCAGCTGGCGGTACATGTGGCGGACTACTCCGTTGCACCGCTCGGAAGAGGCCGGCGGCCGCGCGGATCTGCCGAGCCCGGTGGACAACGTGCCGGAAGACGGCCTCCAGCCGCTCTCCGCGGGCGTCGGCCCGCTACTGCACCGGTCCTACGCGGTACGGATCGTGCGCAGCGCGATGAGCCCGGCGGCGCTGATCGATCTCGTGGCGGCTAACCTCGACCGTGCCTCGCCGGAGATGGCGGTGTTCCGCAAGACCGGCGGCGCGAGCGACCAGCTACGGCGCGGTGACGAGTTCGTCGTGCGCATGCCGGGACCGTGGGACGGCCCGGTTCGCGTGGTCCGCCGGGAAGCCGACTCGTTCCGGCTGGCCACCCTGGACGGCCATCTGGAGGCTGGGGAAATCGAGTTCCGGGCGGCGGGGGCGCAAGACGCCCTCAGCTTTGAGATCGAGTCCTGGGCCCGGGCCGGAGACCGGCTCGCCGCCCTGCTTTACAACAAGCTGCGGCTGGCCAAGGAGATTCAGCTGAACATGTGGTCGCACTTCTGCGTCCGGGTCGCGGCGCTGGCCGGCGGCCGCCCGCAGGGCGGCGTCACGATCCGCACGCGGTGGGTCGCCTGGCCGCCCCCCGCAGGTGACGACTGACGGACCGGGTAGGGATGGCCAGTGGACCCAGTTGTGGCAGACGCTGTGCAGGCGTTGCGGCAGATCGCGTTCGAGCTGGAGCGGGCCGGGGCGCCGACCTACCGGGTCCGGGCGTTCCGGCGGGCCGCCCAGGTGCTCGACGGGCTGGCGGCCGGCGAGCTTGACCGGCGGGTGGCCGCGGGCACGCTGGAGGCGCTGCCCGGCATCGGCACGACCACGGCCCAGGTCATCACCGAGGCCGCGGGCGGCCGGCAGCCCGGCTACCTGGCCCGGCTGCTGGCCGACCAGCCGCCGTCACCGCGCGACGGGCTGCGCGCGGCGCTGCGCGGCGACTGCCACACGCACTCGGACTGGTCCGACGGCGGCAGCCCGCCCCGGGAGATGGCCGAGACCGCCCGCGACCTCGGGCACGAGTGGATCGCGCTGACCGACCACTCCCCCCGGCTGACCGTGGCCAACGGGCTGTCCGCCGAACGGCTCCGCGCCCAGCTCGAGCTGATCGGCGAGCTGAACGACGAGCTGGCGCCGTTCCGCATCCTGACCGGGATCGAGGTCGACATCCTCGAGGACGGCTCGCTCGACCAGCGCGAGGACCTGCTCCGCGGGCTCGACGTGGTGGTGGCCAGCGTGCACTCCCAGCTGCGGATGCCCGCCGGGCCGATGACCAGGCGGATGGTGACCGCGGTGCGCAACCCGCACGTGGACGTGCTCGGTCACTGCACCGGCCGGCTCCTCAGTGACCGGCTGCAGGGGGGCCGGGGCCGCAGGCCGGAATCGGTCTTCGACCCCGAGGCGGTGTTCGGCGCCTGCCGCGAGGCCGGGGTCGCCGTCGAGATCAACTGCCGGCCGGAACGCCAGGACCCGCCGGACCGGCTGCTGCGCCTGGCCGCCGAGGCCGGCTGCCTGTTCGCCATCGACACCGACGCGCACGCGCCAGGTCAGCTGGACTGGCTGGTCAACGGCACCGTCCGGGCGGAGAAGGCCGGGATCACGGCCGACCGGGTGATCAACGCGCGTGGCGCCGATGAGCTAGCGGGCTGACCCCGCGTCAGCACGCGATCGCTTTCGCCATGCAGACGCCCGGGTGCGAGGGCGTGTAGGGCCCGAAACCGGGAATGCGGGTGAATCCGGTGCTTTCGTACAGTCGGATGGCCTCGGGCTGCCGCGTCCCGGTATGCAGGACGAGCCGGCGCAGGCCAATCTGGCGAGCATGCCGTTCAAGTTCGGTCAGCAGACGGCGCCCGACTCTGGCGCGGCGCGCGGCCGGCAGAACGTACATCCGCATCACCTGACCGGAAGCGCGGTCCAGCCTGCGCAGGGCGACACAGCCCAGCAGCCTGCCGCCTTCCCGGGCGATAAGAAAGGTGCCGCCTCCCTCCGCGACCTGCGCGGGAGTTAGCACGAGATGGTCCAGAGGAACGTCTGGATAACGCTCGTTCAGCTCGGCGTCCAGCCGGGCGATAAGGGCCTTAGCATCACTGCCGCAAACGGGGGCGGAGCTGATGGTAAAAGGTCTGGACACTAGGTCGTGCTCCTTTATGCAGCGATAGTCAGGCAGTCGTCGATGAGCGGGAGTCGTCGAGAACAGTGGGCTGACGATACTCAGAACGGCCATCCATCACTATGGTCACTTCGGGTCCTTCTTCGCGCTAGATCGGGCTCGATACCTCTACCGTCATGCTTGCGCGGGAGATTGACCAGACGTATTCGCGCACAGAAAGCTCACAGTTTTACGGCGCCGGGGAAATTCCCATCCCGATCCTGGTGCGCGATTTCCTGCGCGCGTACGGGCATTGGGTCCGGGCCATCGCCCGGCACGAGAATTGCCCGGGAGGCCGCCCGCGCGGGCTAGCTGCTGAGCAGCCAGGCGGTGGTGTCCGCGGGCAGCTGGTTACCCTCGACCGGGACGCTGGTGAGGATGACGGTGCCGTTCGGTAGCGGGACGGGCCCGGGCCCGAAGTTGGTCACGCAACGCCAGCCGCCCGGGCGGGCGAAGTGCAGCACCTGGCCGTTGGTGCTGGGCATCCAGTCCATGCTTTCCGCGGTCTGCAGCTTGTGCCGCCAGCTGAGTGCCTGGCGGTAGAGGACCAGCGTGGAGGCCGGATCCCGGTCTTGGGCCTCGACGCTGAGCGGGCCGAACCAGGCCGGCTGCGGGAGATGGGCGGCACCGGGCCCGAACCCGAACGACGGGCCGCCGGGCGTCCACGGCAGCGGGACCCGGCAGCCGTCGCGGCCCTTCTCCGCGCCCCGCGACCGCGCGTGGGCGGGATCCTGGACGAGCTCGAAGGGGATGTCGGGGACCTCGTGCAGGCCGAGTTCCTCGCCCTGGTACAGGTACGCGGAGCCGGGCAGGGCCAGCACAAGTAGGAGCGCGGCCCGGGCCCGCCGCAGGCCCGGGCCGCGCTCCAGTCGAGGTGAGGTACCGCCGCTGAGCAGCCATTTCCTGGCGTTGTCCCGGCTGCGGTATTCCTCAGGCGGCAGCCCGTAACGGGTCGCGTGCCGCACGCCGTCGTGGTTGGAAAGCACCCACGTCGTGGACGATCCCTGCCGCTGTGCATCGGAGAGGTTGTCGGTGATGATCCGCAGGAACTCTCCGGCGTTCCAGTTCGCTTCGAGCAGGTCGAAGTTGAAAGCCTGTCCCAGCCCGTCTGGGCTGGCGTACTTCGGCCGCCGGGAGGGGTGCACCCAGGCTTCGGCCACCCCGGCCCGCGGCGGATCGTATTCGTTGAAGACCTGCCGCCATTCGGCGTAGATGTCGTGGACCGCGTCCCGGTCCCACAGCGGGTGGGTGCCCGGCGGCAGGGCCCCGTCGATCGGGTCCTTCATCCCGGCCTGCGGCTCGAGCGGCTCGACCAGGTTCTTGGCCAGGCCGTGCGCCACGTCGACCCGGAACCCGTCCACCCCGCGATCGGACCAGAACCGGAGCGTCGTGGTGAAGTCGTCGCGGACCTCGCGGTTCTCCCAGTTCAGGTCCGGCTGCTCGGCGGCGAACAGGTGCAGGTACCACTGTCCGTCGGGAACGCGGGCCCAGGCCGGCCCGCCGAACAGGGAGACCCAGTCCGAGGGCGGCTGCGCTCCGTCCGGGCCGAGCCCGTCGCGGAAGATGTAGCGGTTCCTGGCTGGCGATCCCTTCGGGGCCTCTAGGGCCTCACGGAACCAGGGGTGCCTATTGGAGGTGTGATTCGGGACGATGTCGACGATGACCCTGATCCGTCTGGCGTGCAGCCCGGCGGTCATCTCGTCGAAGTCGGCCAGCGTGCCGAGCTGCGGGTCCACGTCGCGGTAGTCGTCGACGTCGTACCCGCCGTCGGCCAGGGCCGAGGGGTAGAACGGGCTCAGCCAGACCGCGTCGATGCCGAGCGCGGCCAGGTACGGGATCCGCGAGATGACGCCCCGGAGATCGCCCACGCCGTCCCCGTCGGAGTCGGCGAAGCTGCGCGGGTAGATCTGGTACACCACCGCCTGACGCCACCAGTCCATTACTTGATCGAGCCTCGCATGATGCCGCTGACGACCCAGCGCTGGGCGATGAGGAAGGCGACGAGGGTCGGGAGCAAGGCCATGAGATACGACGCGAAGGCCACGTTGAAGTTGGTGGTGAACTGGTTCTGGAACAGGTACTGGACGACCGGGAGGGTTTGCCACTTCGGGTTCGCCGTGATCAGCTGCGGCATCATGAAGTCGTTCCAGGACTGCAGGAAGGCGAAGATGCCGACGGTGGCGGCCATCGGCGTCAGCAGCGGCAGCACGACCTTCCGGAAGGTCTGCAAGGTCGTGCAGCCGTCCATCCGCGCGCTCTCCTCCAGCTCGACCGGGATGGACCGGATGAAGGCGGAGAAGAGCAGCACGTTGAAGGCCAGCTGGAACATGATGTGCAGGATCGCGACGCCGAACGGGTTACCGAGGCCGATCGAGGCGAGGAGCTTGACCTGCGGCAGCGCGACGACCGGGAACGGAATGAACATGGCGGCCAGCAGGTAGAAGAACGTCGCGCGGAACTGCCAGTGGTGCCAGTTACGCACGATCGCCCACGCCGCGATCGAACTCACCAGGATTTCCCCGGCCACGGCGATCGAGGTGACCAGCAGGCTCATCGAGAACGCCAGCGGGGTATTGGTCAGGTCCCAGGCGGCCCGGAAGTTCCCCCAGTGAATCGGCCAGGGGAAGTTGAAGCCAGTGCCCGTGCCGGTCTGGGCCGGTGACTTCAGCGCCATGGCGATGGCGAAGTACAGCGGGATGACGATGGTCAGGGAGCAGATCGCGATGATGATCGTCAGCCCCCAGTTGACCCGGCCGCCCTCAGGTATGGGGCGTGGCCGGCGTGTTCGGGTCCGCGGCGCGGCGACGGCTGGGGTACCTACCTGGGTAGCCATTAGAGAGCCCCTCCTCGACGCCGGATCACGCCTAGCTGGAAGATCGCGAAGAGCAGCGTGATGAAGAAGAAGATGACGGCGTTGGACATCTGGTAGGCGTAGTCGCCGTTGAAGAAGCCGCTGAAGATCGTCTGCGCCACGCTCGTGGTCGCGGTGCCAGGGCCGCCGTTGGTCAGGCCGACGGTTATGTCGTACACGTTGAGGAAGTTCTTGAACGTCAGGATGGTGTTAATGACGAAGAACGGGAAGAGCAGCGGGAAGGTCATGCGCTGGAACTGCTTCCACGCGCTCGCCCCGTCGATCGAGGCGGCTTCGTACACCTCCGTCGGGATGGAAACCAGACCGGCCAGGAAGATGACGATCGCGCCCGGGATGGACACCCAGGACGCGACCAAGACGATGCCGAGCCAGGCGGTGTGCTGGTTGGCCAGGATGCTGGTCTCCAGCGGGGCGAAATGGATCGCCGACGCGATGATCGGGATAGACGTGGAGAGGATGAAGGTGAATACGTAGGATATGATCAGGCCGGATATGACCATGGGCATGAAGAAAACCGTGCGGAATCCGGCCCGCCATTTGATCTTGGAGTTCAGCGCGATCGCCAGGGCCATGGCGGTCACGTTGGTGACGATGGTCGCCACGACCGCGAATAGCAGCGTGAACCCGTAGGAGTCCCGGATGGTCGGGTCGCTGAACGCGGCCTGGTAGTTAGCGAGCCCGACGAAGTGCCAGGTCCCGTACCCGACGTAGTTCGTGAAGCTGTAGAACATCCCCACGACCGCAGGGTAAATGATGAAGAAGGTGAACAGGACGATCACTGGGATGATCATGAAAAGATACGTCGGCGCCACGGGAAAGAAGAGTTTCTTCACCGTGCCGAGCGCGCCTCCCCTGGAACGGACAGCGGTCCGCTGGGAAGGGAGTGCGGTCGCGGTCATGCCTGCCTCCTAGATCCGGTGCTCATGCGGGTTCACGCCGAGGTCCGTACGGCCAGGCGCTTGAAAGCGCCGTCCATCGACGAGGTGAATCCGCTGACGTTGCCGGTCAGCATCATTTCCTGGATGAAGTTCCCGACCGGGATCGTGAGCGGCACGTATGTTCCCGGGCCCTGGTAGAACCGGCCGGAGCTGACGTACTGCTGGAGGCCGGAGACGATCGGGCTCTTCTGCGGCGGAGCGTTCTTAAGAGGTGAGAATGCGAGATTGGCCTGGTTGTACGCGTTCAGGATGCTCGGCTGCATGAGGTAGTCGAGAAACTGGATGGCCGCCGTGCGCTGTGCGGACGGTTGCGATCGCGGCAGCCAGACGGCCAGGTCGAGGTTGACCCGGCACTTGGTCTGGGACGCGTCGTCGGTGGCGGGCAGGGCGAAGGTGCCCATCTTGAGCTTGGGATTGACCGCGAGGATCTGGCCGACGGCCCACGGCCCCTGCATGTACATGCCCGCCTGGCCGTTAGCGAAGGCGAGGTTGCCATCGGCGTAGTGCTTGGCGATGGGATTGTCGTTGAAATACGGCGCCAGGCTGAGCATCTGCTTGCAGGGCACGGTGAAATCCTTCTCGTACGACACCGCCGAGTTGGGACCGAGGTTGGTGCCTGCGGCGTTGAGCTGCTTGTGGAACGACGCGACGTCGAGCATGCCGCCGACGGTGTAATCGAACAGGCCCTGCTGAATGGTCCAGGTGTCCCCGTAGGTCTGGTAGATCGGCGTGATGCCGGCGGACTTGAACTTCTCGCACACCGACAGGAACTCGGTCCGGGTCGTCGGGACGGAAGAAACACCGACCTTTTCGAAGAGATCCTTATTGTAGATGACGCCCTCGGCGGCCACTGAGTAGGGCAGGATGCTCGTCTCGCCGTGGAACGAGGCGTACTGGGTGACGAGGGCCTGGATGTTCGGGTTGATGGTCTGGGCCTGCGGCAGGCTGGCCAGGTCCGCCAGCACGCCCCGGGCGACGAAGATCGACGTGGTCAGGTTGTAGTTGTCGCAGTCGATGGCGGGCGGGTTGCCGCGCACGAACTCCGCGATCAGGCTCGAGGTGAAGTCGTGGGTCACCGTGACCGAGCTCTGGCTCGCGTTGAACTTGGCGACCAGGGCGTTGAAATACGGGACGACCTCGGGTTTCGTCTCCTCGAACACGATGCTGGTGCGCCCGCCGCCGCCTGAGGAGCATCCGGCCACGAGGCCTGGGACGGCGAGCGCGGCCGTGCCGAGCCCCAGCGTCTTCATCAACGTCCGGCGGCTCATCGCCGCCGGGACAGGCGTCGCGGCGGCCCTCGGGGTCACTGTCCGCTTCTGTCTGCCTGACCGCGTGTGATCTTCTCGACGCATGCCGGCTCCCTCCGACAGGGAACATCCTTCTAACCAGGCGCGTTAACTCGGTTAGGGGTTGGTAGAACGATCTACCACATCGAAGCGCTACCGTTAAGTCCTGTCAAGAGCTGAATCGGGCTAGCAGTACGGTGACCACGTGACAAGGTCTCGATCAGGCCAGGCCAGACCCGCCATCGCGCGCCATGTAACGATCCAGGACGTGGCACGTGTCGCGGCCGTATCCCGGCAAACCGTGTCGAACGTGCTCAACGGCGGCGGACGGGTGGGCGACGCGGCCCGGGCCCGGGTCCTCGACGCCGTGGCCACCCTGGGGTATCACCCGCACCACGGCGCGCGGAGCCTGCGCTCGCGCCGTACCTGGCAGGTCGCCTACGTCCTGCCGCGCGTTCAGTTGTTTCCCGGCAACTACATCATGCAGGAGTTCCTTCAGGCCCTGGCCGCGGCGAGCGCACGCCGGGGCTACAGCACGGTGATCGTGGTCCCGGACGGGGACCCGCGCGACGACCTGCGCCGCCTGATCGCCAGCCGGAGCGTGGACGCCTTCCTGCTCTCCGAGCTACAGCCAGACGACCCGCGGGTAGCGCTGCTGGCCGAGGGCGGGGTGCCCTTCGCGTGTTTCGGCCGGACCCGCCCTGCGCTGTCGCAGCAATGGGTCGACATCGACAACCACGAGGCCACCGCCGCCGCCGTCGAGCACGTGCTGGCCAGGGGCTTCCGGCGCATCGCCTTCGCGGGCTACCGGTCGGGGAACCACTGGGACCTCGAACGAGCCTCGGGGTTCAGGGCCGGGCTGGCCCGGCACGCGATCTCCCCCGATCAGGCGGAGATGCTGCTGGTGGATGACGCCAGCGCCCGCAGGAAGATCCGGTCGCTACTCAGTTCCAGCCGGCCTGACCTTCGCCCGGACGCCATCGTGACCGGCAGCGACCGGCTCGCCGCGGTCGTCTACAGCGTGGCCGCGGAACTACGGCTGCGGATCGGCCAGGATCTCGCCGTCACCGGATTCGACGGGACGGCCGCGGCGAGCCTGATGTATCCGCGGCTGACCAGCGTGGCCATCCCGGTCGACGACATCGCCAGACGGGTGGTGGCCCGGGCGCTGCGGCAGATCGACCACGGACCCGACCAGGAGCCGGGCGAGGTCGTACCGGTCAAGCTGAGGGTGGGCGAGAGCACCGGACGCCTGGATGAGGGCGCGGGCGATGAACGGCGCATGAGCAGGACTCTTGACGGCCCTGCGGCGCGGGGTGACAATGATGCCGCGCTGACTTGGAAGCGCTTCCAAGGAGCAGCTCTCCCTTCGGGAACATCGACGCTCCCGGAGGGAGACCTGCTGCCCGCTGAGTCGCCTCGAGGCCGCCGGGTCACCATCGCCGATGTAGCCGCGGACGCCGGCGTGGGCGTCGGCACGGTCTCGCGCGTCCTCAACGGAGGCAAGCAGGTGCGCGCGTCCACCATGCGCGCGGTGCTGGATTCCATCGACCGGCTGGGGTATCGGCCGAGCCACGCCGCGGCGGCCCTGGTCCGCGGCACGCCGCACACCGTGGCGCTCATCGTGACCCACCTGACCAGGCCGTCGACCGTGGTCCGGGTGGCCAGCGCGCTAGCGGTCCTCGAGGAGCAGGGCTACGACACGATCGTCTGCAACGTCGAAACCCCGGTCGAGCGCGACCGGCACCTGGAGGCCCTGCTGCCGACGCACCGGGCCGACGGCGTGCTGGCCGTCTGCCTGCCGCTGTCCCGCGACCAGCTTGACCAGTTCTCCCGGGCGGGAGTCGCGCTGGTCAGCGTGGATGCCGCCAACCCCGGGGTGCCGCAGACGGTCATCGACGACGTCTCGGGCGGCAGGCTGGCGACCGGCCACCTTATCTCCCTGGGACATCGCCGGATCGGCTTTGTTGGCGACATGCCGTCCAGCAAGCCTCCGGCTGGGCTCGGCTTTACCTCGTCGGCGAACCGGCTGCGCGGGTACAAGCAGGCCCTGACGGCGGCGGGCATCGGCGTGGAGGCCGGCCTGATCCGGCGGGGCCCGCATGACGCCGCCACCGCGGCCGAGCACGCCGCGCAGCTGCTGAAGTCAGCCGATCCCCCGTCGGCGATCTTCGCGGCATCCGACACCCAGGCCACTGGCGTGCTGGCGGCGGCGGACCGGCTCGGCGTGGGGATACCTGAGCAGCTGTCGGTAGTGGGCTTTGACGACATCGAGTCCACGGCCTTCCTCGGCCTCAGCACCGTCCGGCAGCCGCTGGCCGTCAGCGGGGCGGAGGGAGCACGGCGGCTGTGTGCGCTGCTCCGCGGGGAGAAGGCCCACCCGCTGCGGCAGGAACTGCCGATTGAGCTGGTGGCGCGGGGCAGTTCGGCGAGTCACCTGGGATGACGCACGAAGTGCCCCTGGCCGGGCACGCTGACGATCATGCCCTCACCCTTCAGGATCGAGAGGGCCCGGGCGGCCGTGCGGTGCGAGACACGATGATGCTCGCTGATCGTGTGGATCGAGGGGATCCGGCCGATGAGGGTCCCCTCCGCGATTTCGTCTCGCAGCATTTTCGCGACTTGCTCATACGGCGGCACCGCCGAGTCAGGGTCGATCACATGGGCCAGCATTCCCGGTGACGGCACCGATGGCAAGATCAGCCCGGGCTCCGGACGGCTGGCTAAGCGGGATGCCGGCGGGACGCCCCTGGCCCGCAGGGCCGCCTGGGTCCGGTCAGCCGCCTGAAGCTTGTCGAGGATGCGGGAGACGTGGTTTTGCACCGTTTTCAGCGACACTCCGAGGGACCGGGCGATCTGCCGGTTGCTCGCGCCTTCGGCGAGAAGGTCAAGTACCTCACGTTCTCGCGTGGTCAGGTCGTCTTGCCTGGGCAGCGGGCTAGGTAGCCGCGCCGGCGTCCTGGCCAGCATCCGGCTGGCGATGCCGGCACCGAACACGGCACCGCCCGCGGCGACGGTGCGCAGCGCCGCGGTGATTTCGGCGGCCGATGCGCCCTTGAGGACGTATCCGCGCGCTCCCGCGGCCAGCGCGGCGAAGACGCTGTCGTCGTCGTCCACCATGGAAATCACGAGCACGGCGGTCGCCGGGGCGATCTGGGACGCTCGCCGCGTCGCCTCGACGCCGGAGGCACCAGGCAGGTTGATGTCCATCAGCACGACGTCGGGGCACTGCCGGAACGGGGGAAACGCGCGCGGGCGCGGTCACGGCCGGCAGCCGGGCCTCCACCCTGACGCCGGGCGAGCCGTCCCTGACCGTCACCGTGCCACCCAGTTCCTCCGCCCGCTCTCGCATGATGTCCAGGCCGTGGCCGTGGCTTCCGGACGCGAGCAGCCCCGTGCCATCGTCGCTGATGGCAATGGCTAGCGCGGCCTCGCGGTGGTCGATCGACACCTGGCAGTGCTGCGCGTGGGCGTGCCTGACCGTGTTGGTGACCGCCTCAACCACGATGCGGTACGCGGCGACCTCGACCGCGGCCGGAAGCGTCGGCAGGTCCTCGCCGACGCGCACGCTGGCGGATAGGTCAGCCCCGGCGGTCAGCCGCTCGACAGCCTGGGCGCACGCACCGGCCAGGCCCAGCTCGTCTAGGGCCGGCGCCGCAATCCCTCGACCAGGCGGCGAACGTCCACGACCGTTCGGCGGATCTCCTCGCTGAGGTCGTGCAGCTGCCGCGACGCGCCGTCGCTGCCTCGCGGGAGCAGTGCCCGCGCCGTCTCGGTCTTCAGCGTCAGGCCGGCCAGGGCCGGGCCGATGCCGTCGTGCAGGTCCCGGCGCAGACGCCGCCGTTCTTCCTCGCGGGCCAGCACGAAGCGGCCGCGGGCAGGCGCCGGCGCAGGGCTCTCCATAAGCTCATGGTGCACCACGTGCGGCTCTGCGACGAGGATCGTTTACTGATAACGCGGCCGGTCAGGCCGCGGCCCTGCGGCGGAGGCGGGCGGCGAGCACGATGATGGCCGCGATCAGGCCGGCCAGCGACACGAGGGCAGGCTGCCGGGATAGTTCTCGCGCCAGATCATGACCGCACTGCCGAACTCGCCCAGGCCAAGTAGCCCGGCGATCGTCGTCAGGACAGTGAGCTTGCGACCGTTCATGATTGCCTCCCAGGGAATCTGTGGTGACGTCACGATGCCCCTGCACCGTTCCCGGCCAGAAGAGGCGCTTTCCCGGTCACGCCGGGAAGTTCTCCCGGCCTGCCCGCGGGACGCTGACGGGGCTTGCTTAAGGTGAGCTGATGGGCGCCGCACAACGTCAGCTGAACGACCAGATCGATCAGGCGACGCAGCGCCTGCTCGACGCGGCACGCGTCGTCACGGAATCGGACCTCGAGGCGCCGTCTCTGCTGCCAGGGTGGACGCGGGCGCATGTCCTCGCGCACCTGGCCCGCGGCGCCGACGCGATGCGGAACCTGCTGATCGGCGTGCGCTCCGGGCAGGACCGTCCCGCCTACGTCAGCGCGGAGGCGCGGCAGGCCGGCATCGAGCAGGGCGCACGCATGCGAGCGAAGGAGCTCGTGGCCGACGTGGCCGACTCGGCGATGGCCTTTCGGGCCATCGTCCGGCAGTTGCCCGATGACGCGTGGCAGGTCCCGGTGCGGATTCTGGACTCGGTACCCTTCCCCGCCGCTCAGCTGCTGACCCGGCGGCTGGTCGAAGTTGAATTGCATCATTGCGACCTCGGCGCAGGGTACAGCCCAGATGACTGGCCGGACGCATTCGGCACCATGGAACTCACCGAGCCCATGCGGTCGCAGCGTCAGGACCGGCTCAGGCACGCTCAGGCCTCCCGCACGGCCAGACTGAGCTCACCGGTCCGGCCGCCCGCGCCCTGGCAACCCAATCAGCGGCTCCCGGGGAGCTGGCTTGGAACAAGGTGATGGCGAGAGCCCGGCCGAGGACCGGATCGGCGACCGGCATGAGATACCGGTACCGGGCGGGCAACTGGCTGCGCATCGCCTCGGGCGGCCGGGTGATCGTGGCGGACTCCATGACCTCCAGCCCGAGCCGCTCCAGCGAGCGTGGATCATCGCAGGCCCAGGCCCACCGGGCGTCCATGTTCTTCTTGGCCGCCAGCCGGTGCTGACGGTCGAAAGTCTGCCTGGGATAGGTGTCCAGCGCGATCAGGGCGCCGGGAAATTGCTCCACAATGCGGGCCAGCGTCCGCAAGACCTGGTCCTCTGGCAGGTAGACAAGCACTCCCTCGGCGACGAAGAAGTACGGTCCCTGGCTCGGCGCGACCACCGGCAGCCAGTGCTCATCGAGGACAGACGCGGCCACCATCCGGCGCCGTTCGGTGTCAGCGAAGAACGCCCGGCGCAAGTCGATCGTGTCGGCCAGGTCGAGGTCGAACCAGTGAACCTGGCCGTTGTCGACCCGCTCGAACCGGGTGTTCAGGCTCGTGGCCAGCTCCACGACCGCCCCGCCGGATGCGCGGTCAGGAACCGGCGGACCCAGAAGTCGATGATCGCGGTCCGTAGGACGGTGACCGACCCGTCGGCTCCCCTTCCGTACTTGGCGGCGTCATAGTCAATCGACCGCACCATCTCCACGGCCTTCGGATCGCGCAGTACTGAGCGCTTTCGCTGCGTTTCCCGGGCCCGGGCCGGCGCGGGGTTAGGGCGGCAATCGCGCTTGTGCCGGTGGGATAGCGTGCCGGTTGTGGCGCTGGCTGGTGACGATCCGGTGACGGCTGTGGTGGAGACTTACCGGCTGTTCGCCCGGCGGGAGGCGCGGGGCCGGTCGGCGGCTTACGAGGCGCTGGCTGAGTCGGTCGCCGATGATGCGACGGTCGCGGGTTTCGTCGCGTCGCTGCCGCCGGGTAAGCGCCAGCCCAACCTGGTGTTCGCGGCCGCGCGCTACCTGCTGGGCGTCCCGCCCGGCATCGGGCAGCTACGTGACCTGGTCCGCCGGTCCCGGGCGGAACTGACGCAGGTGATCCTGGACCGGCGCACGCAGACCAACGAACCCGCGCGCTGCGCCGTCCTGCTGCCAGCCTTGGCTCAGCTGCCGCAGCCGCTCGCACTGATCGAAGCCGGTGCCAGCGCCGGGCTCACCTTGCTCTTCGACCGCTACTCCTACGACTACGCCGGGCACCGGCTCGCCGGCCGCGACCCGCACGCCCCCATCCTGCGGTGCGAGCCCCGCGGGCCGGTACCGCTGCCGCCGCGGATCCCCGCCATCACCTGGCGAGCCGGGCTCGACCTCAACCCGCTGGATGTCAGCCGCGACGACGACGTCCGCTGGCTATCCTGCCTGCTCTGGCCCGGGGAAGGCGACCGCGGGCAGCGGCTCGCGGCCGCGATCGCCTCAGCCCGCCGTGACCCGCCCGCCGTGCACCGCGGTGACCTGCTCACCGACCTGCCCGCACTGGCAGCCCAGGCACCGCAAGACGCCACCGTGGTCGTCTACCACTCTTCTGTCCTGTACTACGTCGCCCCGGAAAAGCGAGAGCAGTTCGCCCGCACCGTCCGCAGCCTGGGCGCCGTATGGCTGTCCAGCGAAGCACCCGGTATCGTGCCCGGAACAGCCGCACCGGCCCTCGACGAGCAAACGTGCGTGCTGGCCCGCGATGGCCGCTCCCTCGCATTGGCCGACAGCCACGGAACATGGCTGCAATGGCTGCCCTGAAGGCATGCATCACCGGGCGCCGACAAGTCGAAACCGAGCAGCTGGCCGCCATCCGGCTGCTCAAGATCAGTTCAACGCCGACCTGCTGGCCAGCAACGCATTCACCCGAGCTCACGGCATAGCCCCAGGCGCGTACGTCGCAAAGCTCGCCCGGACACTACCTGAACGGCCTCCCGGTCGCGATCTTCGTCACGCTGGTGGGACTCCGCCATGCTGGGTAGCGGATGTCTGCTCCGGCTGCCGACAGGGAGGTTCCCGAGATGATCATTGACTGCGCTCATTACCAGGACGGCCACAGGCGCGACGAAGGCGCGGTGCCGCTGCAGGAGGCGGCGGCCAGGTGCGGGCAGGGCGGCTTCGTGTGGCTGGGATTGTTCGAGCCCGGAGAAGAGGAGCTGGCCCAGGTCCGTGACACCTTCGGCCTGCATGAACTGGCGGTAGAGGACGCGCAGACCTTTCACATGCGGCCGAAGATCGAGACCTACGACCAGGACGTCCGGCTGGTCATCCTGCGCACCGCACGTTACGACGACGACGCCGAGGAAGTCGAGTTCGGCGAGATCAGCGTCTTCCTCGCGCCGACGTTCGTGATCACGGTGCGGCAGGGTGTGGCGAGCGAGCTGCGCGGGGCCAGGCAGCGGCTGGAGCAACGGCCGGAGTTGCTCGCCGCGGGCAGCTCATCGGCGCTCTGGGCGATCCTGGATCACGTGGTGGACGGGTACGCACCCGTTATCGCCGGGCTGGAACGCGACATCGACCAGATCGAGGCCACCGTCTTCTCCGGTGCCGTCGCGCCGACCGAACGGATCTACTCGCTGCGCCGCGAGGCCACTGACTTCTACCGCGCCGTCCACCCGCTGCTCGCCGTGATCACCTCCGTCGAGCGCGCGATCGAAGCCCCGCAGCTGCAGCCGTATCTGCGTGACGTCCAGGACCACCTCCTCCTGGTCGATGAGGAGGTCGCCGCCCAGCGTGACCTGCTCGGCACGGTGCTGGAGGCCAACATGGCGGTGATCTCGGTCGAGCAGACCAAGGTCAGTGTCCAGCAGAACTCCACCATCGAGCAGCTCACCATCCTGGCCACGGTCTTCCTGCCGCTGACATTCGTCACCGGCTTCTTCGGCCAGAATTTCAGCTGGCTGATCAGGCACATCGACGGCCCTGCCGCCTTCGCGGCCTACGGCATCGGCGGCCTGGTGCTACCGCTGGTGCTGTTGTTCTCGTGGCTCAGACTCCGCACGCCGCACACGAGTACCGCCGCGCCTGAGGACAACTGACCCGACTCCGCTGAGCTACTCCACGTTGGCGCCGCGCGTGCCCGTGCCATCAGGCGTCCAGCCAGGATCGCGGCCGAACCAGCCCGCCAGCCGCTGGTAAATCGGTGCGTCCGGCGACACCGGCACCTCGGGACCGAATGCCTGACCCGGCCCGCGGAATTCAGGCCGGAGCATCGGGCGCGACCAGTTGAGCGCATGTTCAGCGAGGACCGGATCCAGGTCGGCCTGCTGGCCAGTGGCCTTGACCAGGTCCCAGCCATGCACCGCCAGCTCGGTGATCTTTTGATCAGCGCGGCTACGCAGCGGCGCATGACCGCCGCCTGGTATCGCGACAGGCAGGTCAAGGTCCGTTGCCCGCCACACCGCTACCAACCGCTGGGCACCGTCCCGGAAAGCCGCCGCCCAGTCCTCGCCAAGCTCATCCGCCGGTGACTGCCAGTCCGCGGTTTCACCGCGGGCGGCAACAATGAAATTGCGCAGGTCCTGCCCGGCCAGGTAGTACTCCGCCTTCTCCTGCACCAGGCGCAGCAGCTGCGCCCACCCGCCGTCGTGCACGGACCTGGCCAGCCGGGTGCGCGCCAGCCCGGTGATGGCAAGGTCTTCGGCCCAGACCGCTTGGTTGTCGCGGACCAGCCGCAGCGCCGTCTTGTGCGCGTGATCGAGCCGGGTCTCGCGGACCTTGCGGTGCAGCACCGCCACCCGGCGCCTGGCCTTGGCCCGGTTCGCGGACCCCTTCTGCTTGCGGCACAAGGCGCGTTGCGCCCGGGCCAGGTGCCGCTGTCTGGCCCGCAGGAACCGCGGGTTGGCGATGATCTCACCGTCCGAGGTGACCGCCAGCCGGTCAAGGCCCACATCTATCCTGATCTCGCGTCCGCAGGCAGCCAGCGGGCTCGGCTGGCGTTCCACCACGAATGAGGCGTAGTACCGGCCGTCGGCGTCCTTGATCACCGTTACTGAGGATGGCTCAGACGGCAGCGGCCGGGACCACTTGACCCGGACGTCGCCGACCTTGGGGATGTACAGCCGCGCGCCGTGCAGGGCGAACCCGTTCCTGGTCAGCCGGACCGACTGACGCCCCCGCTTGGACCGGAACCGGGGATGCCCGACCCGGCGGCCCTGGCGCGTGCCGGACAGCGAGTCGAACCAGTTCCGGTAGGCCCGGCGCGCATCCTGGCAGGCCTGGACCAGCGCGACCGACGCCACCTCCGCCAGCCAGGCCCGGTCCGGCGTGCGCTTGGCCACGGTGATGACCCGCGGGAACCCGGGAATGCCGTGCCAGCCTCTCGATCTGGGGTATCTCGCGCCACCGGCAGAAGTCCTCGGTGAAAGCGCCCGGGTCGTCGGCAGCGCTGGCCACATGGGCCAACGGGCCCGGCCGGGCCAGGACCACGTCGATCCGGGCGGCTGCGGCAGCCACCTCCCCGGGATCAAGGACCGAACGCAGGCACGCAACGCCGTCCCGAGCGAAGAACGCGACAACCTCGTCTTAGCAAGTACGGGCTCCATGGCCGCACTCTAGCTCCGGCCCTCGGTGGGTACGGCACGACCTAAGTGGAAGGTTGGCTACACTTACGCTTCAGCCCGTGATCCCGGGGGGAACAGAGAGGCAGGCCGAGCATGGCACGCGGCATTCAGGTCGGCGACAAGGCTCCCGACTTCACCCTTCCGTCGCAATCCGGCGAACAGGTCCGGCTGCACGACCGGCTTGGCGAACGCGTGGTCGTCTTGTACTTCTACCCCAAGGACAACACCAGTGGCTGCACCGCCGAGGCGTGCGCCTTCCGGGACAGCCATGAGACCTTCACTGATGCCGGTGCCGAGGTGATCGGGGTCAGCTCGGATTCCGCGGACAAGCACGCCGCCTTCGCCGGACGCCACAACCTGCCGTTCACGTTGCTGGCCGACAAGGGCGGCCGCGTGCGCAAGACCTACGGAGTACCGGCGGTGCTCGGCGTGCTTCCCGGCCGGGTCACCTACGTCATCGACCGTACGGGCACGGTCCGGCACGTCTTCAACTCGATGACCAACATCGACCAGCACGTCAACGAGGCGCTCGATGTGGTCAAGCAGCTGCAGGCTGAGCAACCAGCCTGAGGGACGGCCGCCAGCGGGAGACGGGCGGCACTACACGCTCGTCTCCCGCCCCTCATCCCGGCGATACTGATTCGCGGGACGGGCCGCGCGTCCCGCGATCTGCAGCATGTACTCGTCGCGGTTGAGCGGGTTCGCCGTCGGCCGCCGCCGGGTCGGTGGCGGACCGTTCACCGGCTGGTAGCCGCCGAAGCTGGTTTCGGCCACCCCCTCGCCGCCGGTGAGGCCAGGAATCTGCCGCTGCAGGTCCTGCGCCCGGGCCGCGGGCAGCACGGTCTCCACCAGGGCCAGGTCGCCGCACAGGGACGGCGTTCCCACCACGCCGCCGAGCCGGGCGACCGCGACCAGAGCGGAGCCGAACGTATCGGCGGGGTCACGGCGCAGTCAGTGACTTCCCAGCCGGACAGGCCCTCCTGCAGCGCCTGGCCGACGTACTGCGCCATCATCTCGGCGAAGCTGTCGGTCGTCTTGTAGACGTACATCGGCACCGAGCGGATGCCCACGTCGAGCCGGAACGCGACCCGCAGCACGCGCTCCTCGCTCGCGCCGGGACGGTCGATCTTTTTCACGAACAGAGCCGCCGGACCGTCGGCAAAGCGATTTTCCTGCCGATAATGAGAACGTGGGAAGCCGGGATGTTGCTGAGCGTCTTCGCGGCCGGATCGGCGCGGCCATTATCGAACGGGTAGCCGGCGCGCCGGGACCGGCGCGCCGACGGCCGACCCACCAGGCCACGGGCGAGCGATGGTTCGCCGAGGACCGGCCGGTCCGCCGGGTCCACGGGGATTCGTCGATGTTCATCGGAGCGATCAGGGCCCTGCTGCTGCAGTCGCTGCACCCGCTGGCCATGGCGGCCGTGGCCCAGCACTCGGATTACCGCGGCGATCCCTGGGGGAGGCTGCAGCGGACCAGCCACTTCGTCGGCGTCACCACGTTCGGCTACGCCGACGACGCACGGGACGCGATCGCGCGGGTCCGGTCGGTACACCAGCACGTCACCGGGACGGCGCCCGACGGCCGACCGTACGCCGCCTCCGACCCGCACCTGCTGACCTGGGTGCACATCGCCGAGGCGGACAGCTTCCTGCGTGCCTACACCCGGTTCGGCGCCCACCCCCTGGACCAGGCCGGACGCGACGGTTACGTGGCCGACATGGCCCGGATCGGTGCCGAGCTCGGCGTGCCCGACCCGCCGCGCACCGAGGCCGAGCTCGCCGACCGGATCAGCCAGTACCGGTCCGAACTGGCCGCGACAGCCGAGGCACGCGAAGCGGCCCGGTTCCTCCTGCTCAATCCCCCACTTCCGGCCATCGCCCGGCCACCCTACGGGGTGCTGGCCGCGGCGGCGGTATCCCTACTGCCCGGATGGGCCCGCCGGCCGCTTCGCCTGCCCCGCATGCCGGTGACCGAGACCGTGCTGGTCCGCCCGGCTGGTCACGTCATGATCCACGCCATCCGCTGGGCTATCTCCGCGCCTCCCGCGGCCCGGGCCAGCTGACTTCCCGGCACCAGCGGGACTTGTCATTTTGTGAGACGGGCGTGAGTCGTGCCCGTGGGAGGATCTAAGGGTGCCGATGCCGACCGTTGCCCTCGATGTGCCGTCCGCGCATGTCCTCGCCGACCAGGCGTCGATCATCCAGGATCTTCAGTACGTCATGGACTGCTGCAAGCGGCTGCTCACCGAGCTGGCCAAGCCCGAGGAAGAGCGGGATCCGCTGATGCCGCTGGCGCTGTGGTCGTCCGCCGTGATGGCCTACGCTCGCTGCTTCGGCAAGGGCAAGCGGTTCGGCCTGGCCACCGAGGACGTCAAGAACCTGCCTCTGCACGGGGCGGTCATGAAATTCCACACATGGGTCATCGAGGAGCGCGACAAGCTCGCCGCGCATGCGCCGAACCCATCCGAGGCGGCGAAGGTAGGCGCCGCTCTGTCTCCGCCCGAGCAGAAGGACCGGCGGGTGGAAGGCATCGTGATTTTCGCGGCCAGCCACGTGCTCATCGACGACGTCGGCGTACGCCAGCTCGGCGGCCTGGCGTCCGAGTTGGCCAAGCAGACGGCCGAGAAGGCCCAGGAACAGCAGGACATCGTGCTGAAGGACGCCCAGCAGCTGAACCTGGACAGCCTGTACAAACTGCCGACGCTGGGCACCTGGCCGCCCCCCGAAGACGGCGCAGGCGACGACGCGTAGGGAAGCTATCAGGCGCGGTACTGGTCGTGCCGGGCGATAGCGCGCGCTGACCTGGCCGGCCTCCCCGACGTAGGTCACTGTGCTCCCAGGACGGCCCGGACGCGGCGCAGGACCTCATCCGTGCCGAGTGCCGCCGCCACCGCGGCCAGGTCGGGGCTGCGCGGCGTCCCGGTGAGCAGGACGCGGATGACCTGGGACGCCTCGCTGATAGAGCCGCGGTAGGCGGCCGGGTCCTGCTTGTAGACCTTCTGGCTGGGGGCGAACCCGAGGTCGGCCGCCAGCCGGCGGATCTGGTCGAACCAGCCGGTATCCCGCGCGGGCGGCTGGTAGGCGCGGGCGAATGCCTCGGCCACGGCCCGCACCAGGTCCGGGTCAAGGCCGCCGAAACGAGCGTCCGCGGGGTCGGTGACCAGCTCGAAGAGCTGCGGGAAGAAGTAGCTGTAGACCTCGGGGAAATCCGCCCACTTGCGCAGGTCCTTGCGCGGGTTGGCGACGCCCTCCCGCTCGATGGCCAGGGCACGCAAGGCCAGCGCCTGCTCGGTGGCCAGGACCGCGGCCAGGTCCGGGGCATACCGTCCGGCCCAGGTGCTGACCTCGGCGAGGATCTGCTGGCCGGACAGGGTGGCGATGTAATCGGCACTGATGTCGTCGAGCTTGGCCATGTCCACCAGCGGTCCCGCGGTGCCGCATTCGGACAGGCGGATCGGCGCGGCCAGCGCCTCGGCCAGCGGCATCTCGGCGAGCCGGCCGTTGGCCAGGCCGCGCAGGTAGTACTGGACCGCCGGAGCCGGATAGCCCCGCTCGATGTAGAAGCTCACGGTGGCTTCCGGGTCCCTGCGCTTGGACAGCTTGCGGCGGCTCCCGCCCTCCTGCTTCATCAGCAGCGCGATGTGCGCGTACTGAACCCGCGGGAAGCCGAGGGCGTCGAACAGCTGCAGGTGCAGCGGCACCGAGGAGATCCACTCCTCACCGCGGATGACCAGGCTGACCCGCATCAGGTGGTCATCGACGGCGTGCGCGAAGTGGTAGGTCGGCAGCCGTGGTTCGGTGTCGCTGCTCTTCAGGATCACCGCGTCGTTGCGGTTGTCATCGAGGGTCAGCTCGCCGCGGATCGCGTCGGTGAAGCTCACCCTGGCCCCAGCGGTTCCCGGGGACCGGAAGCGGACGACGTAGGGGTCACCGGCGGCCAGCTTCTTGGCCACCTGCTCCGGATCGGCATCGCGCCAGATCGCCCACTCGCCGTAGTAGCCGGGCAGAGCGCCGGCGGCCCGCTGCCGGGCGGTGATCTCCTCCAGGTCCTGCTTGGTCGCGAAGCAGGGGTAGGCACGGCCCTGGCGCACCAGTTCGCGGACGTAGGTCAGGTAGATCTGCGACCGCGCGGACTGGGAGTAAGGCCCGTAGTGGCCGGTCTCGTCGTCCTCGTCCGGGGCGATGGAGAAGTACGCGAACGCCTCGGCGAACTGGGCGGCAGCGCCCTCAGCGACGCGGGTCTGGTCGGTGTCCTCGAGGCGGACCAGGTAGACGCCGCCGGACTGCCTGGCTACATCCACGTCGATGGTCGCCGCGTACACGCCGCCGATGTGCAGGAAGCCCGTCGGGCTCGGCGAGAAGCGGGTGACTTGCGCTCCTTCTGGCAGGTCACGCGGCGGGTAGCGGTGCTCCCAGTAATCCGGTTCGGGCAGGTCCGGCGGGAACAGGGAATCGACGACATCTTGGCTGAGCATGAGCGAGCGGCTCCGAACGACGTGTGGTCACGGCCGCAATGCAGCGTACCCTCACCTCAGGTTTTCTTTGAGTCGGCAACCGTTGGTTGCTCAATGGAACTTACTGTTGTTATGGTTAGTTCCATGACCGAACGCACCCTGCTGGGCCGGGCTCCGGGAAGGACAGCGGGGACGGCGCCCGGTGAGGTGCTGGCCATCGTGTCGGCGGGCGTGGTGCTGGCCAGCCTGGACCTGTTCGTGGTCAACGTGGCTCTGCCGCAGATCGCCAGGGACCTGGGCACGGCTAACCTGGGCGAGCTTTCCTGGGTGCTCAACGGGTACGCCATCGTCTACGCCTCGCTGCTTGTCTTCTTCGGGCGGCTGGCCGACCGGTACCGCCGCGACCGCGGCTTCCTGCTCGGCGTAGCTGTCTTCACGGCCGCGTCCGCCGCCTGCGCGGCGGCCAGTAGCGTCGGCATGCTGGTGGGCTTCCGGCTGATCCAGGCGGCCGGGGCAGCCCTGCTCACGCCCACCTCGCTCGGCCTGGTGCTCGCCGTCTACGAGCCGGAACGCCGGTCAGGCGCGGTCCGGGCCTGGACCGCCACCGCGGGGCTGGCGGCCGCGCTCGGCCCGGTCATCGGCGGTCTGCTGGTGACCGCCAGCTGGCGGTGGGTCTTCCTGATCAACGTGCCGATCGGGATCATCGCCCTGGTCGCGGGCTGGCGCCGACTGCCGCACATACCGGGGCACCCGGCCGAGCGGCCCGACCCACTCGGCGTCATCCTGGCCACGGCCGGGGTCGCGACGCTGACGTTCGGACTGGTCAAGGAGGGCGACTGGGGCTGGGGTTCGGCCTCGACCGGCGGCACGCTGGCGGCGGCGGCGGTCCTGATCACGCTGTTCGTGATCCACAGCCTGCGCGCCCGCAACCCGCTCATCCACCCCTCGCTCTTCGGGTCCCGCAGCTTCACCGGCGCCTCGCTCGTCGCCATCTTCTTCTCCTCCGCATTCGGCGCGATGCTGCTTTCGATCGTGCTCTGGGAACAGGGCGCCTGGGGCTGGTCGGCGCTGCGGGCCGGGCTGGCCATCGCCCCGGGGCCGCTGATGGTCCCGCTGGTGTCGTTCGGCGTGGCGGGACGGCTCATCGCCCGGTACGGGCCCGCCCCGGTGATCTCGCTCGGCTGTCTGGCCTTCGGCGGCGGCGTGGCGTGGTGGGCGGTGGCGATCCAGGCTCACCCGGATTACGTCTCGGGCGCCCTCGGCGGGATGCTCCTCACCGGCGCCGGGGTCGGCCTGACCCTGCCGACCATGATGGCGACCGCCTCGTCATCCCTGCCGCCGCAGTCATTCGCCACCGGATCCGCCGTGATCAACATGATCCGCCAGACCGGCCTCGCCCTGGGCGTGGCCATCCTGGTGGCCGTGCTCGGCACCAGCGCCGGCCACGGCGGCGCGGCCCTGGGCGCGTTCCGTCACGGCTGGTGGGTCATCGCCGCCCTGTCGTTCGCCAGCATCGTCCCGGCGCTAGCCCTGCTGAGGAACACTAAGGGCCGGGCGGCCGCAAGGCCGCACCCTTGATCCGGCTGATGGCCTCGCCGGCGACGCACGTGTCCCGGTCCAGGGTCAGTGACTCAACCGGGCCGTTGAAGAAGTGCCCGCGCGGGCACCGGATTCTCGCGCTTTCCAGCGGTCCGTCCGTTGAACTCATCAGGTAACGGCCTTCCACCTCGGCCGGAAGCCCGCACCTGACCGAACCGCTCTTATCCATAAAGGCCGGGCAGTCAAAGAACATCACGCTGGCGCCCATCGGTAACCTCCCCCGTTCCGCAAGGGCCGGGCGCCCTCGCAACCCCGCTCCAGATAGCGAGGACGCCCTTGTGGACTCAGAGCACCGGACGCCGCCGTTGATACACCTTCGACAACTACCGGGGCTGAACCAGGACACTCCCCGGCACGTGTATCTGGGTGGGACCGTGGGGCGGACTGCCTTGGGTGCAGATGGCAGCTGCCCCCTCATCACTTCAGGGAGGGGACCACAGGGGGGCCTCGGCACCTTGCTGCAGTTCTGACCGCCATGCTGGGCCTTGGTCTGGTGACCACGGCCTGCAGCAGCACATCCAGCTCAACGACCTCGACTCCGAGTACCGCGACGACTTCGGGCGCGAAGGCAGGGGTGGCCGTGTCGTTCCTCGGCCGGCTGCATGCCGGGTCAAAAATCGCCTCGACGGTTCCGGCCAAAGGCGACGTGAATCCCTACGGGATCGCCGCGGTGCCGGCCTCGGCCGGCCAGCTGACCGCGGGCAACATCCTGGTGAGCAACTTCAACGACAAGGCCAACGTCCAGGGCACCGGCACCACGATCGTCCAGGTGTCCCCGGCCGGGCGGACCACCCTGTTCGCCGACGTCGCCAGGCTGCCGGCCGGAATGGCCTGCCCGGGCGGCATCGGCCTGACCACGGCGCTCGGCGTCTTGCCCGGCGGCTGGGTGGTCGTCGGGAGCCTGCCCACCACGGCCAGCGGCGCGCTGCCCGGCCTGACCCCGGCCGGGTGCCTGATCGTGCTGAACAACCAGGGCACCCCGGTCGAGACCATCACCAACAAGAACATCGTCGGGCCCTGGGACCTGGCCGTGGCCTCGACCGCGACGTCCGCGGACGTGTTCGTGGCCAACGCCCTGGGCGGCAACACCAGCACCCGCAACGGGACACCGGTGACGCCGTGGAGATCACCCCGGCGGGGCGGCAGTTCACCACCAAGACGCTGGTCAAGAACGGCGCCGGTGACCTGTTCGGCATCATCACGCCGGACGGCATCGTCGCGGTGAACGACGGCACGAACGCGCTTGAGATGTTCCGCAGCTGAAGGACCGCAGCGGCCCGGGGCACCACTCCGCCCCGCCCCGGGCTGCTGCTTGCCGCAAGGCGTGATACCCGGCTCGTTCGGGCCCATGATCTTCCGGCCGGGCCGGCGGGTCAGCGGCCGACGGCGGGATGTGACTCGTGGGGCTTCGCGGCCCTTGTTTTGTAGGAACGCACGTATGTTCATAGGTATTGACAATCTCTTGTCATGGCCTGACCATGATCTCAGCCTGAGGAGTCGTTTGGGCTGGTAGAGCATCCTGCGAGCCCAGCTTTGGCCTTCCTCGCCCTGGTGATGCTGAGGCTGGAGGTAGCCCAGTGACAAGTAGCAGTGAAGCATCGGTGCCAGCAGGAGCGGCCAGGGGATCTCGCTGGCGTCGGTCGCCGTCGTCAACACGTTCATCAACTTCAACGCCGGGCTGACCGACTTCGCCAAGGCCGACATGTACCTGCCGCTGGTGGCGGGCGCGATCATCTGGCTGGTCGCCATGTTCGCCTACCGGTACCTGCTGCGCGCCGTGCCCCGGGCGGGCGGCGAGTACGTCTACCTGTCCCGGATCGTCTCGCCGGTGGCCGGCTCGGTCGCCGGGCTCGGCATCGCCGTCGTGTTCACCTACGTGCTATCGACCAACGCGCACTTCGCCGCGCAGTTCACTCCGTTCTTGCTGAGCGGGCTGGGCGCGGCGTTCGGAAGCACCGCGGTCGCGAACGCGGGCAACCACCTGACCAGCAATATCGCCATCGCCTGGCTCAGCGTCGTGGTCATGCTCATCGTGGCCGCGCCGTCGCTGTTCTCGGTCCGGGTGGTCGCCCGGATCATCTTCGGGCTGATCGTCTTGCAGGTCGTGGCGTTCATCGTGCTGATCGGGATGCTGGCGGCCAACTCGCACGCGGACTTCACCTCGGCGCTGGCCACCTACAGCAACCACCCGGGCGCCTTCTAGGCGATCATCAACGGCGGCAAGGCGAACGGCGTGGTGTTCGGCACCTCCATCGCGGCCGGGGTGGCGATCATCCCGTTCATGGTGCTCAACTACAACGGCGTCCTGTATTCCTACTACGTCGGCGGCGAGCTACGGCGGCCCGGCCGCACCTACCTGTACGCCTCGGCCATCAGCATCGGCGTGCTCGTCGTCCTGTGGATCGGTGTGTGGGCCCTGCTGCGCGGGCGGATCGGCCTGAACTTCATGCAGGCGCAGGCCAACCTGGGCGTGGCCGACCCGGCCGCCTACGGGAAGATCACGAGCCTGAGCTCGGTGTCCGGCGGCCTGGGCTACGGCATGGTGCTGTCCAGCGACCCGATCACCAAGATCTTGTTCGCGACCGCGGTGCCGCTGGCCGAGATCGCGGTCAACCTGGCCTTCCTGACCGTCACCACCCGGGTGCTGTTCGCCCAGGCCTTCGACCGGCTGCTGCCGGTGAGCGTGGCCAAGATCAGCGAGCGCAACCACGCGCCGAACGTCGCCATCAGCATCGTGCTCGTGATCGGCATCGGGTTCTGCTTCCTGACCAGCCTGGTCAACCTGGGCAGCATCGTGGCCCTGCAGAGCCTGTTCTTCGCGCTGATCCTGCTGGCCGGCGGCATCTCGGCGACCGTGCTCCCGATGCGCCGGGCCGACCTGATCCAGACGCCCGGCCTGCCGGACGACGCCAGGAAGAAGTGGCTGCGCAAGGTCGCGCTGGTCGGCGGGGCCACCACGGTGCTCGCCCTATTCACTGTGTACGAGCTGGCCGCGCACTCCAGCGTGTACGGGAAGTTCGGCTGGGAGTCGATCCTCACGCTGGTGATCGTGCTCGGCGCCGGGCCGGTCATCTACGTGATCGCCCGTTCGGTGCGCAGGCAGCGCAACGCGCTTGACCTGACGATGGCCATGCGAGAGCTTCCCCCGGAGTAGACGGATGCTGCGAAGTAAGTCCAAGCGCGCCAAGACGCGCGAGCTGCGCATCTACTTCGCCACCGACATCCACGGGTCCGAGGTCTGCTTTCGTAAGTTCCTGGCCGCGGCCAAGGTGTATGAGGCGGACGTGATCATCCTGGGCGGTGATTTCGCCGGCAAGGCCATCGTCCCGGTGCTGGCCGAGGGTGACTCGCTGCGGGCCCGGGTGGGCGGCCAGGACGTGACCGTACCCGAGGCGGAGTGGGAGCGGCTTGCCGCCGACATCGGCAAAACCGGGCTGTACCCGGTGCGGATGGACGCCGCCGAGCTGGCCCGGCTCTCGGACGATGTGGGCGCGCGTGACCGGCTGTTCCGCAGCGAGATCGCGGCGCAGGTTTTGCGGTGGTGCGACCTGGCCGCGGAACGACTCGACCCCTCGGTCCGGTGCATCATCACGCCGGGCAACGACGACCCGGTGGACGCCGACGCGGTGCTCGCCGCGCACGACCGGGTGGAGTGCCCGGAACTGGAGCTGTGCGACCTCGGGCCGGTGACCATGGCGAGCCTGGGGGTCGTGCCGACCACGCCGTGGAACACCGAGCGAGAGTGCACCGAGGACGAGCTGGCCAAGCAGATCGGCGAGATGCTCGACCCGCTGCCTTCGGGTCGGCCCTGTCTGCTGAACCTGCACTGCCCGCCGTATGCCTCGGGACTCGACGAGGCCCCCGAGCTCGACGCCACGCTGAAGCCGGTGATCCGCGGCGGCCGGCCCAGCATCGTCCCGGTGGGCAGCCACGCGGTGCGCGAGGCCATCAAGCGCTACCAGCCGGTGGTGGGCCTGCACGGGCACATCCACGAGTCGCGGGGCGCGCAGAAGATCGGCCGGCCGCTGTGCGTCAACCCGGGCAGCGACTACTCCTCCGGGGTGCTGCGCGGGGCCGTGATCGACATCGCGCAGGACGGATCCTGCCTCGACTTCCTGCTGACCACCGGATGAGCGATCCGTCGGGTGACGCTGGTCCGCTGGCGGATCCGGTCGCGGAGGCCAGGCGGCTGATCTCGGCGGCGACGGCGCAGGGCCTGCTGCTGCGGGCGCTCGGCGGCGTGGCGGTGTACCTGCTGGCGCCCGACGGCAAGCCCCGGCTGCCGCGCCGGGTCAAGGACATCGACCTGGCCGTGCCTCGTGGCGCCGGCCGGCCGGCTTCCCGGCTGCTGGCTCAGGCGGGCTACGCGGGCGATGAGATGTTCAACGCGCTGCACGGCAGCCGAAGGCTGCTCTTCTACGACCGGGGCAACGGCCGGCACGTGGACGTGTTCGTCGGGGAATTCGCTATGTGCCACGAGATTCCGCTCACCGGGCGGCTGGAGCGCGCGCCGCTCACCGTTCCCCCGGAAGAACTGCTGCTCAGCAAGCTGCAGATCGTGGAGGCGACGGCGAACGACCAGAGCGATCTGTACAGCATCCTGCTGCAGTGCGAGATCGGCCCGGGGGCGGGCATCGACGGGGCGTTCGTGGCCGACCTGTGCGCTCGGGACTGGGGCCTGTGGCGGACCTGCGTGGGTAGCCTGGACCGGCTGCGGGCCAACCTGGAAAGCAGTCCACTTGACCCGGGTGAGGCTGGCCTGGTCGCGTCACGGCTGGCCGCCCTGCGCGGTTACCTCGACGCGGCGCCGAAGACCACCAAGTGGCGGCTGCGCAGCCGCGTCGGTGACAAGGTGCGCTGGTATCAGCAGCCCGAGGAAGAGGGACCCGGTGGCTGACGCTGCCGGCTCGCCTGCTGGCTCGCGGGCTGGCGCAAGGCGCTGCGACTGCCGAACGTCAAAGGGCTGATCGCCGGGCGGTCCCTGCTCTACCCGGCCGGCGACGACGTCGCCGGCCGTGGACACTGTAGTCAGCATGCTGTGACGGGCCCGGGGCCTCCCCGGCCGGCCCGGGGCGTAACACCCGGCTCGTTCGGGATAAAAGCCCTTTTACCCGAACGAGCCGGGTTCCCCGCTCCCCTGCGGGCTTTCTGAATAACGTGTGTATTTACCCTCCCTTAAGACGGGTGTCCGACGGCGGTAAGAATCCGTGTACCCGGGTCACCCACCCGGACCCCAGCGCGCCTGCCCCACGTGCCCCGCAAGCCCCGGCGGTTCATTCGGCGGAGTCTCGCTTACTAAGAACCGATTTATCGTGGGTCATTACTTCCCCAATGAGGGATGTAACGACCCACAATAATCGGCGCCGCCGGGCCGGGGCCTGAAGATATGCCACAGATGTCCCATAATTCCCTGTGGTCCTGCCGGGGTGCCAACCGCGCCAGCTCGCGCCAGCTCACCTAACCCCGCATCCGTTCTCCTGTGTAGTTACCCCGCTTATAACATGGTGTTGTTACCCCCGTAAAACGGTGGTAACACACGATAACGCTGGAGGCAGGTGCTTGGCGGCGAGGGCGGGAGGGGCGCAGGCCAGCCAGGCATCGGTGATCGCGTCTTTCAGCGCCTTTTCTGTGACTTTCCGCAATTGGATGAGGACGGCGGAATATCCGTCGAAATGCGGAATGGTAAAGAAAGCGTCCGGATTCGCGGTAAGCACCGCCTCTTTCTCCGCGAGATCCTCGACGCGCACGGCCAGGATAGGGCCATCGGGCGGGGTCTCGTCGCCGAACCGCCTGATATCCGCCTTGCTGAACGGCCGGTCCCAGGCGAAGGCCTTGCCGCCCACGAACCAGGTCCGGTTGCCGTGCCGCTCGCCCTCGGTAGCTTCGGGCAGCTCCGAGGTCACGCGGGCCACGTCATCCAAAGTCGCCATGCTCGTACCGTACTGCTTCCGCTGAGGAGGAGGCAGGTGCCGGTCCCGCCTCGCACCGCTAGCGGATGGGGGGCTCGGGCCGCGGGAACCTGGTGGTGAACGCGTACCGGGAAGCGCGGTAGAGGTGCCGGGCGAACTCGACGGGGCGGCCGGCCTGATCATAGGCGATGCGCTCCATGGTCAGCAGGGCCGTGCCGCGGGTCTCGTTCAGCATGCGGGCCTCGGCGGTCGAGGCGTTCTTCGCGCCCATCCGCTGGGTGGCCGAGTACAGCCCGACGCCGGACGCGCGGAGCAGTTCGTACAGGCCGTGCTGCTCGAGCATCTCGACGTTCAGCTGGACGAGCCCGGCGGGCAGGTAATTGTGCATCAGCGCCATCGGCTCGCCGTCGGCCAGCCGGATCCGCTCCAGCGACATCACCAGGGCCCGCTCGGGAAGCTGCAGCGCGTCGGCGACCTGGTCGCTGGCGTGCCTGAC
>WNFD01003158.1_pt1 | contig 31989 bp, 27 predicted proteins | sample 5400491 | NCBI WGS metagenome assembly WNFD01 (sample SAMN13153343, study PRJNA577476) | soil metagenome | isolation source: 120 cm saprolite under Douglas fir tree site 2 hole 2 replicate 2 | place: USA:California | collected 2015-04-18 | reverse complement strand
ATTCTGAAGACCGCGATTGAACTTTGCGGCGGCACGGCTGACTTCCACGTTCCGCACCGTATTCGCGAAGGCTACGATCTGCGGGATGACGTGATTGAAAGCGCCGCAGCGGCGGGTATTCGCCTGATCATCAGCGTGGACATGGGCATCCGCGCCTTCGCTCCCGCGGAGACGGCGCAGCGGCTCGGGGTCGACCTGATTGTCACCGACCATCATCTTCCCGGTCCCAATGGCGTACCTAAAGCATTGGCGGTCGTAAATCCAAATCAGGCAGGTTGCGCATATCCCTACAAGCAGCTTTGCGGGGCCGGAGTGGCATTCAAGGTGGCGCAGGGATTGATGCAGCGCCGTCTTGAAGCGAAAAACCACATCAAGCTACTGCTTTCTTTCATGAAGGTGGTCGCGATTGCGACGATCGCTGATGCCGTCCCACTGACCGGTGAGAATCGCGTTTTCGCCAGCCTGGGCCTCGAGGCGTTGCGCAAGGCGGTGAACCCAGGTCTGAAGGCGCTGCTCGAAGTTGCGCAAATCTCTACCAAGCGTCCGCCCACATCGACCGAGGTAGCGTTTCGAATCGCACCGCGCATCAACGCCGCCGGCCGCATGGACGTGGCCCGCGACGTAATCGAACTATTTAGCGTGAAAGATCCTGCGCGCGCCCGCGAGCTGGCGGCCAAGCTGGACCAACTCAACACTGACCGGCAGGAAGAAGAGAGGCGCATCTTGCGCGCAGTCGAAGAGCGTTTCAGCGGCGATCCTGCGCTGTGCGATTCCTATTGCATCGTCGTGGACGGCGACGGATGGCATCGCGGCGTCATCGGCATTACTGCGACAAGAGTCGTTGAACGCTACAGCCGGCCCGCCGTCGTGATCTCGCGCCAAGGGGAGGAAGCGTTCGGCTCCGGACGCTCCATTCGCGCCTTCCATCTGCTCGAAGCCATCGAATCCTGTGGCGATCTTTTTTCGCGATACGGCGGACACGCTCACGCCTGCGGCTTCGCCCTGCCCACGGCGAACGTTCCGCAGCTTCGCGCCAGGCTGGATGCATTCGCCCGCGCCCGGCTGACTCTGGCTGACTTCGATCCCATGCTGGATCTCGATGCCGAGCTGCCGTTCGATGAAATTACGCCCGCGCTGTTTCAGGCCCTGCACCTGCTCGAACCATACGGAGTGGGAAATCCCGAGCCGGTGTTTTCGGCGCGCGGCGTGCAGTTGACCGCGCCGCCCAGGATTCTGAAAGAGAAGCATGTGAAGTTGAAGCTGAGGGCGGGGGAACACGGGCGCGCGGCCCCATCTCAAGTTTCAGTGGACGAAGGTTCCCCCGAGCAATCTTCCGATCAGGAACTCTCCGCGGTCGCAGTCCTGGTCACGCCGAACTGCCATCCCGACGGCGCCGCAATTCGCCGCAGCGAAAAGGTGGCGTCCACCAAAGAATTGAAAACTGAGAACCGAGAACTGAGAACTAGCTCTTGGCGAAACTCAATCGTATTTGACGCCCTGGGCTGGAACATGGCCGAGCGCCTGCAGCAGTCGCCGCTTCTCGCCGGCGACGCCATTGACATCGCGTTCACCGTCGGCCACAACGATCATCCCGAGTATGGCGGTCTGGAACTGTCGCTGCGCGACCTACGAACAGCAGCCAACGACAGTACGGAAGTGGCGCTCGCCAAGGCGAAGACCACTTCCGCCCCTGGCTGAAGCGCTGTACAGAAACACTGTCGTGACACTTCAATTAAACTGACCATAGATGCCGCCGCTCCCGCTCTATCGCCTCCGCCGCTGGTTGGCTGCGACTGCTGTGCTGTTTTCTTTGGCGGTCGCGGGGATGTATTTCTATGCCCGGATGCGGCAGCGGAGCGTGCTGAAGCAAGTCCCGGGCAAAATTGGATACGACATCAAGCAGACGGCCACTGGCTTCCAGTTCTCGAAGTCCGAGGGCGGGCGCACTCTCTTTACTATCCGCGCCAGCGATCTGAAGGAATTCAAACTCAACGGCAAAGCCGAGCTGCGCCACGTGAGCATCCTGCTTTATGGGCGCGACTCTTCGCGCTTCGACCAAATATATGGGGATGATTTCAGTTACGACCAGAAGTCTGGGGACATTGTCGCCATCGGCGAAGTTCAGATGGACCTGCAGGCCAATCCCTCAGGCTTGACGGACCCCGATCAGGCTGCGCCGAGGGAACTCAAGAATCCAATCCATATCAAGACTCGGGACCTCGTTTTCAATCAGCAGACGGGCAACGCTGCGACCGCCGCCCGCGTGGACTTCCGCCTGCCTCAGGCCACGGGATGGGCTGTGGGCGTGCAATACGTGGCTAAGACGAACACGCTGACGATGGCGTCACAGGTTCATGTGTCGGTGACCGGAGCCAATGCCTGCGAAATTCAGGCCACCCACGGCGTAGTCACCAACGAGCCGCGGGAAATTTTGCTGGACCATCCAACCCTCGAGCGAGACGGCGGCACGCTGCGGGCGGACGGAGCCACGTTGTACCTAGGGCCGGACAACAATGTTGAGCGTGTCTTTGCCAGAGGAAACGTGAATGCGGAAAAGGAAGTGGAGGCGAGGCAGAACTCCGCTGGGCCATTCAACAATTCATCGGTGGCAGGCGTTTCGCTGGCGAATCAGAAGAAGCCGGCGGGACGGCAGGAGTCTTCCGAGATGCGGGCCCGCTCAGATGAGGGTGAACTTTTCCTCACGGGCAAACAAAATCAACTCGAAAAGGCGATCTTGACCGGCAACGTCCAGCTTGAGCGAATCGGATTTCAGCCGATGCAGGGCAAGGCCGGACGCGCGGTCTTGGATTTCGGGGGCCAGAACCAGGTTCAGAAGGTGCACGCTTCCGAAGGCGTCCGGCTGGCCCAGCAGGCGGTGACGAAAGAAGCGGTGAAGACCGAAGGTTCTGGGCGGCAGGACTTCGAAGTGACCGCGCCGGTCATTGACTTCTTCGTTGTCGACGGCCAGCGGCTTGACCGGGCTGTGACTTCGGGGGCGGCGCAGATCATGATCTATCCCCATCAAGACTCGCTGCAGAGCGCGCCCCCCGTGCTCCCGCCGCAGCGAACCGTGATTCAAGCAGGAAAATTTGACGCGATGTTCGAGCCCACCACAAACGGTGGCAGCCGTCTGGCTAGAATTCACGGCTCTCCCAACGCAAAGATCGTAAGTGTCACTCCTGATGAGCCGGACCGGATCAGTACGAGTGACACGGCCGACGCCGTTTTTCTTCCGCTGGGGGGCATCGAATCGGTCACCCAGCAGGGCCATGTGGCATATACCGATGGCCAGCCTCCCGACAAGCGAACGCAAGCTTGGTCCGATAAAGCGCACTACACCCCCGCCGACCAGGTAATCACGTTGGTAGGGAATCCGCGGGTTATCAACGGCGGTTTGGCAACGACCGCCAGGACCATCCGAATCAACCGCCAGACGAACGAAGCCCATGCCGATGGCGACGTCAAAAGCACTTACAGCGAATTGAAGGAGCAGCCCAACGGAGCCTTGCTGGCGTCGTCTTCCCCTATTCACGTCACCTCCCGAAGCATGACCGCGCACAATAATCCAAACGTTGCACTCTACACTGGGGACGCGCGCCTCTGGCAGGATGCCAACGTGATCGAAGCCCCGTCCATCCAGTTTGATCGCGAAAACCGCTTTGTAACGGCACAGGGCACACCAGCTCAATCGGTTTCCACACTTCTGGAGCAACGGAGCATTCCTGCGGATGGGTCCTCCAATGGGAAAGAGCATGCGATCAAGCCCGGGGGCCGCAATCAGTCTGGGCCAGTCGCCATTACCAGCAGGCACCTCACCTACAGCGATCCCGATCGAAAGGCGCACTACGAAGGCGGGGTGGTCGCCAAGGGAACGGATTTCACCGCCTCCGCCCGAGAAATGGATGCCTACCTTCTGCCTCGGAGCGAGACTGCGAGTGCTCAATCACCCATCGGTTCAGGACAGTTGGACCATCTGGTCGGCCAAGGCAACGTGGTAATCCAGCAGCCCACCCGTCGGGCTGACGGGCAGAATCTGGTCTATACGGCGGCGGACGACAAATTCGTGCTGACCGGCGGACCGCCTAGCATTTTTGATGCCGAACGAGGCAGAACTACGGGTGTTTCGTTGACTTTCTACAGACGCGATGGTAGGGTGCTGGTAGAAGGCGAAGCAGGTACTCCTGTGGTAACACAGACGCGAGTGGCACGATAAATGCGTACCCTGGCCACTGATGATATTGGCAAAGCTTACCGTGGCCGTCGCGTTGTAAACGGTGTCAGCCTGAGGGTCGAGCAGGGCGAAGTTGTTGGATTGCTTGGACCTAACGGCGCTGGCAAGACTACTACTTTTTACGCCATCGTTGGCCTGATCCCCCCTGATACTGGCCGGGTGTTGTGCGACGGTCAGGACATCACCGACGTTCCCATGTACCTGCGGGCGCGTCAGTATGGCATCAGTTATCTCCCACAAGAAGCTTCAGTCTTTCGCAAGCTCACGGTAGAGGAAAACATCCTCGCCGTTTTAGAGGCGCAGCCGGTTTCCTGGCATGAGCGACGCGAGAAGATGGAGAAATTTATCGATGAACTTGGTCTGGAGCACATCCGTCGCAATCGCGGTTATGCTCTGTCGGGGGGCGAGCGCCGGCGCGTCGAAATTGCCCGTTGCCTGTGTATCAACCCCACGTTCATTTTGCTGGACGAACCGTTTTCCGGGATCGATCCCATCGCCGTCCTGGACCTGCAGAAGATCATAAGCGGTCTGCGGGCCAGCGGAATCGGAGTGCTGGTCACGGATCACAACGTGCGCGAAACGCTATCAGTCACCGACCGGGCTTACATCATCGATGACGGCAGAATCTTCCGGCATGGCGTGCCCGGCCAGTTGGCGGGAGATCCGGAAGTACGGCGCGTGTACCTGGGCGAGAGTTTTTCGCTGGTGTGACAAATGAGTTGAAAACGAGGGATCACACGAAGTAGCACCAGAGAAATTCCTTCGTGAACCTTCGTGCTCTTCGTGGTTTCCGAGATTTTTTCTGTTTTGTAGAACGAGTAAGAATCGGCCGAACTCATGGTTTTGTTGCAGCACAAACTCAGTGTAAAGCTGTCCCAGCGCCAGATCCTCACTCCAGGCCTGGTGCAGATGGTCTCCGTCCTCGCGCTCAACAAGCTTGAGCTCAAGGACATGATCAACACGGAGATGGTGGAGAATCCGGTTCTCGAGGAACTTGAAGAGTCAGTTCCGTTACTCGACGAAGTTGGCCGCAAGGAAGAAGATCGCGAGCGCGCCGCCGCGGCTACGAACGAAGAAAATCCCATCACTGCGGTTGAAAAGAAAGATCCCTTCGAGGAGATCGATTTCGGCTCGTTTTTCCAGGATTATCTCGACCCCGGCTACCGCACGCACAGCGAGATGGAAGAAATCGAGCGGCCCTCGTTCGAAAATTTCCTCTCCAAGCCCACCAATCTGACCGACCATCTCGTCTGGCAGTTGGGTGCTTTGAGCCTGCGTCCGGGAGTGAGGGAAGCCGCCGACCTCATCATTGGTAATCTCAACGAAGACGGCTACCTCATCGCCAGTGACGACGAATTGCTTGGCGTTGCGCCGCCTGCATCGCCGGAAGCCGACGCTGTCACCGCGAAGACGATTGTCAGCGAGGCTCAGGCTCTGGGCTTGGCTGAGAGCTTGGCGGCCGAGAACTCGATAGAGCCTGAGAGCGTGCCGGATGAGCTTGCGGCGGAGGGGCTTCCGTCCGCTCAAACCAATTCTGTCGACGTTGATCTGACCACGGGGGAGAACTCGGATCTTGGCTACATCTCATCGGCTGATGATGCATCAGCCGCCGCCGATCAATCTTTGGCCGATCAACCTTTGGAAGGGTCTTTTTCCTCGCGATCAGGAGATGCCGCGGCGGCAGTCGCTCCCGCTCCCGATCCCGCCGCGCGGACTCAAGTTCCGGCGTATCAGCCGACTTTCTCCGCCGCGGATCTGGTGGAAGCCCTCGAGGTCGTTCGCCAGCTGGATCCTCCCGGTGTGGCCTGCCGCGATCTGCGCGGATGCCTGCTCTACCAGCTTCGCTACCACCAGCAGCAGCTCGCGCTGCATAAGAACGGCAACGGAACCGAGCAGGTGCTGCAAGATGCTACCGCCATCGTCGACCAGCATCTGCGTGGCGTACCGCTCAAGCAGTTCAAGGAAATCGCCAAGGCCATAGGCCGCCCGCTCGAAGCGGTGCAGGTGGCGCTCGACTATATCCGCACGCTCGACCCGCGTCCGGGGCTGCGCTACAACAAAGTCCAGGCCAGGCTGATCGAGCCCGACGTCGCTTTCGTGAAACACGGGGACGAGTGGCTGGTCATCATGAATGATGAAGACCTGCCGCAGCTTCGCCTGAACCCGGCCTACAAGAAGCTGGTCACCCGTGAGGGCAACGATAAGAACACGCGCGACTACGTGAAAGAGCGCTACAAGAGCGCTATCCAGCTCATCAAGAATATTGAGCAGCGTAAGCAGACAATCACCAAAGTCTGTTACGTCATCGTGGCCCGCCAGCAGGATTTTCTCGAGCGCGGCATCGACCAGCTGAAACCCATGATGATCAAGGAGGTGGCCGAAGAAATCGGCGTGCATCCTTCCACCGTCAGCCGTGCCGTGGCCAACAAATACGCCCACACCCCGCAGGGCGTGTTCGAGCTGCGATACTTCTTCAGCGAGAGCGTGCAGGGGCCCGAGGGTGGCAACACTTCTTTGCTCATTCTCAAGCGCCGCGTCAAGAAGCTCATCGACGAGGAAGATCCCAGCCGCCCGTTGACCGACGAGCAGATCACCCGGATTCTTCAATCGCAAGGCATCCAGGTCACTCGTCGCACGGTAGCCAAATACCGGGAGGACATGCGCATCCCCAGCACGCACCAGCGAAGAGTAAAAAAATAAAGCAGAAGTAAGAAGTGAGAATGCAGAAGTGCGAAGGGCCATTGAAGATTGCCCACGGCAGAATTGTTGGAAATGATAGTTTTCACTTCTGCATTTTGACTTCTGCCTTTTGACTTAAATAATGCAGTGCCCAATTTTTCTCAACGAACGAATTCAGGAGGGGCGCTCATGAACGTGGAATACACCGGCAGACATTACGAAGTTACTCCCGCCATCCGCCAAGAGGTTGAAACCGGCCTCGCCAAACTCCGCAAAATATTAGGCGACAAATTCGAAACCAAGGTGATCCTCGCCGTTGAGAAGCACCGTCACAAGGCGGAAATCACCATCAGCCCGCGCAATGGTCCGCTGGTCGGCCTGGCCCAGGCCAAGGATATGACTATGGCCGTCAATGAAGCCCTGGACCATCTGGAGAAGCAGGCCGTCAAATACAAGACGCGCTGGCAGTCGAAAAAACGCTCGGCGCGCAAGAGTGAGGAAGTCAAGAAGTGGAATGGTCACTCTACGCAGGGCGATGTACAGAGTGACCTGCTGACAGCCGTCGGTCTCTCAGAAAAAACGGCTGTGCCCGTGCTCGTGCACAGATATCCTGCCGTGGCGAAAACCACCGAGGTACACCTCGTCCGATCTGCGGACGCGGTCGCTATGCGTCCCATGACGCTCGAAGAAGCCATCAAGGAAGCCCACTTCCGTGACCGCGACGTCTTCGTCTTCCGCGATCCCAAGGGCAAAGTGATGATTCTGCACCGCACGCGCGACGGAAAGATGGAGCTGATCGAAGCGCCATAGAAACCAGACTGGTTTCAGAAATGTCTTGGGAAGCACACGGCTCGTGTGGAGCGGACACTCCTGTCCGCTGCCTTGGGCCTTCCTCAGCCAGGAGAGAAACTCGTGACGGTCGACTCTGAAAGTGGAGGAAAGCTTGTCACGGCCGGCTACGGGTGTTCCACCACCCCTCAACAGAAGTTTTCTTGATGGCTTATCGACAGATTGAACGAACGCTTTCTCCTTCCTCTCGTTGAGCGTATGATCCTCCCGCCGTGTCAGTTACATCGCGTTGAGGAGATGACCATGAAAAGCTTCTGCCGTCTCGTTGTCTTCCTAGTGCTGCTCGCGCCTGCCGTCCTGGCGCAGGAGCACTACACCGAAGGCCCGCTCTGGCGCGTATCGTTGATTCGCGTGAACCCCACCAAAATGGATGCCTATCTCACCAGCCTGCGCCAGTCTTCCAAGCCATTCCTCGAGGAGCAAAAGCGCCAGGGAACGATTGTGGACTACAAGTACTTCCTCAAGGAAACCAAGAACAGTCCGCAGGATTGGGACGTTTGTTTGGCCATCGAGTACAAGAACCATGCCGCCATGGACGGTCTGGCCGCAAAAGGGGAAGCTCTGCGTGACAAGATTTTGGGTGGCAAGGGCCCGGCTCAACAGATTACCGATAAACGCGCAGAAATCCGAGAAGTCATCAGCTCCGAGCTGCTGCAAGAGATTCTGCTGAAGTAAGCAGCGGAGACTCTGATCTGTACGTGGCGATCTCATCGTGGCCGGGTCTTTGACCCGGCTTCTGGTTCTCAATGTCCCTATTCATACGTTTTAATAGCAGCTGACCCCGTGCTAGAATTCGCCGCCGAGGGAGATTTCGCTAATGACGACGCACAGTTACCGCAATACTTTTTCCGTCGCGGTGTTCTTACTTGTTTGCTTGACGCTCAGTGCCCGATTGGTTCTGGCACAGACCAGTTCTTTGCAGGCGAAGCTTTCGGTTCATTGGGAAGAACTCACTGCCAGCGACTTCCGCGAAGGGATTCAGCGCTCGCAAGGAACGTGCCTGCTCCCCTTCGGCATCCTAGAGAAACACGGACCACACCTTCCGCTGGGCACGGATCTGCTGGATGTGCGTTACGCCGCGCTGCACGCGGCTGAACAGGAATATGCCGTCGTCTTCCCCGAATATTATTTCGGACAGATTGCCGAGGCCCGCCACGAGCCCGGAACCATGGCATACAGTCGTGATCTGCAACTGGCGCTGCTACAGGAAACGACCGATGAGATGGCGCGTAACGGCTGCAAGAAAGTGCTCATCGTCAACGGCCACGGCGGCAACGACAGCCTTCTGCCCTACTTCGCCCAGACGCAAATGGATAAACCGCACGACTACGTCCTCTATGTTTTTGACGAGCGCACGCCCCAAACTGGCGGACCGGCCAAGAAGACTTCCATCGATATGCACGCGGGCGAAAGCGAAACTTCCAAAATGATGATCTCCCGCCCTGACACGGTCCACCTCGATCGGGCGACGAACGAATCCGGTGCCGATCAGCGCCGTCAAAAACTTCCGCCGGACGTCTATACGGGAATCTGGTGGTACACGCGATTCCCTTTTCACTACTCCGGCGACGGTTCGGTGGCGACCAAAGAGTTGGGCGAGTTTCAGATGAAGTGGTGGATTGACTCCGTCACCAAAGCCATCCGGGCCGTAAAAGCGGACGATGTCAGCCTCAAACTGCAGAACGAATTCTACGAGAAGAGCAAACATCCCCTCGATACACAACCGTGACGCAAATTTCGTAGAGACGTAGCTCGCTACGTCTTTTTGCGGCGAGGGAATGTCTCAGGAGCTGCCGATCAGCACGCCGGTAATGAAAACCAGCACGCCGCCCAAGCCGACTTGCAGGGCGGCGGAAAACCAGGGCGTATCCATATAGCGCTGGCGGATCCAGGTGATCACAGCCAGTTCGCCCATCACGACGAATCCGGCGGCCCACAGCGCCAGGCGAAAGTCTTTCAACAGAAACGGCAGCGTATGTCCAATGCCGCCCAGCGCGGTCATCGCGCCGCAAATCAATCCTCGCACCCACGGGTGTCCGCGCCCGGTCAAGCTGCCATCGTCGGAAAGCGCCTCGGCGAATCCCATGCTGATGCCTGCGCCCGCGGAGGCCGCAACGCCCACGAGGAATGCGTCCCAACTATTCTTTGTGGCAAAGGCTGCCGCGAATACAGGAGCCAGCGTCGAAACTGATCCGTCCATCAGCCCGGCCAACCCGGGCTGCACAATCTGGAGAACAAAAAGGCGGCGCTGGGCGCGCTCTTCGTCCGCCTTCACGTGAGCAGGCAATTTCTCTTCGTCCAACTCCAGGGCGCGCTCCTCATGCGAGCGTTCCTCGTTCGCCAGATCGTCGAGTAGCTGCCGGATGCTAGCGTCCTGGGTACGTGCCGCAGCCTTCTCATAGAACCGGCGAGTCTCCACCTCCAGCGTGCTCGCTTCCTTACGGACAGCATCGATGCGCAGCGGGCGGATCAGCCACAGAGCTGGCCGAACGACAAATCCGCGCACGTCCTGCCGCCGGATCAACGGAATGTGCTCGCCGAACTTCTGCTTGTAAAGCTCGATCAGCCGGCGGCGGTGCCCCGATTCCTCTTCGCGCATGCCTTCAAACATGGCTGCCGAAGCGGGGTAATCCTGCCGCAACCCTTCGGCAAAGTCGGCATACACGCGCTCGTCTTCTTCCTCCAGGGAGATGGCGAGAGCCAGCACTTCGCGTTCGCTGAGTTCGTGAAACTTCTTCATGCCGCCTTAGCTTACCTGCCCGAGTGGGGCGGAGACAAATCCCTCTTGCACGCAACGCGAAGACAACCGCGCAATGCCGGTCGCGAATCCGCCCGTGCACGTTCCGGCCGGACAACTTCGATGCTACTATCCATTATTCATGTATGACGCCTCGCAAATCCCCAGGCCGCAGCATTCCGAAGCGCAAAGGAAAAAAAGGGCCGCGCCCGACCACTCACGATAGTCAGCACTCGGCCGAGCTGGTCATTATTACGGGCATGAGTGGCTCCGGCAAAGCCTCGGTGCTCAAGGCTTTTGAGGATGTCGGATACTACTGCGTAGATAACCTGCCCGTTGAACTCATCCCGCGCTTTGCGGAACTTGCCGTGCAGTCGGTTGAAGTCCGTCGGACGGCGCTGGTCGTCGATGTTCGCGAGGGATCTCAACTCGATCAACTTCCTGGGATTCTAAAATCTGTACGGGAAATGATTCCCACCAAGGTCGTCTACCTGGAGGCATCCGATGCTGTGCTTTTGCGACGGTTCAGCGAAACCCGCCGTCCCCACCCGCTGGGCACGGACGCGCCAGTAAAATCTGCACTGAAGGCCGAGCGGCGCCATCTGGGCGCGATCCGCAGGCTGGCCGATTTCGTCATCGACACCTCGAAGTTCAACGTCCATGAACTGCGGGCCCACATTACGGAGCGTTTCCGCGAGCAGTCGAGCGAGAAAGGCATCCTGGTCTCGTGCGTGAGTTTCGGCTTTCGTCATGGCGTGCCCGAGGATGCCGACCTCGTCTTTGACGTGCGGTTCCTGCCCAACCCGCACTTTGTGCCAGAGTTTCGCCCGTTGACAGGACGCGACCCGCGCGTGGCGAAGTATATCCGCTCGTTCCCCCAGACCAAGGAATTCATCCAACGCATCTCCGATCTGCTGGTTTACTTGCTGCCGCACTACATCCATGAAGGCAAGAGCTACCTGACCATTGGTTTCGGTTGCACTGGGGGACAGCATCGTTCGGTCATGATTGCCGAAGACGTCGGCCGAAACTTGCGGAAGGCGGGATATCGGGTGAAGGTGGTCCATCGCGATAGTCCGAAGTAACAGTTCAAACTTGGTACGAAGTGGGCCGGGAAGCTGAAAAGGCCATATCGGGTAATGACAACTCAAGTAAAATAACGGTTTGCACTCCATACCTATGCCACGGGCAGCAAGCGATTGCGGCCAGCCCCGCCTGGGAGTCCCATGCGGCAACTGACGCGGCTCTTGCGCTATGCGCTCCCTTACTGGGGACACATCCTGGCTTCCGTCTTGCTCATGGCGGCAGTCGGTGCGCTTGACGCTTTTAAGTATCTGCTGGTTGGGCCGGCATTGGATCGCGTGCTGAATCCCTCCACGGGATCGAAGGACATACAACTCTTTACCATTCCCGGCTTGCACCATCCCGTGTACCTGCAGCAATTCGTGCCGTCACATCTCACCAATGCGTGGACGCTAGTCGCATTCGCTCTCGTATCTTCGACTGTGCTGAAGGGACTGTGCGACTATTTGGGGACGTACCTGGTGAATCATGCAGGATTCGGCACGATCACGGATCTGCGCGACGATCTGTACAACGCCATCCTGCGCCGGTCGGCAGCGTTCTTCTCCAAACACACTACCGGGACGCTCCTTTCCACCATCATCAACGACGTCGAGCGCATTCAGTACGCCATGTCCACCGTGCTGGCGGAGTTCCTGCAGCAGTTTTTTACCTTCCTTTTCGTAGCTGCAGTCGTAGTCGTGCTCGGAGGAAACCTCGCCTGGGTGCTGCTGCTGTTTGTCCCGGTGATTGTTTATTCTTCGCGAAAGATCGGTACTCGAGTGCGGCACACCACTCGGCACGGTCAGGACAAGCTCGCGGAAATCCAGAATATCCTGCACGAAACCATCACCGGCAATCGCATCGTCAAGGCTTTCAATACCGAGAGTTGGGAAATTTCGCGCTTCCGCCACGCCGCCCGACGCCTCTTTCGGGCAAATTTGCGCTCCGTTGCGGCGACCGCGATCAGTTCGCCGCTGATGGATATTTTTGGGGTGGTCGGGATTGCTCTTCTGCTCCTGCTCGGTCGTGAGCGGATCAAGCACCAACTGATGAAGCCCGGAGATTTCGTTGCCTTCATTACTGCCGTGTTCAGCCTGTACAATCCGGTGCGCAAGTTCGCGCTTTTCAATAACAACTTCCAGCAAGCGCTGGGCGCATCGTCCGAGATATTCAAGTTCATGGATTTCGAGGATGAAGTGCGGGAGAAGCCGCGCGCGAAGACGTTGCCGAAGTTCTCCGGCAGCGTGCGCTTCGAGCATGTCACCTTCGCCTACGCAAATGAGGGCGAAGAGTGCCGCGAGGTGCTGCGCAATATCGACCTCGAAGTTCGTCAGGGAGAAGTCTTGGCAATCGTGGGATCAAGCGGCGCAGGCAAGAGCACCCTTGTGCATTTGATCCCCCGCTTTTTGCTTACGGTCAGCCCAATGCTCCGCAGAAGGAGCTTGAAGACGCGGCCCGCGCTGCCTTGGCACACGAATTCGTCCTCGGACTTCCGGCGGGTTACGATACGGTCATCGGAGAACGCGGCGTGCGGCTTTCCGGGGGCGAGCGTCAGCGCATTGCTATTGCACGTGCTTTGTTGAAGAATGCGCCGATTCTGATTCTCGACGAGGCGACGTCCGCCCTCGATAGCGAGTCAGAGTCCCTGGTGCAATCCGCGCTGCATAATCTGATGAAGGGGCGCACCGTCTTTGTGATTGCACATCGGCTCTCCACTGTGCGCCGTGCGGATCGGATCGTGGTCATCGAAAGCGGAACCATTGCAGATGTCGGCGCTCACGAAGATCTGATGACGAAGCTCGGCACCTACCGGCGTTTGTACGAATTGCAGTTTTCCAGTTTTGAAACGCCGAAGGCAGTAGCGGGGAGCTGAAAAGAGTTTAGACACTCAGAGAAACGAAACTCGGATCCTATGCCCATACGCTCCATGACGGGTTTTGCCCAGGTCAAGGGCGAAGTGAACGAAATCGCGGATCACTCGACCGGTGGGAGTGCCTCGGGCGATTCCAAGGGGCGACTTGCTTTCGCGCTCTCGCTGAAGTCAGTCAACCATCGCTTCCTCGATCTGCACTTTCGCTTACCGTCGGGGACGGACTCACTTGAAATGCAACTGCGCCGCTTGCTCAAGGAAAAGATTGCGCGCGGCCACGTCGAGGTGACGCTGAGCCTGGAGCGTTCGTCGAGTGAGACGTTCGCCCTCAATCGTGAACTCGTTGGCGGATACATCACCGCCTTCCGCGCCGCGGCCGCCGAATTTTCCCTGGCCACCGAGCCCGACCTCAACGCAGTTCTGCGCATTCCGGGCGCGCTCGATTCCGCCAACGACACTGCTGACGGGGAAATCGAGGCTGCTGTCATGGCCAAGGTCGGCGAAGCGCTGGAACGCCTCAACCAAATGAGGGACGAGGAAGGGAAGGGCATCGAGCGCGAACTACGCCAGCGAATGGCTCATCTGGTGGAGGCCGGCAAGAGCGTGAAGCAGCATCGTCGCGCCGTGCTGCAAAACTATATTGAAAGGCTCCAGTCGCGCATACAGGAGTTGCTCGGCACTACCGCCGACAAAGAACGAGTGCTTCAGGAAGCAGCGCTGCTGGTGGACCGTAGCGACATTCAGGAAGAGATTGTCCGGCTGGAAACACACGTGCAACACTTTCTGGGCTTGCTGGACGAAGGTGGCGAAATCGGCAAGAAACTGGACTTCCTGCTGCAGGAAATGAATCGCGAGGCGAACACGTTGTTGTCGAAGACCTCCGGGCTCGCCGGCGAAGCATTGAACATTACCGAAGCAGGTTTGGCAATGAAAGCAGAGATCGAAAAATCCCGCGAGCAGGTACAAAACCTGGAATGAGCCCCTCGACGCGCAAGCCCCTCGTCTACATCATCTCGGCGCCCTCGGGGTCGGGTAAGTCCACGCTGGTGACTAAGCTACTTAAGCTGGTTGACGATCTCGACTTTTCCATTTCTTACACCACACGTGCGCCTCGCGGCAGGGAACAAAACGGAAAGCAATATTACTTCGTTTCGCATGACGAATTTGAGCAGATGATCCGGGCCGATGAGTTTCTGGAGTATGCCAACGTTTTCGGCAACTACTACGGCACCGCCCGCCGATTCCTGCGTGAGGCGGAACAAAAAGGACATGACCTTTTGCTCGACATCGACGTCCAGGGCGCGAAGCAGATCAAACAAAGATTGCCCGATGCCGTCAGCATCTTCGTGCTGCCGCCGGATCGCAAAACCCTGGAGCGGCGCCTGCGCGAGCGCGGCGAGGACGCTGAGGATGTCATCCAGCGCCGTTTGGTCACGGCCAGTCGTGAGATTGAGAACTACGATAAATACGATTATATTTTGGTGAACGATCGACTGGAGGAATCCATCGAAAGCTTGCAGGCCATTGTGAGCTCGGAACGGTTGCGCTCCGCGGGCCGGCCGCTTTCAGAAGCGGAGAAGCGGGCCGTGGACCTGGCGGGACGTTGCCGGCTTTCAAGCATTCGCGAGCGGGTGCTGCCGATTGTGGCGTCGTTTGCCTCATCGGCCGTTTCCGGAAGCGCCTGAAATCGGATTATGATTTCGGAGTATGATTGGACAGGCGTCGAAAGCAGGCGACTGGCGGCATAGGCAGGGCGGGACAAACTGAAAGCTGGTTATGTTCTGCGGAACGAATCATTGAACGCTCGGACAGTGATTGGGTTTCGATATCGGTTTTCAAGGGAGAATCCCATGAAGTTGATTGACGGCTTCGACAGCAATTACCGTTACATTCTGGTGGCCGCTCGGCGTGCGCGACAGCTACAGTCCGGTGCGCCGCCGGTGGTCGACACCAATTCCCGCAAACCCTGCCGCATCGCGCAAGATGAAATCCGCGCCGGCAAGGTGAAGTGGGAGTTAACCGAGACTCGGAGTGCCAGCGAGCAGGCCAGCGAAGCTCTTGACAAGGTGCTGGGGCAAGACTGAGTCGACGGTTGATTTGTGACTTGTTGGTTTTGAAACCCGTGCCATGGCCGGCAGGTAGTTTCCAGCCAGCAATCGGGAATCGATAGTCCGCGGTTAACCATCAAATTGATATGAAAGTTGCTCTGGGTGTGACTGGCGGCATTGCGGCTTACAAGGCTGCCGAAATTGTCCGCCTCTTGCAGGATCGCGGCATCCGCGTGCAGGTCGTAATGACCCGCGCCGCCCAGGAATTTGTTCGTCCTCTCACCTTCGCGGCGCTCTCCGGAGAAAAAGTCATCACTGGGATGTTTTCAGCCGGCGAAGAGCATGAGCCCAACATCGACTCCGCCATTGAGCATATCGCGGTCGCACAATCGATCGACGCCCTGGTGGTTGCACCCGCTACCGCCGACGTTCTCGCCCACTTCGCACAAGGGATTGCCAGCGACTTTCTGACTACGCTTTATCTGGCGACCACTGCGCCTGTCGTGGTGGCGCCCGCGATGAACGTGAACATGTGGGACCATCCGGCGACTCAAGCCAATCTCGCGATTCTCCGTCAGCGCGGCGTCAAGATTGTCGAGCCGGGGTCCGGCTATCTGGCCTGTGGAATGACCGGTCCTGGGCGGCTTGCCGAGAACGAGGCCATTGTCGCTGCCGTACTGCAAGCCCTCGGAGCGTCGCAGGATCTGGAGGGTGAGACCGTTTTGATCACTGCCGGTCCGACGCGCGAAAAGATCGACCCGGTGCGTTACCTCACCAACCGCTCCAGCGGTCGCATGGGGTACGCGTTAGCTGAAGCAGCACTACGCCGCGGAGCGCGAGTGCTACTGGTCAGCGGCCCAACCACGCTCACGGCTCCCGGCGCTGCGGAGGTCACGCGCGTTGAGTCCGCGGAAGAGATGCGGGAGGCCGCGCTCAAACTTTTGCCGCTGGCGACCGTTGTGATCAAGACTGCCGCGGTCTCCGACTATCGTCCCAAGGCTGCGGCCGGGCAGAAGATCAAACGCAAAGGCGCGATGACTCTCGAACTCGAGGCCACTCCTGACATTCTCAAGGAGCTCTGTTTGCGGAAAGGATCGCAGATCATGATGGGCTTCGCGGCCGAAACCGAAAATGTGCTGGAAAATGCCCGGCAGAAGCTCGTGGCGAAGAATCTCGATGCCATCGTCGTCAACGACGTCTCCCGCGAGGGCGTGGGATTCGACTCGGATCGCAACGCGGTTACCATCATCAGCCACGAAAAGGTCATCGAGATTCCCGAGACTACGAAGTGGGAAGTGGCCCAACGAGTCCTCGACCAGGTCGTGCAGCTTCGCCAGCAGCGCAAATCGCCGGTGAAAGCTTAAACCTGCACGCGGGTCACCCTTCAGCTTCTGAACGTTTATAATTCCGGCACCAGCAAACTCAACATGCCACTTGCTCTTGATCCTCACTTGCGGCGCGCGCTCGCCGAACGCGTGCGCTACTACAATGAGTTAGGCATCTACGATTTCTATCAGCGTGAGCTGGGGCTTTCGGAAGCGGCGGAACAGGCGTCGGCTACGGTAGATGTTACTTTGTCTCCTGAATCCCAGTCAGAAGTGCGAGAGGAAATGTCCGCAAGAAAATCCGCTGCTGTTCAAACCGTCGCCGAGGAAAACGCTTTTGAGATCCTCCAGCCTAAACCGGAGTATGGAACCGCCGATCCCGCCGCTGCGCTCAAGCTTATCCGCGAAGACCTTGGTGACTGCACGCGATGCAAACTGCACCAGCAGGGACGCAAGCAGATCGTATTTGGCGTGGGCAATCCGCGCGCCGAGTTGATGTTCGTGGGTGAAGGGCCGGGCGCAGACGAGGACGCGCAGGGCGAGCCTTTCGTGGGCCGCGCCGGGCAGTTGCTCAATAACATGATTAAGGCGATGGGCATACGCCGTGAAGATGTATACATCGCGAATGTGGTCAAATGCCGTCCGCCGGGCAACCGCACGCCGGAGCGCGACGAGTGCGAAACCTGCTCGCCGTTTCTCATGCGGCAGATTGCCGCGATCAAGCCAAAGGTTGTGGTCGCACTCGGCGCGGTGTCGGCGAAGAACCTGCTGGCCATCAACGCTCCGATGTCAGAGCTGCGCGGCCGCTGGTACGACTTCAAGCCTGCCGGAGTGCGCAGCAACGATCCTTCATGGCCCGGTGCACGCCTTGCCGTTACGTACCATCCAGCGTTCCTGCTGCGCGATCCGCGGCAGAAAGGCGAAGCCTGGAAGGATCTGCAGATGGTGATGAAATATCTTGGCCTCGATCCGCCGAAGAAACCTGCGGACGAAGTTTCGGCAAAATAGGTTTCGTGCGCACGCTTCCTCCTCCGTGACTGCTATCCTCTGAGTCCGATGCCCGAATTCTGCGATGTTGCCCTGCCCGTGCCGCTGGACATGGTTTTTTCCTACCGTGTTCCCGCCGGTGCTGCGCCAGTCGTAGGCGGGCGCGTACTGGTGCCGTTCCGTCAACAGCGCATGACGGGCATCGTAGTTGAAGCGCACGACCGCGAGCCATCCGTTCAGACTAAATCCATTCTGAGCGTGCTTGATACCACGCCAGTGCTCGACGACCAACTGTTGCGCCTGGGCCGTTGGATCGCCGACTACTATCTCGCCCCGCTCGGTGAAGTTTTCCGCACGATGCTTCCTCTTAGTGCCGAGTTCAAGCACTCGGTCGGCTATCGCATTACCGAGGCTGGAGAGATGGCGTTGCACACGGCGGGCGTGTCGGGGTCTTCCGCGCGATCACGGCGTGCCCCCGAAGAACAAGCGGCTGAGTTCAGGGTGCTTGACTATCTGGCGGCGCGCGAGCCTTTGCCGGGCGACGCCGTTCTGGTTAAAGAGGAGACTCTGCGCTCCGCCACGGGCATCTCGAAGTCCGTCTTGGCTGGCATGGTGCGCAAGAAATGGCTAGTGCGTGAAGATATATCGAGCCCGCGCGATGCGACACGCACGATCAAGATCGCGACGCTTAAGTCCGCGGAAGGAAAACTGAACGACAACCAGCGAAAACTTGTCGAGACTCTGGCCTCGTTTGGCGGGACGGTTCCGGTAGAAACTCTCCAAGCTCTCGAAGTCCCGCGAAGCACCCTCGGCACGCTGGTCAAGCGCGGTTTGGCGGAAATCTCGGAACAGCCTGCAACTTTCGCCGTCTCCCGGAGCAAGCCTCGCCCTTCGCGCCTGGAGTTTGAGTTCACCCTAGCGCAAAAATCTGCGCTCGCCCGGTTGCGTGAAAGCGTCGCTGCACGCAGGTTCTGCGGCATGCTCTTGCATGGGGTCACCGGCTCTGGGAAAACAGCCGTCTACCTGGCGGGCATGCGCTCCGTGCTTGAGTCTGGCCGTTCTGCCATACTGCTCGTCCCAGAAATCGGGCTCACGCCGGCGGTTGCGGCTGATCTGCACCAGGTGTTCGGGGACGAAGTTGCCATCCTGCATTCCGCGCTCTCCGACGCGGAAAGGGCCGAGCAATGGCATCGCATCAAGCGCGGGGAAGCTCGCATGGTTGTGGGCACACGCTCCGCGGTCTTTGCGCCGGTCGCTGATCTGGCATTGATCATAGTCGACGAAGAGCAGGATTCCTCCTACAAGCAGGAGGAAACGCCGCGCTATCACGCCCGCGACATCGCTGTAGTCCGCGCCAGCATGGCAAATGCCGTGGTAATACTGGGATCGGCAACGCCGTCGCTCGAATCGTACTTCAACGCGAAGAAGAATAAGTACGCACTGGTTGAGTTGCCCGACCGAGTCGAGCAGCGTCCTCTGCCCGAAGTCGAGATCATCGATATGCGCCAGGAATTCCAGGAGACCGGCCACGAGCAGGTCATATCACGCAAGCTCGCAAGCGAGATTAAAGATCGCCTCGAGCGCAAAGAGCAGGTCATGGTTCTGCTCAACCGTCGCGGTTATTCCCCGGTGGTCTTGTGCCGCACCTGCGGCAAAAAACTTGAATGCAACAACTGCGCCATCGCTCTCACTCACCACAAGCGTGACCAAAAAATGGTCTGCCACTACTGCGGCTACACCGCGCCCGTGCCCAAAGCGTGCGGACATTGTGGCAGCGAGTATGTCTACTTTCTGGGAACTGGCTCAGAGAAGCTCGAAGAACTGCTCCATGGAATGTTTCCACAAGCCCGGATAGCACGCCTCGACCGGGACACCGTCCGCGGCCACGAGGATTTCGAGCGCACGCTCAACGCGTTGAGTGATGGCGAACTCGACTTGCTCGTGGGCACGCAGATGATTGCGAAGGGACACGACATTCACGGCGTCACGCTGGTCGGAGTTGTGGGCGCGGATGCGGCTCTGAGCCTGCCCGACTTTCGCGCCGCCGAACGTACTTTTCAACTCCTCACCCAGGTTGCTGGGCGCGCCGGGCGTGGCCAATCGCCGGGCAAGGTAGTTTTGCAAACTTATTTTCAGGACCACTACGCCGTGCAGTATGCCGCTCAACACGACTTCACCGGTTTCTACGAAAAAGAGCTTCGCTTTCGCAGCTGGATGCACTATCCACCTTACTCCGCACTCGCGAACGTGCTCATCCGCAGCGACAAACTTGACGACGCGCTGCAATGGTCCGGGTTACTTGGGAAGTGGTTTGAGAGGACTCGCCATGAGGGGGTGCGCGTGCTTGGTCCGGCTGTCGCTCCCATCATGCGGCTGAAACGCGACTACCGCTACCATTTCATTCTCAAATCGCCCAGCAGGGAAAAACTCAACACTACGTTACGCGCCATGTTGGTCCACGCCGCGCAGCAAAAGATTCCCCGCACTCAGGTGATTGTGGATGTCGATGCTCTGTGGCTGATGTAGAAAGCGGGGCGGCGTGAATGCCGCACATAGCTGAACAGGTTGAAACAACATCTGGGAAGGAGACATTCAATCCCAGCGGCCGAAGCCGGGTGATTTGCTCTCGCTCTTCTCGGCACGCCTGAAGGCATGCCCTGATACGAACCCTCGAAGGAGACTTGTGTCCCGCATGGAGGGCGAAGAAAGTCGTGGCCTTTTAGTTAGGCTGCTCACAACCTGACCGCGATCTTCCCTGGAGTACTACCCGCCTCGGATCTGCCGCACGACCTCAGGCACCGACGCGTGACCAAAGGGAGCCGGGGTCAAGGTAAGAATCAGCATCACCAAAGCGAAAAGCGCCAGCCATGCGCGGGCGCCCGAGACCCGCGGCCAATCCGCCACTTGAGGATGGCGCAAGCTGCTCAGTTGCAGCAGGATCGCCCATACGAACCATCCGGTCCACAAGTAGTACGCCATGGGAAGCAAGATCAGAATCGTCAAGCGTGAGACAAATCTGTGCGCCCGTGGCGCGAGAGAAAAGACGATGTGTCCGCCATCCAATTGCCCGCCGGGTAACAGGTTTAGAGACGTGGCAAACATTCCCACCCAGGCTGCGATCGCGGTGGGATGCAGGATCACGCGATTCAAAGGCAATAGGCCCACACCCTTCGCAGCACTCGCCGACGCTAACAGTCGATGCAACAAGTGAAAGATCAAGGGGAATCCGATTTCCAGATCCGGGTTAGGCATTCCCACGGGAATCGGTTTCGAAAATCCTAAAGAGACTGAGAGGACTGCCACAGCTACAACAAATCCGGCAATCGGTCCGGCAATGCCGATATCAAAAAGGGCAGTGCGGGACCGAATCGGAGATCGAATCCGAATAAAAGCTCCAAGAGTTCCGATCAGTGTCGGCGCCGGGATGAAGAATGGCAATGTCGCCCAAACCCCGTAGCGTTTGCAGAAGAGGTAATGGCCCATCTCGTGGGCCAGCAGAATAAGCATGAGCGTGGCGGCGAAGGGTATCCCGAGCAACAGGCGTGAGGGATGGGAAAAGGCCCAACTTACGGGAAAGAATGACGAGAAGTTGTCGTCCAACGAAAATACCGGCTGGTTGCGCAGGTAGTTGAACTCCATCCTCGCTCCCACCACTACCGTCGTAAAGCAGGTTGTCAGCAGCAGCAGCGCATGCAGCCAATAGCGTTGCTTGGGGGCGGGCGGTGCCCACACCGGCATCGGACGGTAATATTGGGTGGTGGACGAGGCAAGAGGAGGGATGGGTTCCGACATGCGATTGTCTAGCCTCGGCACTTCATCAAGGCGTTTTTCTGATGCTACTACGATTTGCGACGGCAGAGCAGGTGGGCCGAAGCCAGCTTCTCAACTGGGAGGTTTTTCAATGCCAAGCTTTTCAATCCTGAAGGTTTTCAATCAATCGATTGCAGTTCTTTTCCGGGTTTGAACCTTACCGCTTTGCCCGGTGGAATTGAAACCTCGGCTCCCGTGCGGGGATTCCGGCCAATCCCGGTCTTGCGAGGGCGCACATTAAACACGCCAAACCCCCGCAGCTCAATACGATCGCCATGGGCCAACGCCTTCTTCATGCTCTCAAACACGGTTTCCACGGCCAACTCCGCCTTGGTCTTGGTGATGCCGGTCTTGGCTACCACTTCGTTGATAATATCGAGCTTAATCACGAGGGACTCCGGGGTACGAGGTCAAAGTGGTGCCTCAAGTGATTGATGCTAAGGGAGATAAGGGAGATTGTCAACGGGAGGACCTCTCCCGTAAACTGACTGGACCCTCATAGCACCAGCGTTTGCCGCCAGCCGAAGCACGATTGAGTAATTGTGTAAGCAGGTAATTGTGTAGTTTTTCTTACGGCCGAGCGACGTCGGACCGATCAATTGCCAAATTGCAAAATTATCAAAGCACTTAATTTGAAGGAGCTCCATGCCGAAGAGTGACCGCTGGATCCGCAAGATGGCTCAGGAACACGACATGATTAACCCCTTCTCCGAGAAGCAGGTGCGAGAGGGCGTGATCTCCTACGGACTGTCGTCGTATGGCTACGATCTGCGCGTGGCCGACGAATTCAAGATTTTTACCAATGTGAACTGCACCGTGGTCGATCCCAAGAATTTCGATGAGCGCTCCTTCGTCACCGTGCGGTCCGACGTTTGTATCGTTCCGCCTAACTCCTTCGCATTGGCCCGCTCTGTGGAATACTTCAAGATTCCGCGCGACGTGTTGACCATCTGCGTGGGCAAGAGCACTTACGCCCGTTGCGGAATCATCGTCAACGTGACTCCTTTCGAGCCGGAGTGGGAGGGGTTCGTTACGCTCGAAATCTCGAATACCACACCGTTGCCTGCGCGCATTTATGCGAACGAAGGTCTGTGCCAAATCCTGTTCTTTCAATCTGATGAGGTCTGCGAAACCAGTTACGCGGATCGCAAGGGGAAATATCAATCGCAGAAGGGAATCGTACTTCCCAAGTTGTAACCGCGGGCGATGACCCAAAACGCGTACAGGCTTCCCTGTATTGGGCATTCCAGAGCTGCGCCTTATCCTCATTTGGGGGAAAAGGCCTCTTCGCCATCCGCTGCGAAGGCAGGCAGTTCAAGCAATGGCAACCGGAAGTGCACCACAACAATTGAGCGCGCCGTGGTTTGCGCCACCGTCGCTCCGCAGCGAGGGGGCCTGCAATCACGATGTGCAATTCTATGCGGATGACGCCTTCCTTCTCGACTCTCTGGTTGCCTTTGTTCGGAAATCTCTTGGGTTGGGCGGCGCGGCCATAGTTGTCGCCACCGAAGCGCATCGTGACGGTTTGTCGCAGCGATTGGAAGCCGGCGGCGTTCCCCTGGCGGCTGCCATTCAGCAGGGACGATACCTTGCCCTCGATGCGGCTCAGACCTTGGCCGCCTTCATGAAAGAAGGTACGCCTGACAAGGTGCTGTTCACGGGGGTTGTTGGTGACATTGTCACTTGGGCGGCAGCCCACGTTAATCAGGCAAGGGTTGCGATCTTCGGGGAGATGGTCGCTCTTTTGTGGCAGCAGGGCAATGCCGACGCAGCCATCCGGTTGGAGCAGTTCTGGAACGACCTGGCAAAAACCCACTCCTTCTCTCTTCTTTGCGGTTATCCACTTACTGGTTTCAATCGCGAACATCTCCGCGACTCGTTTGCCAGGATTTGTTCCCAGCACCATGCCGTCATCCCTTCTGAAAGCTACACCGCAATTGCCGATGGGAACGACCGCCTTCGTATGATCGCGTACCTGCAGCAAGCGGAGCAGGCGTTGAAGAGCGAGGCGGCAGAGCGGGTGCGGACAAGGGCTTACTCGGAAGAGGTAAAGAATCAGAATCAGGAACTGATCGAAGAGGTCCGAAAGCGCGAGAATGCGGAAGCCGAATTACGCCGCTTCACCCGGCGGTTGCTGACAGCTCGCGACGAAGAACAGCGTCGGATTGCGTCGGAACTCCACGAAAATACGGCGCAGCTGCTGGCCGCTTTGTCCATGTACTTCAGCGTGCTGCATGAAGAAAAAGAGTCACTCAGTCCGCGGGCTTCGGCAGTCGTGGACAACAGTCGCGATGTGGCTCATCGGCTGCTCAAGGAGGTGCGTAAGCTCTCCTACCTGCTGCATCCGCCTACGCTCGACGACATGGGAGTGGGGCCCGCTCTCAGGGAATACGTCGCGGAGTTCGTGGAATACAGCCGGACGCGAGTCAAACTCGAAGTGCCGGAAAGCTTGGGAAGGTTTGCGCGCAATGTGGAACTCACCATCTTCAGGATCGTTGAAGAGGCTCTGACCAACGCCAACCACTCCGTTAGCCCCGAAGTAATGGTGCGGGTAAGGCAATCAGCGGCAGAAGTGTTGGTTGAGATTCGGGACCCCGGTGCGGGAATCCTGGGCGACAAATCGGCCGGCGCGAGTGGCCGTGGCGCGATTGGGATGGTCGAGCGAGCCAGAGAGCTGGGAGGAACGCTTGCGATCCGATCCGACGGTCAGGGCACCGTGATCTCTCTCACACTACCAGTCGTATCGCAAACCACGGTGCCGAACGTCAGAGAAACTGACTGCTCGATTAAAACCACCTTTGCCTAACTACCTTCGCCTTCCTTGTACATATACTTGATGGCGGGCTTGTAGATCATCAAGTTCGGCTCTCCCCGGTCACGATTCACCTTGATGCAGTTCCGGTCATACCATTCGATGACGCCGCGCACTTCTTCACCGTCGCGCAGCACGATAACCATCGGCGTCCTCGATTGCATCTGCTTCTGGTAATAGAAATTCTCAGCGTTAGTTTGCTCGGCAGGTACGGTTTTTCTTGCACCCATTCCCCGGTCGCCACGATCATTGCGATCGTTGCGCTCGGGGCGATCTCGACGCTCGCTGCCCTGCAGTTGAGGCGAGTTGTGGTTGCCGTGGTTCTCAGGGCGAGACAGCGTGGGCCGAATCAGTTTGCGATTCGCGAAACTCTCCTTTTCGGCGGCGGCCCCGGCAGGAATCGGATCCATGGTTTCTCTCATAGTGGCGCTTACCTCATGCACACGCGTTCGCGTAAACCATAACAGCGGGGGACCCTGTGAATGTATGTATCGAAGGCGTGAAATTTTACTTACCGTACCACAGGAATGTTCCCAAGACAATCTCTTGCTCTTTGTCCTTGCCCCGGGGGTTACTGAATCTTGCATACCCTACGACCTCGTCTGCATACGGAAGCGTTGCCGGGGCGGCCATGCGGGTGGACGGGATTCTGGTGAGGAAGACCCGCTGCCATCTGCTGCTCTGTCCGCTCTTACCGTCTACAAGGCCCGCTTCCGATTCAAAGCGGCGTAAACTCGTTGCATGGCCAGCGCGCCCAGCGAGCATACCGTCCCTGCTCCCGCGGGAAAGCGGACCCCTTACCGGTTCCCGCCGGGGTTTCATCGGAATCTTCTCTGGTATGCTTTCCGCCATTTTCGTCCGGCTAACCCTATCTTGCTGTTCCAGCATCTTGCCCAGGAGTATGGCGACATCGCCCACTACAAGATCGGACGGCATCACATCGTATTTCTAAACCATCCCGACTACATTCGGGAAGTGCTGGTCGTCCAGAACGACAACTTCATCAAAGAGCGCACCGTGCAGCGCACAAAAATGCTGTTGGGTGAGGGTATGATCACCAGCGAAGGATCGGTACATCGGGCTCAGCGGCAAACGGCTCAACCAGCATTTCACCGCCAGCGCATCCCGGAGTATGCCGGCATCATGGTGGAAGAAGCCGCGCAGATGCGTAATGGCTGGCGTGCCGGCGAGCAGCGCGACATTGCCACTGACATGATGCACCTTACGCTCAACGTAGTAGCCCGCACACTCTTCGCTACCGACCTTCGCGACGAAGCGTCTGAACTCGCCGACGCTATCAATCGCATCATGCGGCTATACAATTTTCTGGTTATGTTGCCGGCTGCCGAGTGGCTGGTACACGTACCTCCGCCCGGCTTGGCGGCATTCCTCAAGGCGCGCAAACGGATCGACGCGGTCGTGTACCGCATGATCGCCGCCCACCGTAGGCGCGGGCGGGACAGTGGCAGCCTCCTCGATCTGATGTTGGCGGCGTCGCCGCCCGAGGGAGGCGCTACCTCGGAGCAAGCACTTCGCGATCAGGTGATCACGATCTTCTTGGCGGGTTACGAAACGGTGGCCAATGCTCTGGTCTGGACCTGGTACCTGCTGGCGCAGAATCCAGAGTGTGAACACCGCCTTCACGAAGAAGTGGACGCAGTGTTGCAGGGTCGTCTTCCGACTGTCGAAGATGTCCCGCGTATGCGCTACACGGAGATGGTAATCGCAGAATCAATGCGTCTTTATCCTCCAGCGTGGGCGATGGGGCGCTATGCCCGCGACAACTTTCATCTGGGTGTTTACTTTCTTCCCGCCAAGACGACAGTGCTCATCAGTCAATTCATCACCCACCGCGATGCCCGATACTTCCCGGATCCTCTGCGGTTCGATCCCAATCGCTTTACTCCCGAGGCAAAATCACGGCGGGCGAAGTTCACCTATTTTCCCTTTGGCGCCGGGGTTCGCCAATGCATCGGCGAATCCTTTGCCTGGATGGAAAGCGTGCTACTTCTCGCCACGCTGGCGCAGAAGTGGAAGTTAGGGCTTGTGGCCGATCACCGTGTAGAGCCGCAACCACTCATAACGCTTCGACCCAAGTACGGAATGCTGATGCACGTTGAGGAGAGGGCGAGGAGAGAAATACAATCTCCAGACCGTCGTACGGATGAGGTTAGTCTGGAGTCCCGTCGCTGACACCAACAGGTCTCAAGAACTCACCTCTCGTACGTGCATGCCTTTAGGTGTAGGGTTAGTACCGTCAAATCGATCCAGTCTCTAGGCGCGGTCATCCTCTAGTCACTCGTTTCCGTTTGGCTGACTCCCGGGCGTTGGGTTACTTAAGTCAACTGGGGCTCTGAGAACTCCTGCGCTAACATGAACATCGCTATAAGCTTCTGGGGAAAACTTTAGTCACGGCGTTCTTCCCCAAACGGTTTCGAGCACACAGATTCAAACGCACAAGAGGTTATTTCGAATTGGGTTGCGCAGGAAAACACAGATTGTTACCGGACTCGTCCTGCTTGGGCTGCTGGCGGCGATCTACGCCGTCACGCGTAGAACTCTGCTGGTTCAGTTTTCCCAACTCGAAGAAGAACAAACTCGCCAGAATCTCGATCGCATTTCCAACGCCATTAACAACGAGCTCGACCTCCTGGACGGCTCGGCCCGCGACGATTCCATGTGGGACGAAGCCTACAACTACGTACAGCATCCCCAGTCAGGTTGGGGCGAGAACACTTTCAACGACGACATTTACGTGTACCTGCGCCTGAACGGACTCGCGTATCTGAACGCAGGCGGCGAGCCGATTTACGCTCGTGAATTCGATAGCGAAACCCGCGAGCAAAAGGTTGCCCCGCCGGAATTGCTCACGGCGTTTGTTCAACTGGCCCGCTCGCAGCACCAGTCGGGAAGTCTGGCGGGAAAGCGTGGAATTGTTGATCTGCCTGACGGGCCTGCGCTGGTCGCCGTTTGGCCCGTATTGACATCTGCCGGCAAGGGGCCATCGCAGGGCACGCTAATCATGTCCCGCCGTCTGGATTCCAGTGAACTCCATCGTTTGGGTTGGACCACGGGACTGGGGTTGGAGCTGTTCCGCCTGCGCAACCAGCCGATTTCTGGCCTCGCAGCACCGGCTCTTGCCCATTTGTCCGAAGGCACGCCCGTCTTTATTGCTCCGCTGAATGAAAATCAGGTCGCCGGATATACCTTGCTGAAAGGTTTTCAAGACGACTCCTCAGTGTTGCTGCGGATGGTGGTGCCCCGGACTGTTCATCAGCAAGGCCGCACGACCTTGAACTTTCTAATGCTGGCAACCTTGGTGGTTGGCTTGGTGTTCACGTTCGTCAACCTCTTCTTGCTGGACCGGATGATTCTGTCCCGTCTCATTGGTTTACGAGACGCCGTAGCATCGATCGGCAACACGGGCGACCTCTCGGGACGGGTGCCAGCCGGCGACAACCATGACGAACTGTCGCAGCTCGGTACTTCGATGAATAGCATGCTCGCGGCCATCCAACATTCCCGGAAAGGTCTTAATACTCAGGCGCAAGCCATCGAGGCTTGCGGGGACGGCATCGCGATTCTGAATGAGCGGGCAGAGTTCGTTTACCTGAATCGATCTCATGCCCGGATCTTCGGTTATGAGAGCCCGGAAGAACTGGCGGGCAAGAGGTGGCAGATCCTCTATTCCGACGACGAAGCAGCTCGTTTCAAACAGGAAGTGATGCCTGCGCTGGCCCGGAACACTCGTTGGGAGGGTGAAGCAATTGCTCGTCGCAAGGATGGCAGTTCCTTTCCTCAACAGGTTTCTCTGGCCTCATTGGCAGAGGGAGGTATGGTCTGCGTCTGCCGCGATCTCTCCGAGCGGCGCAAGATGGAGGATCAACTGCGCAAGAAGCAGCGTATGGAGTCCGTTGGAACGCTTGCAGGCGGCATCGCGCACGATTTCAATAACCTTCTGACGGTTATTATCGGGTATGCGCAGACGTTGCTGGCGAAGGTAGAAAATGACCCGACCCTGCGCTCCAACGTGGAGCATATTGTGCAGTCCGCGAGCCGCGCCGCCTTGCTGACGCGTCAACTTTTGGCCTTCAGCCGCAAACAGGTTCTGCAGCCTCGTGTCCTCGATCTGAATCTGGTCGTCCGCGACTTGGAAAGGATGCTTCGCCCGCTGGTCGGGGACGACATCACGATGATCGCCCAGTGTGCGCCGAATCTCGGCTGCGTTAAAGCCGACTTGAGCCAGATCGAGCAAGTGATTGTGAATCTGGTGGTGAATGCCCGAGACGCCATGCCTCGAGGTGGCCGGCTTGTCTTGAGCACGGCCAACCAGGACCTCACCCCCGACAACGGACCTGACCGCGACGTCCCTCCGGGCCGATACGTTGTTCTTTCCGTGAGCGACAACGGCGTCGGAATGGATCCCGAAGTGCTTTCACGAATCTTCGAGCCTTTCTATACGACCAAGGACGTGGGCAATGGAACCGGACTGGGTCTTTCCACCGTTTACGGTACGGTCGAGCAGAGTGGCGGCTACGTTGCAGTTGATAGCAAGCCTGGGAAGGGAACGGAATTCAAGATATTTCTACCGCGCGTCGACGCCGTGCCTGAATCTTTACCGGCAGAGGGCACGCCCACGTGGCGCAAGAGCGGAACCGAAACCGTACTTCTGGTGGAAGATGACGCTGCCGTACGGGAACTCGCTCACGACATCCTTCGCTCCTGCGGATACCGTGTTCTGGTCGTGGCGGACCCCAAGAGCCTAAGCTCGGTCCTCCAGCAGAACCCGGGCACGATTCATATTTTGCTGACAGATGTTCTCATGCCTGGCGTCAATGGGCGGGAAGTTGGCCGCGAGGTGCAGCGTCAACATCGGGTCTTTATTCATCCAAAAGCCTTTCACGCCCTCGCAGCTTTCGAGAAAGGTGCGGGAAGTTCTCGATGGAGTTGGATCCCGCGCAACCACCGTCACGTAGGCCCTAGCGGCCCGCCAAATACATCTCAGCGATCCCCGTGGCGGTTCCCCCCGGGCTTCGCCTCGGCGCGACCAATCTTGCGCTTCATCTGAACCGAATCTTTTTCAGCATTGGAAACGTTGTTTATTGGACGACAGGGTCCGCTGCTCCAATTGGCAATGGATTCGAAGGCGTATCGCCGCTGAACAACGCCACCTTTCCTTCCCTCGTCAAACGAATTGTACCGACCGTCATCGGGGCTTTGGTTTGGACGGTCTCCGATATTTATTTGCTAGCTGGAAACGGCACTTCACAAAGTCCAATATTCCCAGTTCCGTACCTTCCAGAAAAAGGGATCAACTCCTACAACGCCCTAGCGATAAACGGTTCCATCATGGGGGCGTATACCACAGCAGGGGCTTTCATGGTCATTGACCCGAACGGCGGATACTACGATTTAGGGTTCCCCATCGGAGACCAATTCAAGAAAAGCAACTGGAATACTTCAACCATTTACGTCACGTGGCACGAGTATGGGGAAGATGTGGCTTGGTATGTCTGCGACGGCTCCACGGGTTGGTTCCGTTGCAACCCGACCCCTGCTCCCGAGAGCGGGCAAACTTGGGCTCCTTTCGCAACAATCGTTGGTGGAGTAACTGCGATACGTTCCATCGAGGTCTCGCCCGGCGTCCGGAAACTCTTGATTGGCCAGACCGGAACATCCGCAATTCTTGCCCGCGACCTTACGACTAACGCCGACAACGGAACTGCATACTCTGCGTTCTTCACAATCGGTTCGTTGGTCCTAGCTCAACCAGGACAGATGGCAGAAGTTGCTTTCATCACCACAGACAGTAAAGCCATCGGCAAGCCCTGTACTATTGGAGTTCTGTTGGACGAAATCAGCGGGACATTCGAGCCTCTTCCGGATTGGGTGGACGACCCTCCTAAACTTGAGCCAAGCCTAACCACTTACGGCCAACGATTCTACCTCCTGAACGGCGATAACCCCGCGCTCTGTCGGCACCTCCAAATTCGTGTTGATTGGGCCGTGGAAAATCAGCCGAATGAGCTTCTCAGTATGACCTTGTTCGGAGGGTACGTGAGCGAGAAATGATTCCTATGGACACAGCATCTCTAAAGAGACTTCAGGTTGGTAGCCAGCAAACCTTCGACAAAATGCTGAGGTGGGGCTGGTGCGACACTTCCGCTCGCCCGCTGGAATGGAGTTTTTGGTGCAACTGCCGTTTGCGGGAAAACATCGGGCGGGCAAGTGAAAGGTTCGTGCCTCGCCCGTACACCAAAAGCGCAGAGGAGCGAAACGTCGTACTACGCCACGACTACCCGAGACCCGCTGTACGGAAAACGGACAGATAAATGAGTGACCTCTTGCAATGCCCAATTTGCCGCGAAAAGCTCTGGCATACGGAAAACGGACTGGCTGCCCATGTGTGGCACGCCCATACGGACAGCAAAATCTGCATGGGCCACGGAAAATCGTCGCGGAAGTACGGCGATCCGGCAGCTAAGAGGTGCTCCGGCGCTGTGATGGCCGTGTGTGCCCTCAGAATCGCCCGCCAATTGCGTACTACGTGCCTTAAAACTGCGATCAATCACTACAACGCGGAATTCGACACAAAAGTTTCGTCGCTCGTATAAAGCACCTACAGCGCAAAATCCTGTACGGAAAACGTATTTTTCAGATAGAGAGGAACAGCAATGTTAAGAGAAGTGAAAAACCAGCAAGTACAACTTACTACGCAGCAAGAACACCCGGAAGAAGCTTTGGCCGAAGATTTCAAGGTCCTAACTTCAGCGGAAGCGGCCGACATGACGGTGCCTGCCGTTTTCGGCGATTTATCGTCCGCCGAGCATGCAAAGTTGCTGAAGGAAAGCTCCGATCTGCGCTCCACCACTGCAGCCATAAGCGGAAAGTCGCGCCTGGACGAACATCCAACACGCCGGCGAGAAAAATAAAGGTGGCTCTCCGGGTGCGTTGTTGACTTATAAATCTTTCACGTCCAAACTGTCGGCAGTTACTGGGTGCCTATTGCCTCTCAATTCTTCTCTCAGCCACGGCAGCGCAGACTTCCAGAGGAAACTATGGAAATACCCTATTACTCCAAATCCCAACAAAACAAACGAAATTACCCACCCAACGTAAAGTCGAGAATTTTGTAGGCTGTTAATATCAGGCCGGTCAACTTTTTCCCGCTTTTCTTCTAGGTTGGAGACCTTTTCTTTGAGCACTCCAAGTGCTTCACCCTGTCCCCCTATCTCGTGTTCCATCTGAAGATGCAGGACGGTATCCGGACTTAGGGCGGGTGTCGTAGGTATCTGTGCCTGTTCAAGGGGAGGCGTTTTCGGCGGCCCTGGTTTTGACACTGAATTCGTCCGGGGCGTGGTTATGTCTTGTTGTTTCGGAGCTTGCAGAAGCAACACAAGAAACAAAAGGTACATTTTATCCGAGCCTCATTTAGGATTGGGAGCGGGTGGAGAGGGCGGCGACCCCACCTGATACAGTTCTGTTTCCGCAACCTTGGAATCACGGATCGCTTTGGATATATCTTGGGCCGGAACAAACTTTCCGAGCATGTCTATTTCGGCTTGGTGCAACTTCA
>WNFD01000755.1_pt1 | contig 32003 bp, 22 predicted proteins | sample 5400491 | NCBI WGS metagenome assembly WNFD01 (sample SAMN13153343, study PRJNA577476) | soil metagenome | isolation source: 120 cm saprolite under Douglas fir tree site 2 hole 2 replicate 2 | place: USA:California | collected 2015-04-18 | reverse complement strand
ATTTTTGACAATGAATGGATTGCCGTTTGGTCCCCCCACGTAGCCGGGCTGGCCTTTCATCCAGGTCAAGGGCTTGAACAGGTGATTCCGGCTGATCTGAATATCAGCCGGCGTCGTGGTTCCGACGCCACCGCCGAAGATTATATTTTCTGCGGAAGCCTCCAGAAAGTTGTTCACGATCTTGTAAGGTCCCATGGGATCGCTGCCGAGACCCCCAGCGATCGCTTGGGCATCTCCACACGAGCCCGTCTTGCTCACACAGTGGAAGTCAGTGAAGAAGGAATCCACAATAGCGACATAGCGGGTCGGACCCAACATAATGCCCCGGACGGTCTCATTTTGGGCAGTCCCATGAATCCATAGGCGATCAAATACCAGATGATCCGCTGGACCGATAAACTGGATGAGGGCATAAACGGTCGCTGGAGAAACGGTCCTCGTCACTTCCAAACCGATCAGCCTGTAGTGGTTGGCCCCCTTAGCGAACGTGAGTGGTCCCGAGCCGCCCGTTCCATTGAATTCGATCCTGGCCAGGACGTTAGCGGTAGATGGACAATTCAATCGGGGCCTGCCGGCCAGAGATGAAACCCCTGCGTAGCAAGGGGTCAGGCGTTTGCCCTCGGGAGGCAGACTGGAATCGGGGGCGCTGGTGCGAATGATAATCCAATGCGAGTCATCGCAACGTTTGGCCGGTAGCACAACGCTGCCGAACGTGGCGCCAGCCTGCAGCTGAATGATATCGCCGCAGGAGGAGTTGGCGAGAACCGGCTCCAGACTTTGCCCGGAGCGTACGGTCCAGGTCGTGCCGTGGGCAGGAGTATCTTTAAGAGAGCTCTTCATGTATTCCCTTGGCAGCTCTGCGGGACCGTCAAAATTGTTGTTGGCGGACTGCGAAGACTGATTCGAAGGGTGAAGGTGAGATGCCAGAATCAGCAGAAGGAAGGCAATCCATGGCGCGCCCATGACGTGGTTGGAAACCTTCACGTTTGTCAAACCTTTCTCACGATGTTCCTCACGAGTTGGTAGCGCCGGAATGCTATTTGACTGGTTAGAGGTAGACTCAGGGGAAGTTTATCAGAGGCGTTTGGTTCCAAAACAGACGAGACCTGGGGCCATGGAAGGATTGAGTAACATGTACAAGAAGAGAATCGAGAAGGTTCCGTCCGCGAGACGGTGCGGTGGGGCTGGAGATTGTTATGCAGCAGAAGCATGCCCGACCACCGCAACCGCCTGCGGCCCATAAGCAAGACTCAAAGCTACATAACCCCTGCGGTAGCCGAATGGATTGCATCCAAATCCGCTCCGGGATCTTTCCCATCCGGGGCTTTGCCTTTGTAGGGGCTTGAGGATCGCAGGTGATAGTCGCCGCCATTGCCGCCGTTGTAGTTGACGAATTGGACGGTGGTTGCCGAGGCGGGTAAGAGAGTTCCTGAAGGCCAGGGATATGCGGAGCTGCTTCCAATCACAGCATTGCCGGCGAATGTGTAGGTGCTGAAGCAGGCATTCAGCGTAGTTGTGGGCTTGTCGAGGATTGCACAGTTCGCCACCCCTCCTGTGGACCAGACGGGGTAGATTCCAGCATTCACAATGCTGTTGGTGAAGACGAAGTTCTTCATCTTCGTGCTGGTCAAATCGCCGATAACCAACAAGGTGGTCGAGGGGAAAGCCGTAACGTGATTGATGGTCACGTTCTGCAGCAGTGGGGCGCCGGCACTCACCGAGACCTGGGCAAATTCACTGGGGCCCTGGTACTTCACCCCGTCGATGTCGTCGATCACCATGTCGTGGATGCTGTAGCGCTGACCATCGCGTGCGGCGGTGCCATTGTCGGACAAGGCGTTGGCGAGCTGCAGTCCGGCGCCTACATGGCTGATGGAGTTGTAGCGGAGGGTCACGTCGGTGACTTGGCAAAGCGGGCAGGGACTGGTACCCCCGGGATTCTTTGGGGTCAGCAGGATGGCAAAACCCACTTGAGAGAAACCACCCCAAGTATTCTCCAGAACGTTGCCCTCGACTAAAACGCGCTGCGCATTTTTCAGTTCGAGGAGATTTTTGACAATGAATGGATTGCCGTTTGGTCCCCCCACGTAGCCGGGCTGGCCTTTCATCCAGGTCAAGGGCTTGAACAGGTGATTCCGGCTGATCTGAATATCAGCCGGCGTCGTGGTTCCGACACCACCGCCGAAGATTATATTTTCTGCGGAAGCCTCCAGAAAGTTGTTCACGATCTTGTAAGGTCCCCCCGGTTCGCTGCCAAGACCACCGGCGATGGCCTGCGCATCCGTGCATGCTCCAGTGACCGAGATGCAATGAAAATCCGTAAAAAACGAATCCACGACCGATACGTAGGTACCTCCCTCGAGCCAGACCCCTCGGGTTGTCTCGTCCTGGGCAGTTCCATGCATCCAAACCCGGTCAAAGATAAGGTTGTTGGCCGTGCCGCCGCTGGCAATTGAGGCCAGAGCGGTGACCACGCCAGTTCCAGCCGGACGAGTGATCTCGATACCCATGAGGCGATAGTGGTTCGCTCCAGCCGCAAAAACGATGGGGCCATTGTTACTCGCCGCCATCAGCCCGGCCAGAACCTTGGTGATGGCGGCGCACTGCAAAGCCGGGCGGCCGGGCAGGGAAGAGATGCCGGCATAGCAGGGCGTTAGGCGGCTGCCTTCCGAGGGCAATGCTGAATCGTTAGCGCTGCTACGAACGAGGATCCAATGGTTGTCATCGCAACTCTTCGCGGGGAAGGTGAAGGTTCCGGTAAACATTGCGCCCGCCTGCAGTTGAATGGTGTCTCCGCAGTTGGCGCGGTTGAGGGCGGACTGCAAATCTCCACCGGAGTTGACGGCGATGGCGGTGCCGGGCGCGAGGGTATTCGACATTTCGGAATGGATGTAGATACGGGGTAACTCCGCCGGACCATCAAACCCACTGGCCGAAACCGAAGAGACGGTTAAGGTGAAGGCAGCGGTCGCACTACTGCCTGCGGCGTCAGTCACCTTCGCCGTGAAGGGAAACGATCCGGAAACTGCGGTTGTACCCGCCATGACGCCGCTAGAGGTCTGCAGCTGGATTCCGGACGGCAGAGCTCCCGCTGCGAGACTCCACTGGTAAGGAGCAACTCCACCGGTCGCCGAGAGCGTTGTGGTATACGGCGTGCTGACATCGGCCGCCGCAAGGGAGGAATTGGCGATCCTGACAGAAGCCGGCGCGGTAACTGTTACCGTAGCTGACCCGTGCGAACTGACGTTTCCCGCACCCGGATCGACGATCACCGGATCACGGGGATTTCTATCCCCCGCGATCATGGAGTCAGCGGCATTCCCAGCGCCCGCGTTTGCACGATTGGGGGCGCTTGTGGCAGTAATGGTGACAGGTGTATTGCTGGTCACCTTAGGTGCCGTAAAGAATCCGCTGCTCGAAATCGCTCCTGCGCTTGCCGACCAAGTCACGGCAGTATTTGGACTTCCGCTTATGCGGGCGGTGAATTGTAATTGCTGTTGTGACGCCACGGTCGCAGTGTCGGGCGAGACCGAGACCGCGGTCGAGGCTTTGGAAGTGGCGGGGTTGCCGGTTCCAGAAGTCTGCGAAGGTAACGAGCCACAGGCGGTGGTCAGGCCAGTAAGGCAAAGCAAGAGCGACACAATGACAAAACTCCGGATAAGCGATCTATCACCGCGATAGCGTTCTTCCCAGTGCCCGGCGTCATACATTTCGGAATAACCTCGTAACGGAGTTGGGGGGGACCGTCGTTCGAGTCCTTAGGTTAGCACTGTAAAGAAGGGAAGGCTGGGCGGGGCAGATAACCTAGGTACAAGGCCTATTAGAGCACACTAGTACATCACGGGTGTGCCATGCACTTCCGGGTTTGAAACCAGAGAGTTGGAAGCCCAGAAAAGAACCAAAGAACGACACATGGGCTCACAGCAGTACGTTTGCATAAGGCGGTATTTTGGCCGGCGTTACCCGGCCCTAAGCCTCTTCCTGAGAGGTGTCGATGAGGGCGATAGCCACTTGGTTGGCGGCGTCCAGATCGTGGATGCCTTCTACCTGCCACGCCTTGCGCGTCCATATTGCCCACAGAAGTCCGATACCATAAACTGCGGAGCCCGCCATCAGTTGAATTGCCAACTGCAAATAGTTGTGTGCAGCGACCCAATGGCGCATGAGTAATAGAACGGCGATGAGCGGCGCGCATAGTACCAGAGGCAGCGAGAAGGCCTCGCGAAGGTAAAGCCCGACCCGAAGGTTCAAAACACGGCAAAGATGTCGAGGCAGAAAAAATAAAGTAGTGCACAGCAGTGGAATGGCGGTTCCGGCCGCATCGCCCAGAATGCCAAACCGCCTTACAAGGAAGATACTGAGAATTAGATTCGCGGCCCCTTCCAGCAGGGTCGCTATGGCTAGAGTTCTGTGCTTCGCCATTCCAAATAGAACCCGGCTCGAAGCCGACTGCGCCAACAGGAGGGTGTATGGAACCACTAGTACCAGCAAGACGGGATAACTAGTAGCTACATAGCGGACTCCCACCCATGCCTCGATCACCGACTTGCCCAAAATGATCAGAATTGCCGCTAAGGGAAAGATGATCAGAGCGCAAGCCCGGTTTCCCGCAACAAAGATCTTTCTTAGCCCGGACAACTCTCCAGTCGCATCAGACTTGCTTGACATCGGAACAAAGATCTGTGCCAAGCCGCTTACAACGTCTCCAGCGTACTCCATCAAGCGTGAGCCGATGGTGAAATAGGTGATCGCAGCTGAGGAAATAAATGTGCCGATGACCATAGCGTCCGTCTTAAAGCGCAGCCGAGCCGCCACAATGATAATGAAGGTCGTACCGCTGTAGCTGGCGATGCGTTTCAGGCTGTCGCGATTGAGATGCTTGAGGCCAAGGTGCAAGGGCAGAATGCGGAGCACTACCGTTGCATTGATCAGGCCGGCTAGCAACGGCAGCGCCACCGTGATCAAGGCAACTGTCAGCAATCCCCGACCGTGCCGAAGGGCAAGGACAATCAGCAGCGCCCGCACGAGGGTTGCGCTCATGCTGGTTAAGTTCAAGACATAGAACCGCTGTAGGCCCTCCAGAATTCCGCCAAATACACCCACAGGAAAACCCAGGGCCACGGCCGATCCCACCAATAAGAACAGCCAACGCGCAACTTGAACGGAACTCCCCGAGATGCGAAACATTGAGCTCACATGGAAGCTGGCAGTGATTGTGATCAGGATCGCGACCATGCCGATTCCGCTATAAGTGAAGAACGCGGTATTGATCAAACGGTTCAGTTCGTCATGGTCGGCAACGGTGGAATACTTGGCGACGTAGCGGATGATCGACGACCGAATTCCCAGATCGAAGAGTCCGTAATAGCCGGTGATGGAAAAGATTAAGATCCAGAGACCGAAAGCCTCATCTCCCAAGTGATGAAGGATATACGGAGAAAGAAAAAGACCGACGAGGATATTGAAGCCAAGGGCAAACCAGCTTGAACCGACATTCTTGAAAATCGCGATTTTATCAAGTCGCTTCATTAGCTTCCGGCTTGCCGAGTCTGGATAGCGGGGTGGCCTTTCCACGCAAACTGCAATTGCTCAAAGTCTGTGATGCAGAGCTCGAGCCAGCGAAGTTGCACGCGGCGCTGAGAGTCGGACCTCAGCCGGTAGTAGTTGGAGCGAATGATCAGGAACTCTAATAACAGCGACGGAACCTGCTGTGGCGAAACATTCAATCGTTCCCCGGCATGCAGGATGAGACGCCGAGTCAGGCGCCCGATCGCTGCATCCGAAAAGAACAATGCCTTGAACGTAGCAGTCCAACGGTCTTCTTCGGACGCAAACCTCACGCTCTCGGCGGCACGGGGAAGATAGCCGGTAGAAAGAAAAAATTGAAAGAAGTCGTAGAGTGGCGGCAGGCCGCCGGCCAGATCGCACCAGTCGAATACCTCAAACTCTCCGGTTTTTCGGTCGATATGAGCGTTCTCAACCGAAAGATCGCCATGCTGAATCCAAGTCGCAGAAGACTCCGGAACGCTTCGTTGAAAATATCTCCGCTCCGCAAGTGCGCGTGTCAAGTCGGGACGACTCGTCGGTATTTCAGGAATCTCACGCCAGGCTGGTGGGATCATTCGCACTCCTGACACGTTCTGCAAGGCCAATGTGAGTTCAAGGATGCGGTTGCAGATCTGAGAAAAATCTCTCTCGACTCTTCTTGAGTTGTCAAAATAACCCAACTCGCGAACCATGCCACTTATTTGCGTTCCCCGCGACGCTTCTTCCAAATAATAGTGGGTAGCGCCGATTCGTAGCGTGCCGTAGACGCGCGGAACGCGCAGGAATGTTGCGGCGGAAATCTTCAGGTTTTCCTGTACCTTGCCCCGATTTGTAGCCTCCGTTTCAAACGGAGTTTCGCATTCTTGAACTCCCACGAAAATTTTTAGATATGCAAGGTTGGAGCCAGTTCTCGCGTCGCCGATCCGAACAATGGAAGTTTCCTTGAATGGCCGTGTATGGAGCGCCCATGTGACTCCTCGGGGCGTGGTCGCTTCATCTCCTCGGCTTCTATCGGATTCCATCAGGCACTTTTCGATCCATCTTTGCAGTTTGGTATTGCGGCGGGGCTGTGTCGAAGCCAGCAGCACGAACTCCGACACGAACCGATGGAAAAAGGGCAACGCGATTCTCCGCGCCCTGCGCTTCCAGCTCCGCCGAGGAGCGGGGCCAGGATGGTAGAGTAATTCCAAGAAGTGTTGTTGTACCCAGGCGGGGATAGCAAGCGGGACGAGATCGTAAGGCTGGTTGTAACCCGGATCAGCCCAGTACAACGACAGGTCTGCAAATCCTGCGTCCGAAAGTAGGCTGCGGTATCCGCCTTCCGAGTACGTGTAAGTCCGATATTCTTTTTGCGAGCTCACTTGGGTGCGGTAATGGGTCTGAGAATTGCGCCTTACCACGAAGCTCGCTACCGCGCGAGGAACCAAGCTTGTGTATGGAAGTCCCGAGTGGTCGCGACCGCCCCTAAAAGAGTCCAGACCGAATCGGTTTTCGATGCCGATTAACAAGGTGCCATCATTCTTGAGAAGGCGGTGAATCTTCTTGAGAAAATTGATCTGGGCCACGCGGGGGTCGACTGCAAGGTCCCATTCTCCAACCCATTCGAGGACACCATTCACGACCACAAGGTCAAAACTGTTCTCCGCCAGCGGCAGGGCCGTGGCCGATGCTTGAACGAGATGCACATTGAGAATCCCCTCCTGCCGCAACCTTTCCCGGGTGAAGTCGATCCGCTCTGGTATCGCTTCAACCGAATAGACCTCTCCTGCAAACCGAGAAAGGGAATGGGTAATGGCCCCGTAACCGGACCCGATGTCAAGGACGGTAGACTGCTCATCAAGTCCCAGCATGGGAGCCCATGAGGCGCGCTGAAGATCGAGCAACCCAAATCTCATGTTGTCATTCGCGGGAAAGTGGGTACGCACCGCGTCCGCCCAAGACCCTCGACGTGCGGCGTCTAGCAGCTCAAGAGCCTCTTGGCGGCCAACTTCACCCCAATAGTGATCGGAGGCCTGAAAAAAGCGAGGGATTCCGTCGCTAACCGGCCACGCTGCCCCGCATCCGCCGCAGACACATCGGTCCGGGCCACAATCTAGCTTCTCACCGCATTTCAGACATTGGAGTGTGGTCATTTTCTTTCGTGGAGGAGCGATAGCTTAGTTCAGGTTGCGGAATACAACGCTTCGCCGCAGAGGTCGCCAAGCGCCAGCAGTCTCAAGGTCTTCAGTGGCTTTCCAGATCATGGCCTCCCTCTAACCGGCAGCGCAAGTATCGAGAATATCCGAGTGCTTGCGGTTTGACTAGTCCGGGCCAACGGGGTGAGTGCGAGCGAGTACGCTTGAGCGGCCTCGATTTTCTTATCGCGAATGGATTATGCCGAAGAGGTAACTTGATCGACCGCCGCGAAACTACCAGCTTTAAATCTGGACTTTTTTCAGCGCGACGAAGGTTCGACCGTCGATCAATTCAACATTACCTGCCCGATTATAGGTATGAATGCCAGAGATTCCCGGCCAATGTTCGGGAGAGATCGTTCGCATGGGCCGTTCTTGATAGCGCCGCTTCGATAGTTCCGTGATCTCATTGAAGCTGATGCTGTAGCCATAAGAGGGGGCGCCGCTCTGACTCGGCCTGATCGGCCGATTGTCATATCGAAGGACACATCCCGCTCCACGGTTGTTTCGGATATCAGTGGAAATGGGATTGGCGGGATGAAAATGCCAATTCCCACGGAGCGACTCCGCATAAAAGAGCAGGAGGGTGCCGGCGCGCGCACTTGGCTCGGCGCTGGTGGTCATGAGCCACCAGAGTCCCTCATGCTCCCAAATTGTTGTGTCCACAAATTGTCCTTCCAATAGAATCGCTTCCCTGATCCATTGGTTTGGGAACTGTTGGCATCGAAAAAGACTGACGGAATTGGAATCGACCGACTCGGGAACCATGAAGATTTCCGATCCTGCGCGGAAGATGTGAGGGTAGGAATAGTGGCGTTCGGGACTCTCCAGACAGACTTGCGGGGAACCCAATTTGCCCTGCGTCGAAACAGGAGCACAGGCGATGCCCGCCCGCTTCTCTTTGTAGGAATAGTCTTCGAAAAAGGCCCAGCACTGGCCTTCGTGCTCAAAAGCAAATGGATCGGCCCAGAAACGACCCCTTGGAGGTTCGATCCAATTGAAACCTGAGAAATCAGGTTCGGAGAAGGACGTATGGAATGGGCTACGGTTCAATCGGCAGGCGATCTTCCAATGTTGTACGGTCGATTTGCGAAATGGATAAGAAATTGCTTTTTTAAAAAAAACTGGCGCCAGCCAACGGATAACCTCCAAGTTGGCTGGGGTCTTATAGATCTTGCGCTTCCCTTTGTAGGGAATCGCCGGAAGGGCCTTTTCGAGGATGTAGTCCCAACCGCAGCGGTGTAACTCGTTTAGCTTTCGGATGATCAGTTCTGTCGAGCCCCAATAGGGCGTGAATCGATTCCGAGACAAACTCCAGAGGCCTTCAGTCGCAAAAAGCGACTTGCAGAGTACGAGCCCGCCATCCAATTCCTCGCTGAGAACCTGCAAAACGACCCCCGAGAGGGAACAGCCTTCATATAACTCCCAGAAATGGGCCGGACCGCCACGGTAAAATTCATTGTCTCCGTGGTGAAAGGACCAGACCCCATGGCGGGCAGCTTTCAAAATGTCGCCATGGAGAATATTGAAGCCAAACCGAACAAGGACGTCGAGGTTTTTAGATCGAATCTTTTCCACAGCCTCGTCTGGGAAGCGATGAACGAATTTCCTTCCTACCGGTTCTACTTCAAGCGTTTCGATTCCAGAGAAGAGATCCTTGCAATCGATTTCGGCTAGAGGATCGGGGGTTGGTTTCATCCGTGTATCGAGGCGAAGATAGAGATTGTAAGCGAACTGTCGTCTGAGTTTCGGATTCAAGAGGGACCGCAGGAACCTGAGAGCGCCCGAATTCGGCGGGTGGTCAGGCGCAGGAGTGGTTGTTCTGACAACCAACAACTCGATTTCGGCAAAATTACTGGCCTTGATGTCCGCGATGATCCTGGCGAATGAAGTGGAGATTTTCTCCTGCGAGTCCAGAAGTAAACCAATCCTGAGAGGTGGGCGCGTCGCGGAAGAGTTGCGGTAATAAAAGGTCGGAGCCGACATGACGGTCTTCGATCAAGTGTACTAGGAGGCAGCCGAATCAGAGATACATCGCGGGCTAGCGAGCCTGTTCGGCCAGACGGATGTGCGGTTCCAGCAGAGCAAGGAGCTGCTCTTTCAAGAATGGACCGCTTGCAAGCATCCCTGACAAAAGCGGGTCAGGACGATTGGCGGTTAAGTTTGCTCTTTCAAGCGTGCTGACAAAAGCGCCTGCGCTCTGCACCAGCGCCGCACCTGCCACTACGTCCCATTCGTTTTTTGGAGTGAGAGTGAAAGTAACGTCTGCCAAGCCAGCCGAGACCAGAGCTAGCTTGTAGGCCACCGACCCCATGGGACGAATCTTAAAAATCGAATTCTCGAATGCTTTCCATTCACCCCGCTTAACCTCGCTGCGGCTCGCCAAAACGAGCGCGCCCTCCAGACTCTTGCGCTGGCTGGGTTGCGACGGTTTGCCGTTGTAGATGACGCCAGATTCGATCGATCCCAGAAAAGTTTCGTCGGTTGCTGGATTGTAGATTCCACCGGCCACAGGACGGCCATCCTCGACGAAGCCGATCGACACGCAGAACTCGGGGATACCCTTGACGAATTCGCGGGTGCCATCGAGCGGATCAACCACCCAAACGCGCGAGCACTGCAGGCGCACAGGATCGTCAACGCTCTCCTCGGAAAGCCAGCCTTCCCCTTTGCGCAGCAGAGTCTGGCGAAGAACGGCATCGAGGGCCCGGTCGGCTTCGGTTACCGGATCGTGTCCCACTTTGTATTCGGTTTCAATCGCCCCCGGCGTAAAGCGGGCAAAGATCGCGCGGGAAGCTTCCAGCCCGGCGCGAATGCGTTCCAGTATTTGAGCGTAAGAGTTTGAGCGCATGATTTCCCGATATTCCAGCGATCACAGGGCAGTGACGATCAAGCCATTAACATGCGAGCTCCCGTTGTCAACAAGACCGCGCAAAGGATGCGTCTTAGCCACGGAACCGGAACCCTCGTGCTCAGGTAAGAACCCACTAGTCCGCCTGGAATTGAGCCGATCAACAACGCCCCGACCAGGTTCATGTCAACATTGTGCATGCGAAAATGGAGCAGACTCGTAACGCCGGTAAGAATCAGGGCGTGGACGATGTCGGTTCCCACCATGACTTTGGGCTGGAAGCTGTAGAACAGCAAGAGCATCATCATCACAATGCTGCCCGAACCCACTGAGGTGATGCCCACTAGGAATCCCGCCACCAGGCCGATAAGCCACATCCAGGCGAACGACTTGATCGTCGGCGGGCGCACCGCCGCCCGCTCTTCGATTTTCTTCTGAAAAAACAGGAATGTTGGAATGCAAATCAGCAGCACCCCAACTGCGACGGTGATGAAGTGATTGACGCCATTTCCGTAAAGATTTCGCAGGTGAACCAGATAGCTTACGCCCAGATAAGATCCGGGAGCGCTGCCGGCTGCCAGCGCCAGAACAACCTTGCGCCGCACCGTGCCTTTGCGCAGATGGACAATGCTGGCGCCGATTTTAGTAACAAAGTTGAACAGCGCGTCCGAGCCAACAGCACGAATCGGAGGAACGCCCAAACCGAAAATAAGGATCGGGAGCAGCAAAACGCCGCCCCCGAGTCCCGTCATTCCAATGAGGGTCCCGACTCCAAAACCCACCAGGCTCTTGATCAGTAAATCCATGCCAGTACCGGCTCAGCCCCTGAGTCATTCCTCCGGCGGAGACTTCAGACCGACTCCGCTGCCGTTCCGATGAAGCCTTCCCTCTCCAGATGCAGGATGATTTCCTGCGCCGCTTCTTCTGGGGATAATTCGCCGGTATTGATGGTGACTTCGGCGTCGGCAGGCGCTTCGTATGGATCGGAGATGCCTGTGAACTCTTTTAGAATTCCCGCTCGCGCCTTGGCGTACAAGCCTTTGCGGTCGCGTTGTTCGCAGACTTCCACGGTGGTGGCGATGTGCACCAGGATGAATCCTCCGTAGGGCTCGATCAGTTGCCGGACATGTTTGCGAGTAGCGTCATAAGGCGCTATGGGCGCGCAGATAGCGATACCGCCATTCTTGGTGATTTCCGATGCAACGTAGCCGATGCGCCGGATGTTGATGTCGCGGTGCTCTTTGGAGAATCCCAGCTCGGAAGACAAATTCTTGCGAACCAGATCGCCATCGAGCAGGGTGACCGGGCGTCCGCCGGTTTCCAGGAATTTCGTCAGCAGCACATTTGCGATCGTCGATTTGCCGGAACCGGAAAGTCCGGTAAAGAAGATGGTCACGCCTTGCTTGTGACGCGGCGGGAAACTACGTCGCAACTCAGCCACAACTTCGGGATAAGTGAACCAGGCGGGAATCTCACGGCCCTCGTTCAGGCGTTGCCGAAGCTCAGTGCCGGAGATATTCAGCACGCGATCGCCCTTCTTTACCTCGTCGTCGGGAACGTATTTATCCTGATCCTCGAGGTAGACCATCATGTTGAAGGGCACCATGGTGACGCCGATATCGGCCTCGTGTTTTTTGAACACTTCCTGCGCCTCGTAGGCTCCGTAGAAGGGCTTACCGTCGGTGTCTTTCCCCGGACCAGCGTGATCGCGGCCTACAATGAAGTGGCTGCAGCCGTAATTTTTGCGGATGAGCGCGTGCCAAATCGCCTCACGCGGACCGCCCATGCGCATGGCGAGCGGCAGCAAAGAAAGCTTGGCGGTAGACTGCGGGAACTTGGAAAGCAGCAATTGATAGCAACGCACGCGGGTGTAGTAATCGACATCGCCCGGCTTGGTCATACCTACCACGGGATGTATCAGCAGGTTGGCTTCGACTTGCTTGGCAGCCCGGAACGCTAGCTCCACGTGAGCGCGGTGCATGGGATTGCGGGTTTGGAAGGCAACGACGCGGCGCCAGCCCACGCGGGCAAACTCGGCGCGCAATTCGGCAGGCGTCAAACGCAGGTTGCGAAAATCATAGTGGGACGGAATCTGGACGCCTTCCAGCTTGCCTCCGACGTACCACGGATTCGCCTTGTTCATGGCGTAATCGGCACCCGGATGGGCGTTGCTGGTGCTGCCGAAAACTCCTTTGGCTTCCGCTTTGCGGTCAGGCTGCCAGACTTCTTCCACGTTCAACACTGCCAACATCACGCCTTCCGGATCGCGCAGCGCAATCCTGCTGGCGCCGGGCATGAGCTTCTTGGCAAATTCCTCGGTCACATCGAGGGTGATGGGCATGGGCCAAAGAGTTCCGTCGGCTAATCGCATGCTGTGACAGACGCCTTCGTAGTCGGCGCGCGTCATAAATCCGCGCAGGGGAGAAAAGCCGCCGGTGAGCAGCAACTCAAGATCGCAAAGCTGGCGGCCAGTCAGGTCCCACGAGGGCCACTCTTTGGAATGGGCCTTCAGTTCGGCGATTTTTTCAGGTTGAGCGATGAGTTGAACAAGCTCTCCGCCGTGGGGCGGAATGAGATGGCTGGTCGAAGCTGTCAAGTGCTAAGCCTCCTGGATTCGTATGATTGTCATGTCTACTACGTTTATGGTATTTGACTGGATTGCTTCCCAGATTTCTTCAGGGCCCGAGCGATGCCAATTTGCAGATTTCTTAAGGGAGAGGAAAAACCCCGAAATGTTACCCAACAGACTAACACTTCTGGCGGGCGCTAAGAAAGCTCACTTTACTCTCTGCGAATAGCCATGAGGATGGAGCAATTGGGAGGCCTTCCGGAATTGCGGGTTTCCGGGTAAGTATATGAAACTAATGTGTTGCAGGGCTGTCCGAGCGTCGCAGAATTAGTCGGGACGGTCGAGATGTGAAAAGAAATTAAAACCAGGGTAGAGCCTTTTCACCTCTAGTGCGGGACCGCCTTTAGTGTGAGCATTCCGGCTTGCGACCGCAGTGATGACAAGACTACCCGGCCGCCGCGGACCAGTTCTTCAAGTGCCACTGCCGACCGCGGACACACAGGGCCGCGACATAGCCGGCGCCAGCAGATATGTCCCGCAGGGTCCAGAGCGCAGCTTCAGAATTATCCGGACGGGTGGAAAGCAATGCATCACGATTCTCCTGGGCAACGGAAACGTCAAATTGATGCAGAGGAAGCGATAAGCCTTCGCCGGTCGCTTTTATATAGGCCTCTTTGCGCGTCCAGCAGCGGAAGAAAGCCTCAAATTTTTTCTCGTTGGGCAAAGCGGCAAGTTGTTCCAGTTCGTGCGCAGAGAAGAACCGGCGGGCGATGGCCTCAACGTCAAAATCCCCGCGCACTTGTTCCACATCAATCCCAATTTCCCTTCGCCGCGCAAAAGCGAGTAAAGCGATTCCGCCCGAATGCGAGACGTTGAAGGTGACGCCGCGGGTTGCATGATCCGGTCCCAGGGAAGGCTTTTCCCGCTTTGAATAGGAGAAACTTAAGCGCTTCGGATCGGTTGCCAGATAACCCGCCAGAATAGTTCTCAACAAGGCCCGAGTTGCAACGAAGCGCTGACGGTCAGCGGGAAAATGAAAGCGCGAAGCGCGCGTCGATTCGTCGGACGAGAGCACCTTCTGCCAGCGGGATTCCTCCGCTCGGATCGCCTCGATATCCACCCGCCAGAGCTGCACTTCGTCTTCGGGAAGCACGAGAGGCGTCTCGATCTCGAAGTCAGGGCTGGCGATATTCATGGTCTGGCACATGCGTCTCACGCAGGCTTGTGCACGGTGGCCGCGACTGCCACTCTGTCGAATGTTTTATTTTGCAGGGGGCAATTGGCTCGTGGTGCGCGAAGTGAGCCCTGCGGCGTCACCCGGTTGCGGCGCTGTCTGAGACGCAACTGCGGGCTCGGTGATGCAGTACTTCAGCAGACACCAGAGTGCGCGCACCCCATCCTTCCATTGGATTTTCTTGCCCTCTTCATAGGTGCGGCCCCAGTAGCTGATGCCCACTTCGTAGATGCGGAGTTTCCGCTTGGCGATTTTTACCGTGACTTCAGGTTCGAATCCAAAACGTTTTTCCTTCAGCGCAATGGATTGGATGACTTCCCGCCGGAAGGCTTTGTAACAAGTCTCCATATCGCTGAGGTTGATGTTGGTGAGCGCATTGGAGAGCAACGTAAGAATCCAGTTGCCCACCGAATGCCAGAAATAGAGCACACGATGAGGACGGGCAGAAAGAAAGCGAGAGCCGTAGACGACGTCGGCCCGACCTTCAATCAGAGGCTCGAGCAGCACCGTATATTCTGCCGGATCATACTCGAGATCGGCATCCTGGATGATGACGAAGTCCCCAGTCGCTTCCCGAATGCCGCGGTGCAGGGCCGCACCCTTTCCCATGTTCCTGGGTTGAAGCACAATTCGAATCTGGGGACGCTCCGCCTGCAGTTGCTCTAGAATCTCGCGTGAGCCGTCGGTAGATCCATCGTCCACGCAAATCAATTCAATCCCCAAGGGAACGGCAAGCACTCTGTCGACCACTTGCCGCAGCGTGGCACGCTCGTTGTATACCGGCATGACGACGGATAGTCTCATGGCTCAACCGTAGTGTAGTGGAAAAGTAGGACGCCGAGGAAATTGGATACAACGCCGGCTTTGGACCAGGCTGAACCAGCAGGCGCAAGGCGCTATAACGTTCGAGTTCTCGCTTCCACAACAAACATCTCGCCGACCGGCCCGGGTGCGCGACTGAATGAAGGATTCACAAATCCACCACGATCCAGTGCAGTCTCATTCCCTGCTCGGTCTGAAACGATTCCATCCTTCCGTTTATGAACGCAACCGTTCTTCCGGTGAAATGGAACAACAGTCCATTGGCTATGACGTACAGCCGAAAAAGAGTGGGGATCGGTCTGGGAAAGGCATTGTTGCGAAGTTCGGCCAGGGTGAAACTTGGGAGATGCAGGCTAACCGATAACTTGCCGCCCGCAATGAGGATGCGGCGAATCTCTGCGAGCGTCGTCGGAATGTCCATGTAGGGCAGAGCAACAGCAGAAATTACGCGATCGAAACTCCCGTCTTCGAATGGCAAGCGCTCGCCGGCCCCGTGCAGATAGGTTCGGTTTGGAAATCGCTCCCTCGCGAGAGCCAGACAGCCTTCGTCGACGTCAAGTCCCGTGACCTCATCCGATGCGCTGACGCCCCAAGAAGCCAGGTCCAGCCCCGATCCGCAACCTAAGTCGAGAACTCGCATAGCCTCCGACGGCATAGACGGGATTGGGTTTTGGAAGTAGCCGATCGGGGATTATATCCCGATTTCTCTGTTTCAAAACTACCCTCTATCTCAACCGTGCACCGCGCTCTGCAAGGGTTGTTTTGCAGGGGGAAAGAGATTCCAGGCTGTGGGAGCGAGAGGCGGAAGTATTAAGCTCGACTATTTAAGCTGAAGATGTTGGCGAAGGATTGCCACAATCTTTGGAGCTGCTTTGCCATCCCAAAGCGGAGGGCGCTGGAAGGAGCGCACGGGTTTCTGCAGGATGGATCGGGCGGCCGCGAGGATGCGATTTGAGTCCACTCCCACGACTTGATTCGAGCCGTGTTCCACCGTCGCAGGCCGCTCCGTGTTCTCGCGCAAGGTAAGACAAGGCACCCCGAGGGCGGTAGTTTCCTCCTGAATTCCGCCGGAATCGGTGAGGACAAGACGCGCCCGGTCGTTTAAGGCAAGGAAATCGATATATCCCAAGGGAGCTAGGGGCCGGATTCCAAGACCGTCAGTGGTCTCTGCATCAGCCAAATATCGCAGCAAACCGAAACGCTCGATGTTCTTACGAGTTCGAGGATGTATGGGGAAGAAGACGGGAAAATCGGCAGCCAAAGCGCTGACCGCGCTGAGAATCCCTTGCAGGGTTTTGGGATCGTCCACGTTGGAGGGCCGATGTAGAGTCAGGACCATATAGGGGCGGCAGCCCGAGCCATTTTTGCGTACGCCCAACTGGTCGAGAATGGGTGACTTTGCAGCCCGCTCGCGATGTCTGAGCAGGCAGTCGATCATGACGTTGCCGACAAGGAAAATCTTCTCTTCCGGCACGCCTTCACGTTTTAGATTCTCGATGCCGCTCTGCTCGGTGACAAAAAGCAGAGTGGAGATCGCGTCGGTGAGTTTGCGGTTAATTTCCTCCGGCATCGCCATATCGAAGCTGCGCAGTCCGGCTTCGATATGAGCCACGCCGATTCCCAACTTGACTGCGGTGAGCGCCGCGGCGATCGTGGAATTCACATCGCCCACAACCAGCACCATTTGCGGCTTGTAGTCAATCAGAACCGGCTCAATGCGCTTCATGATATCGGCAGTCTGAACCGCGTGGCTGGCAGAACCGGTTTGAAGATTGACATCCGGCACGGGCAGTCCCAAGTCCGCAAAAAAGTTGCCGGAGAGCAACTCGTCATAATGCTGGCCCGAATGCACCAGACAGTGCTCGATGCCGGGAAATTTCTTCAGCTCAGAGACAATGGGAGCGATCTTCATAAAATTCGGTCGCGCGCCCACCACACTGAGAAGCCTGATCATCGGGAGACTCCAAATACGATTCTTTCGGAAATGGAGGACACTTCATGGCGCACGGCACCCCTACCATTACTGGGATCGGTAGTTGGAGGCCGTACTAGCGTTGGATTCATAGGCTCCCGAACAGTGTAGAGTACTTTGTAGAGCGCTTGGCAGTTTTCACTTTTGATCTTTCCTCGGGGGGGCTCTGCAGCGGTGACCATCTGCCCTCGCAAGTGGCGCGAAACGTGCGGACAGCTCCTTCAGCCACTTTATTCCCCTCGGGTACGTCATGTAAATTGTTCAGGGCTTCCCCGTAGACTTAGCAATTTTCACCTAGGGCGTTTACCTGAGACGATAGGCCGCGTCCCACTTGCTATTGAGCGAGAAGCGATTGTTTTGCGTCCATAGGCGCGGGCGAGATAGATATCTCCCTCACACGACTCTCCGGAAAATGGGCGCTGCCATTATCCAGCCGCTGCGCAAAAGGCATCCGATTAGGCTGACTTTACGACCCTTCTGCACTTTCAGAACTGCCCTCGCTTGCCCGCCGCGAACTAGCCACACCACGTTTCGGGAAACCAGATCCATAATCTGGAAGCCGTCTGCAATCCCCGCAAGTGCCTGTGGAAATGACTGTTCGATAGTCACAGCAATTTTTGTCTCAAAGTGGCATTGTGGATGCTACACAATTCGAAACATCCCAGTTGAGCACAGTTTGTAGGGCAAATCTAAATCCAAGGGGGCAGTGATGGCGGAGCAGTCCGTACGGCTAGGACCGCGCGAACAGCAGATAGTCGAATTGCTTTTGCAAGGCTGTGACAACGCCGAAATCGCCGGCCAACTCAAAATGGCGCGTAGAACCGTGAAGGCTCATTTTAACCGGCTATTTCTCCGTTTCGGAATAACCGGTGGAATCAAGCGAGTGAAACTCGCGACCCTTTTATATAGGAGGCAATTGTGTTTGCAAACGACCGTTACGGGACCCGTACCCCCAGCCAGCGTGAAAACCGAGTCATCGAGCTTGTCGCCCAGGGCTTGAAGAATAGAGACGTCGCCGATGCCATCGGCACCACGGAACACGTGGTGAAGAATTATCTTCGCGTCATCTATGACAAGCTTGGACTCTGGAACCGGGTGGAACTTGCGCTCTGGTATGAGTCGCGCAGGCAGGAACCAGAACTTCCGGTGTGACTCGCCTAACCCTCCGCGGGTGAAGGTTTTTGAAAGGCCGCAGGATGACTGCCTGCGGCCCTCTCTTACTGGCAACCGAAGGCTTGCAGGTTGCGAAGTCGTTCAGCGGCCGATGCTTTGCCTTTTCGCGCAACGGCATCCAGCAGCAGACGAGCCTGGTCGCAGCTCTTCGGAACGCCGTCTCCCCTCAGATACAAATCAGACAAAGTCAGGGCGGCGGCAAGGTTTCCTTTGCCCACCGCCTTCCACAACCACTGAGCAGCTTCTCTGTTATCACGAGCCATGCCTTGATTCTTGCCGCTCAAATACTTCTCCGCGGTAGCGAACTCTTCCGCGCCGCTTTGCTCAGTAGCAATCGCCGAGGAGCCTGCGGCCACCTGGACAATGCGGGGCGATGCGGCGCGCGCGTTGCGTGCCTGATCTTTTTGTGAACTTGCTTCTGGTTGATTTTGGTTTTGAACGGCAGCCGCTCGGGGAGGATCTGGTGGACGATCTGTTGGCAAAACGGCTTGCGTGGCTGCGGGTCGTTGGGCCGAGGTGGACGAAGGTGGCGGTGCAGCAGCCGGGATTACGCGTGAGGGCGCGGACTGCGAAGCGTCATCCGAAGAGCCCGGCGTTCGATGCCATGCCCTGTAGACCAGTGCGGCAAGAAGAAGCGCCAATGCTATACCGATGTAAAGCCGATAACGATAGGGAACAGACTCGGACTCCACGGCAAAACTCGGAAGATCTGATTCGGGGATTGACCATTCCTGCTCAAAGGCATGAGGACGTTCATAGCCTGCGGAATTGTGAGAAGGCTCTGCCACGTATTCGGCGGAATAACCACCGATGGAGGATTCGGGTTCACTCCAATTCGCTTCCGCGGCCCGCTCGTCCGCATGGAATTTCGATTCGACTGTGGGCTGTAACGATTGCAATGGCGCGCCACACATTCCGCAATATTTGTGTTCTGCTGAATTGTCGGCCGAACATGCGCTGCAAATTCGTCGTGATTCTCCCGCGGATGGTGAGGGCAGCGTCGGCTCTGCCGCCGTCTTGATCTCTCTCCCGCGGTCTTCCTGTTTCTCTCTGATTTCATTGGGCGGCAGAACGGAAGCAGACTCCACCGACGCATTAAGTTCCCGAAGTAAGTCAGAAACCGCTTGGCCGCGCTTTTCCGGCGGATTGGTAAAATATACCTCCGCCCATCGCCCCATATGCGCCGCCAGAACCGGATTCAGCAGCGGATTCAACTCAGGATCCGGTAACTCCTGCGCGTCGAATTTGTCCCTAGGATGAGCCACTGGTACTTCTCCTGAGAATTTGGGATTACATATGATTGCACTACCGGCCAGGAAGGTTGTCAAATGGGATTGCTTGGAACTTGAATTTGGCGGGCGAAGGCGAGGCGAATTCAGTCGCAAGCCTTGCGATACGCAGGCTCGAACTGGTCTAACTGCGCATCTTTCTGGCTGGAGATCTTGCCTTTCGGGGTCTTACCGTAGAGATCGGACCCGGGACAGTAGTACAGGGCCGTGTGCAAATCGACCCAGACTTTGGTTTCGGGATTGCCTTTGTATTCGGGAGCGTCGGGAGCTTCGGCCAGTCCCATGCTGATTAGGAGTTTGTCGAATACGGAGAGGTCTGCGTTTGGGTCGAGTTGCTTGCGTCGATGCGCACTCCCGGAAACTGCGCTGCCGGTCCCAGTGGCCCCCACCGAATGGTCGGCCCAGATTCCCCAGCGAATCACTACCACCACCAGAATGAGCGCGACCGCGAGATAGAAATCGCCGCGTCGCGAACGCCAGAACCGCGCCAGCGCGCCTGGCGCCCGCGTGCCGGACACGGATTCCAGGAACTCGCGGGCCTTCGCCGCGGAAGTCCAGACAATATCCTGGTGCGGCACGACCATCGCTGTTGAGCGGCCCTTGACGCTTTCGTGCAGTTGTCCGTCAGACGAGACGCATCCCACAGCGGCATCTTCGGCGGCGCTTGTGCTGAGAAAAGGTCCCGACGGAGAATTCTCTTCAAGATCTGGCCCAGAAAATGGTCCCGGCTGTTGATCGGCGATCTCCTCTTCCGGAAAGGCTACGCGATCCTTGTGGTCAGCCATCGTCCGACGCGTCGCATCTCCGCCCGGAATGGTTCCATTTGAAGGAGCCGCGGCAAATGTTTGCCGGTTCCTCTGCTGCATGAGCCCCGCAGATGCGAATTTGCTCTGCATGGTGGAGGGATGTTTGTCGCTGGCCCGCGGCGCGCCACAGTTCCCGCAAAATTGCTCCTTCGCCAACACATTACTTCCGCACTTCCAACAAGGACTCTCTCCTGTGGTGGCAGAGCTGGCGCTTAGAGTTGGGTGTGAAGTCGTAACGGATCGATCCTCCGTCGTAGCTGCCAGACCCGGCTTGAGCCGTTCTATTGCCGCCAGCATCGTAGATCGTTCCGCCGCTATGGATTTTTTTAAATGCAACTCGGCATCGCGACCCATCGCTTCGGTTACAAGGCCGGCCATCAATTGGCAAGTGTGAATGTCCTGTTCCGCAAAGCCGTGAATCCGGTCGAAATAGAGTTCCAGAGCGCCTACTATGTCGCCGTCGCGGTAAATGGGCACTGCCAAGAGGGAAAGGATCCCTCGCTTTCGGCAAAGTTCAGGGTCGAACAGAAATTCCGTATTGACATCGTCGCTGCGAATTACCTTCCCGGTGCGCACGCTAGCCACACAAATCGCGGTGTTCAGAGGAGTCTCACTCCCGATGGGTAAAGCCGGAGCCCCTGTTCCGGCACGATAACGCACCGCTGTTCCCTCTAGAATGCCAATCGCCGCCCCGCTTGAGTTTGTGATTCGCGCCACTCTCTCGGCGACGACTGCCAAGGCGTCATCCAATCCGAGGTGGCGTACCTGAATCTGGCGTTGCGCTTCGACAATCTCCGCCAAGGTGAGCGTGTAGTCGCCGTCCGACGGCGAACGCTCTCGCGATTGTGGTGACCCTCTTTGTTGCAGGGCTTGACGTGCCAGCTCTTGCTGGAGTTTCTCGCTCTGGGACTCCAGGCTCTGTTCCAGCTCCCGTATCTTGCGGTTGTGCTCCTGCAGCACATACGCAGCCTCCAGCAGTTTTTCAAAAGTCTGCTCGTCGAGAACCGGCTTGTTGTCTTTGTCGGTCACGATCTTTACTGCCTGCTTATGGCCCGCTGGGGTGGTTTGGGGTTGAACGCCCGGAGACCAACCCTATTTTAGTGCAATTGCTCCACCAAAAAACTCTATTATGAAGGGATGCGGGCAAAGACACGTCCCGAGCTGAACGGGAGCGGTGCCCAGATGGCAGGGCAATGATGAAGGCACAACCCTACGAAATTCAAGGGCTTAACGGGACCGGGTGGTCGACAAGCTTGAGCCAGCATTTCGGCACCTGGCATATCCGGTGCAAAGGTTACTCTCGTAAGCTGCAAGGCTATGCACACTAGACTGCAGAAAAATTCGCATTTTTCCCCGATGGCTCCCTGCCGGAGCGACGCAATTTATGGCCTAGGCCGGTCGCCGCCGAGATAGAAGTGCACGGCCGGCGTGATGATGAGCGACAGCACCATCGAAATCAAGACACCGCCAATTACCGCAATGGCCAGCGGTTGCAGCGTCTCGGACCCGGCGCCGATGGCAAATGCCAGCGGCAACATCCCTGCGACCGTGGCCAGCGCCGTCATCACAATGGGCCGCAATCTGCGGCGGCCGGCTTGCAGGATAGCTTCTTCAGCGCTGCTGCCGAGGGCGCGCAGGCGTTCATCAGCATCGAGCAGGAGGATACCGTTCTTGGCAACGATACCGATCACCATAATCATGCCCATGAATGACGAGATATTGAATGTCGTACGAGTGATCAGCAGGGCAATGAAAACACCGGACGTGGACAGCAGTGCCGAGGAAAGAATCGCAACCGGCGCGGCGAATGTGCCGAACTCAAACAACAGTACGATGAAAAGCAGCAGGACAGCCAGAATCAGAACCATTACCAGATCGTGGAAGGAACGTTGTTGTTCTTTGTAAGTCCCGCCGTATTCCACGCGAATGCTGGAAGGCAGATGCAAGCCGCTGACAACTTTTTGCACGGCAGCCATCCCGCTGCCCAGGTTCGTGCCCTCCAGGCGGGCGGTCACGGCAACCTGGCGTTGCAGGTTTTCGCGGCGGATCTCGGTCTGCCCGGGTGTTTCCACTACGGCAGCAAGCGCGCCCAGAGTCGCGGTATGGCCGCTGCTGCTGATGAGAAGCGTGTCGCGCATGGCCTCGAGGGAGGCCCGGTTCGCCTCAGGGAAGCGGACTCGCAAGGTGTAGGCGCGGCCATTTGCCACCACGGGCGTCGGGGCCGGTTCGCCTTCGAGGATGGCAGAAGCGTCCACCGCGATTTCTTCCGCGGTGAAACCTGCTCGCGCGGCCACGCTGGGATCCACCTGAAAAGTTACCGCCGGCCCGCTGATCGTGTTCTCGATGCCATTCAAAATATCGACCACGCCATTGACCTTCTGAATCGCGTCCGCCACTTTCGGCGCCCATTCCTCGAGCTGCTTGGGGTTCTCGGAAAACAACTTGATCTGCACGGGTTCTGGCGCGGACGTGAGGTCGCCGATCATATCCTGGAGAACCTGGATGAAGTCGAGATCGAGAGCAGGTTCCTGTTGCTTAATCTTTTCTCGCAACTCCGCCATGATTTCTTCCACATCCCGGTCGCGCTTCGACTTCAACTTCACCAGCACGTCGCCCGTGTTCGCTTCGGTTACGCTAACCATGCCCAATTGCAATCCAGTACGCCGCGAAGTACTCTCCACCTCAGGAGTCTCTCGCAGGATTTGTTCAACATGGCCAACCACGCGGTTGGTTTCCGACAGCGAACTGCCGGCGGGCATGATGTAGTCGATGACGAATCCTCCTTCGTCCATTTCCGGCAGCAGATCGGATCCGGAGAAGTGATAGCAGACATAAGAAACCAGGACCAGCGCGAAACTGAAGAGAACGAGTAGGCGGGGCCGCTGCAGAGCCCGGCGCAGCCAACGTTCGTGGAAATTCACTACGCGCAGGAAAAACCCGCTCAGATGTGCTTCCTCAGCGGCCAGCAAACTTTGAACATTGTCGGCTTCGGATTCGTTCTCTAAGGCCCTGGGAGAATCCGATCCCTCCCCGTTCGCGGCTTTCGTTCGGCCTGATGCTGGGTCTGATTCACCGTTCTCCTTCTCACGCTGCCCGCGAATGAAATACTGGCTCAAGTTGGGCGTCCAGGTAACGGCGAGCGCGAGGGAGGTCAGCAGGGCGACGCTCATGGTCACCGCCAGCGCGCGGAAAAATACGCCGGTCACGCCGGTGATGGCGATCAAGGGAATAAAAACCACGACCGGAGTGATAGTCGAGCCGATCAGCGGCGCCGTGATTTCCCGCAGCGCGCTGGCGATTGCCTCCATACGGTCCTGGCCGGCATCGCGATGCAGCACAATATTTTCCACCACCACAATGGCGTCGTCGATTACCAGACCGACCGCGGCTGCCAGGCCTCCCAGGGTCATCAGATCGAAGGTTTGCCCCATCACTTTGAGGGCGATGAACGTGACCATGACTGTGACCGGGATGACAAGTCCTGCTACGAGGGATGTTCCCCAATCCCGCAGGAACACAACCAGAATGATCGAAGCCAGCACCAGGCCCAGCAGAATGGCGTCGCGGACGCTCTTAATGGATTCGCTCACGATGATGGACTGGTCATAGAACGGCTGAATGTCCACGCTCGGCGGCAGAGTCTTGCGAATGCGCTCGATCTCGGTGTGGACCTCATCCGCAACCTGCACAGTATTGCCGTCGGGCTGGCGGTTGATGTTGAGTAGTACCGCTGGTTTTCCGTTGGCCGTCACGACGGTGTAGACCGGCTTGACATTGGGTGCGACCGCAGCCACATCGCGAATCCGGACTGGAATTCCGGCGGGGGTGCTCTTGATTACCGTGTCGGCAATCTGTTCTGGAGTCTGTACCTGGCCATTCACCAGACCGAGAAAGAGTTGGTGATTGCGTTCCAGCAGTCCGGGCGAGTCCACCAGATTGGTGCGGCGTACGGCATCGAGAATATCGGTCACCGTTACGCTTGCGGTCAGCAGCTTGGCCGGGTCGGGAGTGATTTGAAATTCGGGTTCCTGTCCGCCTTGAACTATGACTGTCGCAACTCCCTCCAGGCGGTTCAACCGCGGCTTCATCTCGTACGTCGCCATCTCCCACAGCCGGGTTTGCGGCACCGTCGCTGAGGTGAGACTGTAGCCGACGATGGGGAAGCTGGCGAAGGTCATGCGGTGGGCCTCCACTTTGGCGGTGGGAGGAAGCTCTGGCTGCACGCGCGACAAGGCCGCATTTACATACTGCAAGGTCTGGAACATATCCAGGTCCCAGCGAAAATAGAGATCCACTTCGGCGGAGCCGCGGCTGGTAATCGAACGGACCGTCAGCAGTCCGGGGACGCTGTTAACGGCTTCTTCGATGGGCCGAGTCACGGTTACCATCATCTGATCGATGGGCATCACGCCGTTATCCACGGCGATCAGCACTCGAGGAAAATTTGTATTGGGGAAAACCGACACCGGGATGGTGAAGGCCAGATAACCACCCAGCAGCGCCAGGGTTAGAATGAGGAAAATCATTGGACGGGAATGGCGCGCCACCCAGTGATCGGATTTTTTATGAGTCACGCAGTGGCTCCGCGGCGCTTATTTCTCACGTTTCTCACTGGAGGATTCCTTAGGTGTTTCCTTCGGAGTCTCGGCGGGCGCTTCAACTTTGATTTTGGTGTTGTCAGGCAAGCCGTAAGCGCCGGTCGAGACCACTTTGTCGCTCTCGGTCACGCCTTCGAGAATCTGTACGTCGTCGTCTTGCCGTATGCCCAGCTTAACTGTTTTCTGGTGAGCCTTACTGTCGCTGCCCACGACCATCACCGCTGAAGTTCCATCTGCCGCCGTGATCACGGCGGCTGCGGGAACGACCAGAGCGTCCTTCACTGTCTTCGCGGTGAGCGAAAGTTGCACGCTCGTCCCAGGCTTCAGTTGCTGTTTTGGATTCTTGGCCTCCAGCCAGACTTCGACTGTCGTGCTGTTCGGGTCGAGGGCTGGGCTCACTACTGTGACCCTACCCTCAACAGGCTCTTCCAGCCCCGGCACGGCCATAGTTCCTTTATCCCCAACCTTGAGCAGAGCGGCATCGGCTTGGGGGATGTGCGCCTTGGCAATCACTGCGGAAATGTCCATCACGGTCACGATCGCCGTACCTGCTGCCGCCATCTCGCCGGGATAAAGTGGGCGGTCCGTGACCACGCCGTCAATCGGGCTGCGAATCTCGGAGTAGCTGAGTTGCGCCTCCGCTCCCAGATATTTGCCTTTTGCCGATTCCAATTGCCCCGCTGCCGCCTTCAGTTCCTGCTGTCTTCCGATTGCCTGCAGCGTATCGAGATGGCGCTTAGTAATTGAATACTGATTGCGTGCCTGGACGATTTCGACTCCCGATTGATCTAGTTCCTTCCGCGGTAAAGCTCCTTCCTGATAGAGCTGCTGGCGGCTTTGGTAGATTTTTTCCTGCGCGTCCAGCGCTTGTTTAGCCTGCTGCGCATCCGCTTCCGCTTTCTGCAGTTCTTCAGGCAGTCCAGCAGCGGTTGTGGTTTCGTACGTAGCCTGTGCCTGGCTGAAGGCTCCTTTGTTTTCTTGCGCAGCCGCACTCAGGTCGCGATTTTCGAGGATGGCCAATACCTGGCCCTTATGCACCGGGCTGCCGCGTTTGATGAGAAATCTCTGCACGGGAGCGCTGATCTTGGAAACGATCGCCGCCTGTTGCCGGGGAAAAAGAATGGCCTGGGTCTTGATTACATGCTGGATGGTCGTCTTTTCGACCGGAGCTACCTGCACACTGACGGTCGGTTCTTTATCGCCCTTGTCCTTGGAGCAGGCCGAGATCAAGAGAAGGCTGATGATGGCCGCAGGCGCCAGCAACCTGCGCGTTGGGCGGAGACTCTGCAGCGGCCGCAGGTTATGCTGCAGATGATGAGGATCCTCAGCGAGTCGGTGGTGGATCATTCTGGCTAGAAGCTCCCCGTCAGAGTTTGCAATGTGGCGACTGCCACCCGGTACCGGACTTGTCCGTCGTCATAGGCGTTGCGGGCTTGGGTCAGCGTGTTCTGCGCGTCCACGATTTCCAGCACCGTCGATTCGCCGGCCTGATAGCGCAGGTTAGTTAGGCGAAGACTGTCGGCGGCCATTTCGGCCGAACTGGCCAGCGACTCCATCTCCGACCGCGCCATGTTCGCCTCTTCATAAAACTGTTGCAGGTGGCTCAGCAGTTGGCGCTGTTCGTGGCTCAATTCCAGGCGGGCCTGATCCCGGCGCAACTCGGCTTGCTTCAACTTACTGCGATCCGCACCCCAATTGAAGATGGGAATCTGCAAAGTAGCCACGGTGGAGTAACCGAGATCACGCACGCCGTTGACGCGGGTGGCAAATTTATTCGAGTCGATGCCGTAAAAGTAGTCGACGCTCAAGGAAGGCAGCAATCCCCCCCAGGCGGCGGTGACTTGATGGTTGGCGACGGCCAGCGCCGCTAAAGCGGCGCGCAAGTCCGGATTATTTTTCTTGCCCGCCAATTGCACCTCGGAAAACGCGGGCAGGGGCTCCGGAGTTTGCAGGTCATCGACCACGCTAAAGTTCTGGTTCCAGTCGGCGAAGACCATCACCGCGAGATCCAGCCGGCTGTGCTGCATGGCGAGTTGGGCCTCCTGTAAATCGCGCCGTCGCTGTTGTGCCTGAATATTGGCCTTGACGACATCCGCGCGCGCCACCTCGCCGCCGTTCTGCAGATCCTGGCTGATCTTCAGAAACCGTTGCGCCTCGGTGTCGGCGCGCTGCGCCGTCGCATACTTGCGTTGAGCGACGACCAGGCCGTAGTAAGACTGGGTCACTGTAACCACCAGACCGCGTGCGGCGATCTCCGCTTTGGCCCGCGATTGCGCCAACGCAGCTGAAGAACGCCGATAGTCCGCGAAATTGGTGAGCGAAATGGCTTCGTGAGCGTTTCCCTGGCTGATGTATTCGTGCACGCCGTTATTAGCAATGAAACGGCTGGAGGGGCAGGTGGCGCTGAGCGCGCAGGCAGGTGGCTGGCCGGTGCCCTCGGTGTAAATGAAAGAGTTATTGTAGGTCACGTCGGGAAGCAGTGCGGCACGTGCTTGTACGCGATCCTCCCGCGCTACGCCCAAGTCAGTCAGCGCCGAGTGGTATTGAGGATCATTCGCGCGAGTCCGCTCCAGAGCATCTTGCAGCGTGATCGTCAATTGAGTTCCGTCGCTAGCCTGAGAATTTGCGGCTTGTGCTTGTGATGGAGGCGAGACTTCCAACGTCGAGGGCGACGCCTGTGCAAAAAGGGTCGGCCTTACGGCGGCGAGCACCAAAATGAACACCGCCGCAATTCGGCGAGGTCCATTTTGGAACATTGGAGTTTTCTTGCCGCGACGAAGAATTCCTTTGGTTTTCACAGAACACCTCGCAAGCCAATCGATCGAGTCCCGCATACCTTCAAGAATTTGAAGGCAAAAGGCTTATCTTGATGGGTAGCGGGGAAGAGGGGCAATCCGGATTGCACGGTATATATCTCTTGGAAAACTCGGCCAGGGCCATGCCCATGTGGAGCTGTCGCCATCGATTCTCCTGTCCTCCGCCCGATTTGGGACGGTCTAGCCTAGCATGGAGTTTCTGAACTTCTTCTGAAAGCGCTGGTTCTTGCCCCTAAGTGCAAGCACATGCTTGCCTTAGAACGCTCACGCATAAAAGTGAAGGTTTGGCGAAGGATGTGCTTAACCGAAGATGTGGGCCGTTGATCAGAAAATGACAAACAAATGTGATAACGAAGGAGAACCGCTGTGATGAATGCTGTGATGGATATCGACCGAATAAAAATTACGCCGCGGGATCAGCAAGTGCTCGATCTGCTGGTGCAAGGTTGCAGCAACAAGGAAATTGCCGGGCAGTTGAGCATCAGCCCGCGCACCGTGAAACAGCATTTGCGCACGCTTTTTCTGCGCGCCGGAATTCGGGAGGGGCGCAAGCGGGTGAGGCTGGCTACCGCCGCATTCGAGAAAGCAGAGGTGAAGTATGATGCCTCGTGAGCGTTTAACTCCAAAGGAACTACAAGTGGCCACCCTCGTCTGGGAGGGTCTTACCAATCGTGAAATCGGCAAGCTTCTGGGGACGACCGAGCAGGTCATTAAGAATCACCTGCGCAGCACCTTCGATAAACTCGGAGTCTGGAGCCGGCTTGAGTTGGCAATGTATGTTGCTTGCCACGGGGGCAAAAATTGGCTGGAAGCGTCTGAACGTCCGGTGTTCGCCCAGCCTCGCGAGGCGGCAAGCTAGTTGGAAGGGGGCGGATTCTGCGAAGGTCCGGGGTGGTAATTTATTTCCCCATGAACCCGCCGCCTGCTCGCCGCTCTGGGACACTGGACAACTGCTGCAAAAGGTTTGCACTTCAGTCCTGCGGCTCCGCTTTGAACTTGCGGCAAGATTATGAATGAAAAAGACTTGCTGGGTTTCTACAGTGGGAAGGCAAATTGCACTAGAAAGACGACCCAACCGAGCGGGCTCGGAAGTAGCCTTGAGCCGGCTCCGCAGTCCCTGGGCGGAGCGGTATGGATTACAAAGAAACCTTTTGGATGGCTTGCGACTCAACTGAGCAGTTGAGGGCGGAATATGGCCCGTTTCACACTCGCGCCGAGGCCGAAACGGAAGCCCGTAAGCTCGGGTTCAGCTACCTTTTGCGTTACGAACACATGCTCGATGCAAACGAAGAGATCCAGGAAGTTCGCTGTATCTTTGTCGAATTGCCGGGGACGGTTGTCACGGAAGTTTCCCCGGTCAGCCTGCACACCCGTTGCGCCACCTGCGGTGAATCCGCCACGCACGATCATTCCTGGCAAGCGGAAGTGTGGGCAGACATCCACGAGTTCGAACATTCCCGCCATCGCGTGCGCCTTTTCGAACACGCACGGGGCAAGGGCCTGAAGGAAATCGCTGGCTGGCGCGGATAGCTTTCCCCGCTCGAAGGAAAGGGTCACGCAGCGGTTGACAGTTGGCTGGCCGCCGCCCGATCGAGAAACCAAATCAACTTACCGTTCGTGGGCTGCACCAATTTGGATGGATATTTTTCCGCGGGAGCGCTGCCTTCCAAGACTTCATGCACAGCCGCGGCCTTGTCTGCTCCACTCACCAGGAACGCCACGCAACGGGCTGCGTTCAGCACTGGCAGGGTAAACGTAATCCGGCTGGCCTTCAGTTTTTCCACCCAGTTCGCCACCACGAGCCGCGATTTTTCCTGCAACGCCGCGCTTTCTGGGAACAATGACGCGGTATGTCCATCCGGCCCCATGCCCAGCAGGATCAAATCAAAGCGGGGAAGGTCGCCTGCGTCCAACGCGAAAAACTTCCGCACAGTTTGCTCGTAAGCTTCCGCCGCCGCAACCGCATCCTCCTTCTCTGCTGGGATTGGAAAGACGTTTCCTGGTGGAATGGCAACCTTCGACAGCAGCGCTTCCCGCGCCATGCCGTAGTTGCTGTCCGGATCGTTCGGGGTAACATGACGCTCATCGCCCCAGAAAAAGAACATCTGAGCCCAGGGCAGGGTAGTGTTGGCGTTCGCCGCAATCAGAGTGTACAAGTTCTTGGGAGTCGATCCGCCCGACAGGGCGATGGTGAAGCGCCCGCGCTGCGCTACCGCGTCGGTTGCAACCCGTATGACGTCCTCGGCCGCCGCCTGAAAAAGATCCTGCGGCGTGGTGAGCCGGCGCAGATCGACGGGCTCACTCACAACGCTCCCGCCCGCCCGTTGCTGGACCTCGCCGCCGCGCACCGAGCGGCCCCTAGCAGGCCGGATTTGTCATCGGTAATCACTTGCACCGGGATACTCTCCAGAAGCGGGCGCAATCGTCCTTTCTCCAGGAAAGCCCGCATAAACAGCGGGCCCGTCAGCTTGGGAAGAATCTTGGGTGAGATTCCGCCGCTGAGATAGATTCCCCCCATCGCCATCATCTTAAGAGCGAGGTTGCCCGCTTCCGCGCCATAAACCGAGATCCAGAGATCAAGCGCCTGCTCCGCCACCCGATTGGTGCCGTCCAGGGCAGCGCGTGAAATCGCCGCGGCCGCATCTTCGTGTTCCAGTTGCACGGCGAATCCAGCGGGCTCGTCTCCATACCCTTTACCGCGCAAGAATTCATACACGTTGATGAGACCGGGTCCGGAGAGAACGCGTTCGTAACTGACGTGACCATAGCGGCTTTCCAGATACTGCAACAGTTCAACCTGCAGATTGCCCCGGGGGGCGAAATCCGCGTGCCCGCCCTCGGATGCGAAAACTTGATGCTGGCTTCCGTCCCAGTACAATCCAGCTTCTCCCAACCCGGTTCCGGGGGCGATGACTGCCTGATTCCCCACCGAGGGCGCTACGTGGTTCAAGGGAACCAGATCTTGCGGTCGGAGTCCGCCAATGCCCCACGCGTTGGCTTCCAGGTCGTTGATCAATAGAGTCGCGGGCAGGTGAATTTGCTTCGCCAGGCGGGACTGTTCGATGACCCAGGGAAGATTCGATGTTTCGACGCGCCCGTTGCGCACCGGACCCGCAATTCCGAAGCAGGCCACATCCGGCGGGGTGGCGGTGTCCTGCAGAAACTTGGAGACGATCTCACCCAATTCGCTGTAATCGCGGCTGGCGAAAACCCTCTCGGAGACGAGACGGAGATGGCCATTCTGGGGCTGAAAGTAAGCCAGTCGAGCGTTGGTTCCCCCAATGTCGCCGGCCAGAATCATTTCTCGAAGTTCCTCCAGCGCCGGCCGTCGCGCTCCAATAGTTCGTCAGCCTCTTTCGGTCCCCAGGTGCCGGACGCGTAATTAGGAAAACTTCTCGGCGGCAGCGCCTTCCACAGATCGAGCACGGGATTGACCACGTTCCATCCCGCTTCCACCATATCTGCCCGTTGAAACAGCGTCTGGTCGCCGATCATGCAATCGTGCAGCAGCCGCTCGTATCCCGTGCTGGGCTGCTTACCGAAGTATTCCTGATATTCGAAGTTCATGTCTACTGTTCCGAGGCGCATCACCGGGCCGGGAACTTTTGCGGCGAATTGCAGCGAGATGCCCTCTTCCGGCTGAATGTGCAGCACCAACTGGTTCGGCATCAAGTGTTCGACCGATGTATCGCGGAACAATACAAACGGAGCCCGCCGGAACTGGATCACAATGTTAGTGTTGCGCGCTGACATGCGTTTTCCTGTGCGCAGGTAGAAAGGAACGTCAGCCCAGCGCCAGTTGTCGATGAGCAGCTTCATGGCGACGAAGGTTTCGGTGCGTGAATCCGGCGCCACATCCGGTTCGGCGCGATATGCCGGTAGATTTTGGCCATTCTCCGTGCCCTCCCCATACTGCCCGCGCACCGAGCGGCTGAGAACTTCGTTATCGCCGAGCGGCTGAATCGCGTGCAATATCTTGGCCTGCTCGTCTCTCACCGCGTTGGCGTCAAATGAAATAGGAGGCTCCATCGCGGTCAGGCTGATGAGCTGCATGATGTGGTTGGGCACCATGTCGCGCATCGATCCGGCATGATCGAAATAGCTGCCGCGGCCTTCTACGCCCACGGTTTCGGCCACAGAAATCTGGACATG
>WNFD01000754.1_pt1 | contig 32083 bp, 26 predicted proteins | sample 5400491 | NCBI WGS metagenome assembly WNFD01 (sample SAMN13153343, study PRJNA577476) | soil metagenome | isolation source: 120 cm saprolite under Douglas fir tree site 2 hole 2 replicate 2 | place: USA:California | collected 2015-04-18 | reverse complement strand
TCTCCGGGCGCGGCACCAGGCGCTTGGCGGTCTCGAACTTGCGTAAGAGCCGCTGCATGTTGTCGACGTAGTCCGACCCTTCCTCGGAATAATGGGCGTAGCGGTCCTTTGTGGTGCCGCGGGTAAAAAAGGCGCCGCGCGTCGGATGGGTGCCAGGCAGCGTGCGGTAGGGAACGCCGTCGCCATCGACATCGAGGTAGCGGCCGAACTCCTCGCCGGCTTCGAGATCCTCGTAGGTCTTGACCTTGCCGCGGTCATATTGCCGCGCCGGGTCCCAGTGCAGCGGCGGCACCAGCCAGTCGTTCATGCCGATGTCGAGATCGAGCATGACGAAGATCGGCGTCTGCAGCCGGTCGGCGAGGTCGAGCGCGTCGGCGGCAAAGGTGAAGGCCTCGTGCGGGTCCTGCGGAAACAGCAGCACGTGCTTGGTATCGCCGTGCGAGGCATAGGCGCAGGAGAGGATGTCGGCCTGCTGGGTGCGGGTCGGCATGCCGGTCGATGGGCTGCCGCGCTGGATATCGAAAATGACCGCCGGGATCTCCGCGAAATACGCCAGGCCGATGAATTCCTGCATCAGCGAGATGCCGGGGCCCGAGGTCGCGGTGAACGCGCGCGCCCCATTCCAGGCGGCACCGATCACCATGCCGATAGAGGCCAGCTCGTCCTCGGCCTGGATGATCGCGTAGCGGTGTTTCTTGGTCTCCGGGTCGCGGCGCAGGCGCTGGCAATGCGCGGCAAACGCCTCGGCGAGGGAAGAAGAGGGGGTGATCGGGTACCAGGCGCATACCGTCGCACCGCCATAGAGCGCGCCTAGCGCGGCCGCGTCGTTGCCGCTGACGAAAATTCGGTTCCCCACCTTGTCGCGGCGTTCGAGCTTGAGCCCAAGCGGGCAGTCGAGCGCCTCTAGGGCCCAGTCTCGCCCGAGCTTCAAGGCATGCAAATTGGGCTTGATCAGCGTATCCTTGCCGCGGAACTGCTCGCCGATCAGCTGCTCGATCGCCGGCACATCCATGTCCAAGAGCGCCGACAGCGCGCCGAGATAGATGATGTTCTTGAACAGCTGGCGCTGCCGCGTGTCGGTATAGGTGCGATTGCAGATCTCGGTCAGCGGCGCGCCGATCACGTTGATGTCGTCGCGAAAGCGCGAGGCTGGCATCGGCTTGGTCGAATCGTAGAAAAGGTATCCGCCGGGCTCGATCTCGGCGATGTCCTGGTCCCAGGTCTCCGGGTTCATCGCGACCATCATGTCGACGCCGCCGCGTCGGCCGAGATGGCCGGTGTCGTTGATCCGCACCTCGAACCAGGTCGGCAAGCCCTGGATGTTCGACGGAAAGATGTTGCGCGAGCTCGCCGGGATTCCCATTCGCAGGATCGACTTGGCGAACAGCCCGTTGGCGCTCGCCGAGCCCGAGCCGTTGACGTTGGCGAATTTGACGACGAAGTCGTTGACGCTGGTTATCGGCTTCGGCATGCGGGCCCAGCCATCGTTATGTCGATCAGGTATTTGGTCATGTCCCACGCCCCGGTCGGGCAACGTTCGGCGCACAGGCCGCAATGCAGGCAAACATCTTCGTCCTTGACCATGATCCGTCCGGTCTTCAGCGAATTGCCGATGTAGAGATCCTGGCTCAAATTGGTTGCCGGAGCGCTAAGGCAGCCGCGCAGCTCCTCTTCCGGGAGATTCTCGGTAAAGGTGATGCAGTCCATCGGGCAGATGTCGACGCAGGCATCGCACTCGATGCATAGCGGACCGGCGAACACGGTCTGGATATCGCAATTGAGGCACCGTTCGGCCTCGAGAAAGGCCAGCTTGTCGTCATAGCCAAGCTCGACCTCGGTCTTGATGTCGTGCAGGGCTATCTTGAGATCGCGGAGCGGCACCCGATAGCGTAGATCGTTCGAGATGTCGTTGTCGTAGCTCCACTCGTGGATGCCCATCTTCTGGCTGGCCAGGGTGACGCCGGGCGCCGGTCGCTCGCTGACATCCTCGCCGTGGCACAATTTGTCGATCGAGATCGCCGCGTCATGCCCGTGCGCGACGGCCCAGATGATGTTCTTGGGGCCGAACGCCGAATCGCCGCCGAAGAACACGTTCGGCAAGCTCGATTGCATGGTTTGCGGATCGACCTTGGGCATGTCCCAGCGGTCGAACTCGATGCCGACATCGCGCTCGATCCACGGGAACGCGTTTTCCTGGCCGATCGCGACGAGGACGTCATCGCACGGAATGTGCACATGGGGCTCGCCGGTCGGCACGAGGTTGCGCCGGCCCTTGTCGTTGTATTCCGCCTTGACCTTCTCGAACAGGACGCCGGTGAGCTGGCCGTCTTCATGGGTGAACTCGACCGGCACGAGAAAATTGAGGATCGGGATGCCTTCGTGCGTCGCGTCCTCTTTCTCCCAGGGCGAGGCCTTCATCTCCTCGAAGCCCGAGCGCACGACGACGGTAACCTCCTCGCCGCCGAGGCGGCGCGAGGAGCGGCAGCAATCCATCGCCGTGTTGCCGCCGCCGAGGACGATGACGCGGCGGCCGATCTTGTCGACATGGCCGAACGAGACGGAGGACAGCCAGTCGATGCCAATATGGATATGGGCGGCGGCCTCCTTGCGCCCGGGAAGCTCGATCTCGCGGCCGCGCGGCGCGCCGGAGCCGACGAAGACCGCGTCCCAGCCCTCGTCGAGCAGCGCGCGCATGCTGCCGATGTACTGACCGAAGCGGGTCTCGACCCCCATGTCGAGGATCAGGTCGACCTCTTCATCGGTGACCGTTTCGGGCAGGCGAAAGCGCGGGATCTGGCTGCGCATCATACCGCCGCCCTTGCTGTCGCCGTCGAACATGACGCAGTGATAGCCCAAGGGCATCAGGTCGCGCGCCACGGTCAGCGAGGCCGGTCCGGCGCCAATGAGGGCGATGCGCTTGCCGTTCTTTTTCTCGGGAATCGCTGGGAGATAGAGGCTGATATCGCCCTTGTTGTCGGCGGCGACGCGCTTCAGCCGGCAGATCGCGACGGGCTCCTTCTCGACCCGGCCGCGGCGGCAGGCCGGCTCGCAGGGCCGGTCGCAGGTCCGCCCGAGAATCCCCGGAAAGACATTCGATTCCCAATTGATCGCCCACGCGTCGCCAAAGCGCCGGGCGGCGATCAGGCGGATATACTCCGGCACCGGCGTATGCGCCGGGCAGGCCCATTGGCAATCGACGACTTTATGGAAATAGTCGGGATTGCTGATGTCAGTGGGCTGCAATACGCTTCTCCTGCCGGTCGGCCGAAATCCGACCCGAACTCATCTCGCGACACGACCGGCTTGCCATGCCAGACCTCCCGGTCCGGCCGTCGTTCCAAACACCCGACGCGGCGGCGCCTTATACCCGGACTCGCCGCCGCCGTCATCCTCGCTGTCGACCCGATGCCGCAGATCAGTATTGCACCTGCGACAGCTTGCCTCATCCGCGCACGGGGTGCAACGGCGCGAACGGGTAGGATTAGCCAGGGGCGCGGCAAAGCGCGCCTTGACAATGATATGGGTGCGGCGCATTTGCCGTCCTAGAGCTTTTGGCTCTTCTCGTGGAGCAGATGCTGCGCCGGCCGTCCGAGCGAGGGTCGCATTACCCGCAGCAAACCAGGCGGATACTGCTCCGCGATCGACTGACATTCTCCGCAAACATGGCTGGTGCGCCCGTCCGATAGATCGGATGCGCGGTCGCTCGACCGGCCTGACACCCAGAAAGAATAGGTACCAGTGATTTCATTTGAAGACTTGGCTCTCGTCGAGCCGATTCGGCGTGCGCTCAAAGAGGAGGGCTACACGGTGCCGACGCCGATCCAGGCGAAGGCGATCCCCGATCTCCTCGCCGGCCGCGACCTGCTGGGCATCGCCCAGACCGGCACCGGCAAGACCGCCGCCTTTGCGCTGCCGATCCTGCAATTGCTTGCAGCGAATCGAACCGCCGCGCGGCGCAAGACCGCGCGCGTTTTGGTGCTGACCCCGACCCGCGAGCTCGCCCTCCAGATCGAGGAAAGCTTCCGCGCCTATGGACGGCATCTCGGCATGCGCGGCACCGTCATCTTCGGCGGCGTCGGCCAGCATCCGCAGGTCGCCACGATGGCGCGCGGGGTCGACATCCTGGTCGCGACCCCCGGGCGGCTTCTCGATCTGATCGGACAGGGCCACGTCGTGCTCGACGGGGTCGAGACCGTGGTGCTCGACGAGGCCGACCGCATGCTCGACATGGGCTTCATCCATGACGTTAAGAAGCTCGTCGCGCTGGCGAAGGGGCGCCGCCAGACGCTCCTGTTCTCGGCGACGATGCCGCCCGACATCGCCCGCCTCGCCGCCGGCATCCTCTCCGACCCGGTCCGGGTCGAGGCGACGCCTCCGGCGACGACCGTCGCGATCGTCGAGCAGCGCGTCGTCTTTGTCGAACGCGGCGACAAGCGAGAGGTCTTGTGCGCGATGTTGAAGGATCCGGCGCTTTCCCGCGTCCTGGTCTTCACCCGGACCAAGCACTTGGCCAACCGGGTCGTCGAGCAGCTTGGCCGATCGGGCTTTGCCGCTGATGCGATCCACGGCAACAAATCGCAGAGCGCCCGGCAGCGCGCGCTCGAAGCGTTTCGTGCCGGCCGGGTCCGCATTCTCGTCGCGACCGACATCGCCGCGCGCGGCATCGACATCGACGGCATCACCCACGTCGTGAATTACGAGCTGCCCAACGTACCGGAAACCTATGTTCACCGCATCGGCCGCACCGCCCGCGCCGGCGCCGGAGGCGCGGCGATTTCGCTGTGCGACGGCGAGGAGCGCGCCTATCTCCGGGACATCGAGCGGCTGATCGGGCAGAAGGTGCCGGTGTTCGGGCGCCCCGGGGCGCAGCAGCGCCGCGCCGCGTAGAAACCCCTCTCCCGCATTGCTGGAGAGGGTGGCGAGCGCAGCGAGACGGGTGAGGGTGGTTGGGCTGATTCTTCGGTTAGACCCTCTCCCACCGCTCGCTGTCGCGAGCGGTCCCCCCTCTCCCGCGGTGCGGGAGAGGGTTTTACTCAGCGGATCTGATTGCGTAGCGTCGCGTCGCCGCGCCACAACCGGTCCAGATTGTCCATGAGGATATCGAGGACATTGTCCTCGTAACGGCGGGTCTCCCCGGCGGTGTGCGGGGTGATGAACGCGGTTTCGATGGTCCAGATCGGTGAGGCGCGCGCCAGCGGCTCCTTTACCGTGACGTCGATCGCGGCGCCCGCGATCCTGCCCTCCGCCAGGGCTTTTGCCAGCGCCGACTCGTCGACGCATCGGCCGCGCGCCACATTGATCAGGAACGCCGAGCGCTTCATGCGGCCCAGCGCGTCGGCATCGATCAGGTTCTCGGTGTCCTTGACCAGCGGGCAGGTCAAGGCGACGAAATCGGCCTCCGGCAGGCGCGCCTTCAACGCGCCCATGCCGTGCACCGCATCGGCCGCGCCCGCGCCATTCTTCGGGTCGCGCCGCAGCCCGATCACCCGCATGTCGAAGGCCTTGGCGAGCCGCGCCAGGCGCCCGCCGATGTCGCCAAGGCCGACGATCAGGAGGGTTTTGCCGCCGAGCTCGTCCTCGCGCGCCGCGAGATCGCCGATCATGCCGCGCCAGACGCGATTGCGCTGATTGTCGCGGGCCTCGGGCAGCCGGCGCGCGAGCGCCAGGATCAGCGCGATCGCGTGTTCGGCAACCGCTTGCGCATTGACGCCACGCGCGCTGGCGAGGCGGATGCCGTGCTCCTGGAGCTTCGCGCGCCCGAACTGGTCGGTGCCGGCCCCGATCGACTGGATGAAGCGCAGCCTTGCGGCGCGTTCGACCAGCTCATCGCGCCACAACCCCGAGATCACCAGCACATCGGCTTCGGCGATGCGGCGGTGCAGCTCCTCGGGGCTGCGGACTTGAAAGCTCGCGACCCCAGTCGCGCGCCGAGCGAACTGCTCTTCAAGCTGATAGGCGACATGCGCGAAGCAGATCGTCGTCTTGTCCCGGGATGGCAGCACGGTCAGATCCTCCCCTCTGGTCAGGGTAGCCGGTGCAGCCGGCAAAATTGCGTGACGGCTGAGAAGTGCGTGAATACTGTACGCGGCTGCGGGGACTGCGCCCGCCAAGATACCGGTACGGGGGGAACTCACGCCATGCGTATGCGCCGTATTTTGGTCGAAGGTCTGGCTATTGCGCTGCTCGCGATATTCTGCGGCACCGCCGGGCCCGCCCGCGCTCAAGCCCCGGCCCCGGCCACGAACGCCGGTCCGATCCAGCCCTGGGGGCTGCCGCCGTTGCCGCCGGGGGTCGGGCCGATCGAAAAATTCGCCGACATCAGCAATACGCCGCAGGGCAAGTTTCTCGAAGGCGGGGCGTTCGACGACCAGGGCAATCTCTGGTTTGTCGGGATCGGCACCGGGTGGATTTCCTATCTTCAGCCCGACGGCAAGCTGGTGCCGGTGGTCAACTGCAACCCGCCCGCTGAAATCGGCCAGACTTGCGAGCCGCAGGGCACCCGCTGGAAGGACGGTAAGCTCTACCTGACCACCCGCCACCGCGGGATTCTCACCTACGACCCGAAGACGAAAGAGCTGAAGACGCTGGTCTACACTTGGCGCAATCAGTTGTTCAAAGGCCCCAACGACCTCGATTTCGACGCCGAGGGCAACCTCTACTTCACCGATCCGTGGGCGACCGGCCCGGGACCCAACATGTCCGACCGTGCCGGCGCGGTGTACCAGTATTCCAAGGACGGTATTCTGCGCAAAATCATGGACGACCTGCAATTCCCCAACGGGATCGCGGTCTCGCCGGACAACAACACGCTGGCGATCGGCGACTGCACGGCTGGGCGGATGCTGTACGCCGCCTTTGCCGCCGGCCCGACGATGGGCGTGCCGGGCGGGTATACCGATCCGCAGCGCCTGACCTTCGTCGGTGTCAAGGCCGGCACCTATTTCCCGGGCAACGGCTGCCCCGATGGGATCCACTATGACGTCAAAGGCAATCTGTGGGCGGCGGCGGCTCGGCTCGGCGGGATTCTCGAGATCGATCCGCGCGGCATCATTCTGGGCTTCGTGCCGGTGCCGAACGGCGACTTGGCGACGACCAACTTCGCATTCGGCGGCCCCGACAACCGGGATATTTTTCTGGAGGGAGCCATCAGCGGCACCTTCTGGCGCTTCAAGGCGCCCAACCCCGGCCTGATCGGCCCGGGCGGCGTACGCCTGCCAGCCCAGCCGTAACGTCCTCGGCTGGACCGCGGGCGTCTCGCCCGCATGCGGCCGGGACGGCCGCTGTCCGTAGGCGAGCGCTCCGAAATCCCCCACCCCACTCCGACCCTCTCCGCCCCCGGGGGCGGAGAGGGAGTGTACTTATCGCGGCAGGAGGTGGGCGACCTTCGGCATCACCTCCTTGGCCAAGAGCTCCATCGAATGGCGCCAGGCCTGCGGGTTGTCGCTGTAATCAAAGCAGAACAACAGGAGGTGACCGAATCCGCCGACCTCGTCGTACATCCGCTCGATCTTCTCGACGACCGTCGCCGGCGATCCGATCAGCCAGTTGTGCCGGCCGCAATATTCCGGGGTGACGTCGCTGTCGGCGACCGCCGGGTCGTGTTTCAGAAACTGGATCACTCCGACATTGGTCAGCAGCGGCAAAAAATACTCGCGCATCATGCGTCCCATCTGCGCCCCGACCGACAGCCGCCAGGCTTCGCTGTCGCTGTCGGCGACGAAGATCTCGCGCACCAAGCGCCAATCGGCGCGGCTCGGGGTTCGCCCGGTGCGCCGTGCGCCGTCCTCGACCGAGGCCCAGTGGCTCGCGACATAGGTCGGGTTGAGGTTGAGGCTCATCGGCAGGAAGCCGTGCTCGCCGGCGAGCTTCAGGGTCTCCGAGCCCGCGCTGACGCCGGCGACGCCGATCGGCGGATAGGGTTTCTGAAACGGCCTTATGTGCGGGATCAGGCTTTCCAACATCCGATCGGTCTTGGTGACGTGCCAGTATTTGCCGGGGTAGTCGAACGGCTCCTCGGCCGTCCACAATTTGAGAATGATGTCGAGCGCCTCACGGGTCATCTCGCGGTGCTGGCCGGCATTGCCGTCGACGTTGAACATCGCCCAGTCGCTCGGCAGCCCGCTCGCGGCGACCCCGAAATTGAGCCTCCCCTGCGCCATATGGTCGAGCATCGCGACCCGGTGGGCGAGCTCGGCCGGGTGGTGATAGGGCAACAGGAAGCCGCCCGGCGCGAGGCGGATCCGGCTCGTCTCCATCAGCGCCTGGGCAATCAAGAGATCGGGCGCCGGGTGCGGCTCCCACGGCGCGGTGTGATGCTCGCCGATCCAGGCTTCGGAAAAGCCCAGCTCGTCGGCCCAGCGCAGCGTCTCCAGATCCCAGCGATGGCCCTCATAAAGGCCGCGCTCCGGCGGGTGCGAGGGCATCGTGAACAGGCCGTACTGCATCGCCGTGCCTCCTCTTGGGGGTTCGCCGACACTCTAGGCGAGGTGGGCCGAATCTTCTCGCGGAATCGGATGGTTGCCAAACCGCGGTCAAATGCTTTATGTGTGCGCGCTCACAACAGGCCGCGGCGCATTGTCGCGGCAATCCGAAGCGCAACGTCGCGCTATCCGTCGGGAGGAAACGATGAAACCACTGCGGTCGTCCCGGCAGCTTATCAAAATGTGGCATCGGCGCGAAAAGGTGACGATCGATCATCTCGTCCGGTCGATCGGCCCCGCGAAGAACGCAGTCGGTACCACGCATTCCGCTTTCACGTCCTCGGGTCTCGCCGTCGAGGACCAAATCCGCAAGGCCTGGCGCCCCGGCCCCATGGGCCTCGCGATCTTCTAGCTCGCACCTTCCCAAATTCTGCCGACCGGATTGAGACGCTGCCGAAGGGCGGCCGAGGCGATGCTGCGCCGCAGCATTGACCGTGGGCGCGCCCGGCGCTAAGGCTCCGCCGTCCAAAGCCAGGTCGCCTTCGGGCGGCAGCTGAAACGGGAAGGGACGGGGCGATGAAGCCGAGCCGGCGTCCGGTAAACCCATGCTTTTCATCCGGGCCCTGCGCGAAGCGGCCGGGCTGGTCGTCGGTAGCGTTGCGGGATGCGCTGCTCGGCCGGTCGCACCGCTCGCGGGAGGGATTGGCGCGGCTCGTCGAAATCATCGAGCGCTCGCGCGCCTTGTTGCAAATGCCCGCCGATTACCGTCTTGGGATCGTCCCGGCGTCCGACACTGGCGCGGTCGAGATGGCGCTGTGGTCGCTGTTGGGGGCGCGCGGGGTCGATCTGTTGTGCTGGGAGAATTTCGGCGAAGGCTGGGTGACCGATGTGACCCGGCAATTGAAGCTGCCCGACGTCAGGCTGTTGCAGGCGCCTTACGGGAGGTTGCCTGATCTCGCCGCGGTCGATCCCGAGCGCGACACGGTGTTCGTGTGGAATGGCACGACTTCGGGGGTGCGCGTCCCGAACGGCGATTGGATCGCCGGCGACCGGCGCGGGCTGACGATTTGCGACGCGACCTCGGCGGCGTTCGCGATGCGGCTCCCGTGGGACAGGCTCGACGTCGTCACCTGGTCGTGGCAGAAGGCGCTGGGCGGCGAAGCGGCGCACGGCATGCTGGCGTTGAGCCCGCGCGCGGTCGAGCGGCTCGAGAGCTATACCCCGGCCTGGCCGCTGCCAAAGCTGTTCCGGCTGACCGAGAAGGGCAAGCTCATCGAGGGGATCTTTCGCGGCGAGACGATCAACACGCCGTCGATGCTGTGCGTCGAGGATGCGCTCGACTCGCTGCGCTGGGCCGAGTCGGTGGGCGGTCTCGATGCGCTCGTGGCCCGCGCCGAAGGCACCCTCGCCGCGGTCGCCGGCTGGGTCGAGCGTGCGTCGTGGACGCGCTTTCTCGCCGAGGATCCCGCGACCCGGTCGTGCACCTCGATCCAGCTGTCGATTGCCGACCCGTGGTTTGACGGCCTCTCTCCCGACGGACGCTTCAAGGCGGTGCGGTCGATGACGGCGCGGCTCGAGGCCGAAGGCGCCGGCTACGATCTGGCCAGCCATCGCGCCTCGCCGCCGGGCATCCGCATCTGGGCCGGCGCGACGGTCGAGCAGAGCGACGTCGAGGCGCTCCTGCCGTGGCTCGACTGGGCCTGGGAGCAGGAGCGCGACGCCGCGAAAGCCGCCTGAAAATAAAGCTTTAACGCAGAGGACGCGGAGGGTTCGCCGAGGACGCGGATAATAGATTTTCCTCTGCGCCCTTTGTGTAACCTCCGCGTCCTCCGTGTTAAAGAGTTGTCTTCTTCGGAGCATCGGATGCCGAAAGTATTGATTGCCGATGATTTGAGCCCGCGCGCGGCCGAGATATTTCGGGGGCGCGGGATCGAGGCTGATGTTGAAATCGGCCTTGGCGCGGCCGAGCTGCGTCTCCGCATCGCCGGGTATGACGGGCTCGCGGTGCGCTCGGCGACCAAGGTCACCGCGGAGTTGATCGCCGCCGCCGACGCCCTCAAGGTGATCGGCCGGGCCGGGATCGGCGTTGATAATATTGACGTCACGGCCGCGACCGAGCGCGGCATCGTCGTCATGAATACGCCGTACGGCAATTCGATCACCGCGGCCGAGCACGCGATCGCGATGATGTTCGCGCTGGCCCGCCAGATCCCCGCGGCCGACCGCTCGACGCAGGCCGGGAAATGGGAAAAGTCGCGCTTTATGGGGGTCGAGCTGTTCGGCAAGACGCTCGGCGTTATCGGCTGCGGCAATATCGGCACGATCGTTGCCGGGCGCGCCTTGGGCCTGGAAATGAAGGTGATCGCCTACGATCCGTTCCTGTCGGCCGAACGGGCGCGCGGTATTGGGGTCGAACAGGTTGACCTCGACGAACTGTTCGCCCGCGCCGATTTCATCACCCTGCACACCCCCTTGAACGATGCGACCCGGAACCTGATCGACAAAAACGCGCTCGCCCGGATGAAACGCGGCGTGCGCATCATCAACTGCGCCCGCGGCGGGCTCATCGTCGAGCCCGACCTCGCCGCCGCGCTCGACGAGGGCCAGGTTGCCGGTGCGGCGATCGATGTCTTCGTCGAGGAGCCGGCGACACACAACCCGCTGTTCGGGCGCGCCAATTTTGTCGCCACCCCGCATCTCGGCGCCGCGACCAGCGAGGCGCAGGAAAACGTCGCCCTGCAGATCGCCGAGCAGATGGCGGATCTGCTGCTGACCGGCGCGATCGCCAATGCTGTCAACATGCCCTCGCTGACCGCCGAGGAAGCGGGCCGGCTCAAGCCCTACATGGTGCTCGCCGAGCAGCTCGGCAGCTTCGCCGGCCAGCTCACCGAAACCGGCATCCGCACCGTCTCCATCGAATACGAAGGCGATCCGGCATCCTTCAACGTCAAGCCGCTGACGGCGACCGCCCTGACCGGACTCCTGGCGCCGCAGCTCGCCGCGGTCAATCCTGTCAATGTCGGGGTTCTCTGCACAAAACGCGGGATCCGCGTGAGCGAGACGCAACGGTCCGGGCACGGCGACTACCTGAACCTGATGCGGGTCACCGTCACTACCGAGCGGCGTCAGCGCACCGTCGCCGGCACCGTCTTTGCCGGCAACAAGCCGCGCCTCGTCGACATCGAGGGGATCCCGCTCGAGGCCGAGCTCGGCCATCACATGCTGTTCGTGCGCAATTACGACAAGCCCGGGTTCATCGGCGCGCTCGGCAACGCGCTCGCGGCGGCGTCGGTCAATATCGCGACGTTTCACCTCGGCCGCACCGCGCCGGGCGAGGACGCGATCGCGCTCGTTGAGGTCGACCAGCCCTTGACGGCTCCGTTGATCGACGCCGTGCGCGGCCTGCCCAATGTCATCCAGGCAAAGGCGATGCGGTTCTGACCTTGTCCCCCAAATGCGAAACCCCGGCAGGGGGGACAGCCGGGGTTTCGAGTTCCGTCTTCGAGGACGGAACAGGCGTGCACCGCCGAGGTGGGGGAAACGGTCGGTGAAAGGCTATTCTGTATAGGATCTACTTTAAGTGCAATAGGTATTTCGGTAATTAACTATCAAATAGAGGTGGTAGCCCAAACGGCTGGCTTCACCCGCCCACTCGAAATGACCTCCAGCTATTTCAGCAAGTTGCCTGGAACAAATGAAGCGCGACCGCATGCGCGAAATGGGGGCCTTGCCGCCAATCCCTACAATCACGGGATGAATGCCGCCGCCTCAAGAACGCTGCCAACGTTTCGAGCGCCTCAAACCCGTCGCACCCCATAAAATTGCGGCCAGCCGTCGTGCACGCCGTCGAGGTAGGAATGGAATGCCGTCGGCTGGTCATACATCCCGAGCGGCACGTAGCCCGGGTTCTGCCAGAAATGCGCCTGCATGTCGCGGCAGAGCTTTTGCTGGGCGGCGAGATCGGGCGCCTCGAACCACGCATCGCGCAGCGCCTCCATCTCGGGGTCGGTCGGCCAGCCGAACCACGCCTTGGTGCCGGTGCCGCGGATCGCGATGTTGGGGCCGGGCGAGATGTTCCCGAACCCGCCGAGATACGTATAAAAGACATTCCAGCCGCCGTGATCGGGCGGTTCCTTGACGGCGCGGCGCGACACCACCGCGCCCCATTCGAGCGCCTGCAGATCGACATCCATGCCGATCTTTTGCAAGACGTCGCTGGCGACCGACGCCTCGGCCCAGATCGAGGGGATCGTCGTCGCGGCAAGCACCACGATCTTCTCGCCGTTGTAGCCGGCGGCCGCGAGCTCCTGCTTGATCTTGTCGTAGTCCTTGCGGCCGCGGGTGATTTCGACCCCGGCATCGTTGGCGAGCGGGGTACCCGGCACGAACAGGCCGACATCGGTCTTGATCAACGCAGGCACGGCACCGGCGAACGCGGTGATGACCTCCTTCTGGTCCATCGCCGACAAGACCGCGCGGCGCACCGCCGGTTTGTCGAAGGGCGGGAACAGCTGATTGAAACGCAGGCAGCCGATTTCCCCGGTCCGGTCCTTGACCCCGACGACGAGGTTCTTGTCGCGCGACAGCTGCGGCACGAGGTCGATCGGCGGGTTTTCCCACCAATCCACCTCGCCCTGCTGCAAGGCCGCCGCGGCGGTGCCGGGGTCGGGCACGAAGTTCCACAAGACGCGGTCGATATGGACGATCTTGGGGCCGGCGTTAAAGCTCGGCTTGCCGTCCTTGCGCGGCACGTAATCCGGGTTCTTCTCGAAGACGACGCGCTGGCCGGGCACGCGCTCGGCGGCAACGAATTTGAACGGCCCGCTACCCATCGCCTCGGTGACCTGCTGGTTGGCATCGGTCTGCGCCAGGCGCTCCGGCATAATCGCGCAATAGACCTCGGCCAGCGCGTAGGTCAGCAACGGGAACGGCTTTTTGAGCCGGATGCGGATTGTCTTGTCGGAAGGCGCGCTAATCTCGTCGGTGCGCGCCATGAGGGCCGTACCCATCGGGTAGCGCTGCCCCCAGCGCTTGACCGTCGCGACGCAATCGCGCGCGAGGACCGGGCTCCCGTCGTGGAATTTGAGCCCGTCGCGCAAGGTGAGCGTCCATTCCTTGCCGTCGCTGGAGACGCTGTCGCCCGCAACCATCTGCGGCTGGACGGTCAACTCGGCGTCGAAGCCGTAGAGCGTGTCGTAGACCGCGAGCGAAAAGTTGCGGGTGACGTCGGCGGTGGTCCACACCGGATCGAGCGAGGCGAGGTCGGCGTGCGGCACGAAGGTGACCGTCGTCTCCTTCTCGGCCCGGACGATGGCGGGCGCGGCCAGCGCGGCGGCGCCGGCCAGGGCGGATTTGAGCAATTCGCGTCGCTTCATGATTCCCTCTCCCGTTGCTCCGGCTTCGGCCGCCGGCGCTTATCGGCGCCTCTTTCTAGCGGCCAAACCGCGATCGGGGGATGGCTTTTTTGCCCTGTTCTTGCTGGCGGCGTGGTGCACAATGGTGGGCCATGAGCGATTTCCCCCCGAAAGCACCCTCCCGCGATGAATGACGCGCCGCACCTCGCCCTGCTGCCGGGCGGAATTTACGACCTCTTGCCGCCCGAGGCCGAGATCGAGGCCGCGGTGACGGCGCGGCTGATGGGGGTGCTGGGCGCCTATGGCTACGAGCGTGTCAAGCCGCCGCTCGTCGAGTTCGAGGAAACGCTTTTGTCCGAGGCCGGCGCCGCGATGGCGAGCGACACCTTTCGCATGATGGACCCGATCTCGCACCGCATGATCGGGGTGCGCGCCGACATGACGCCGCAGGTCGCCCGGATCGCGGCGACTCGCCTCTCGCACAAGCCGCGGCCGTTGCGGCTGAGCTATGCCGGCCAGGTGCTGCGGGTCAAAGGCTCGCAGATGCGGCCGGAGCGGCAGATTGGCCAGGCCGGCGCGGAGCTGATCGGCGCCAGCGGGCCGGGCGCCGATGTCGAGGTGATTGCGGTCGCCAGCGAAGCGCTCGCCGCGCTCGGGGTTCCCCATCTCTCGGTCGACCTCACCCTGCCGACCCTGGTGCCAGCGATCGCCGAGGCCTACGGCATCACCGGCGAGCGGGCGGCGGGCTTGCGCGATGCGCTCGACCACAAGGACATGGCGGCCGTCGCGAGCCTAGCGGGCGAGGCGGGGGCGTTGCTGACGCGCCTCATCGCCGCGGCCGGCCCCGGCGACGCGACGCGCGCCGCGCTCGACCGGCTCGATCTGCCGGAGCGGGCACACCTGGAACGCGAGCGGCTGGGCGCCGTGCTCGACGGTCTCGCCGCCGCGATCCCGGCGCTCAAGGTCACCGTCGACCCGGTCGAGAATCGCGGCTTCGAATACCACACCGGCATCAGCTTTACGTTTTTCGCGCGCGTCGGGCCTGAGCTCGGGCCGCTGGGCGAGCTCGGCCGCGGCGGCCGCTATCAGGCCGGTGCGCCGGAGGCGCCCGAGCCGGCGACCGGCTTTACGCTCTACACCGACACGGTGCTGCGCACGCTGCCCGCGCCGCCGCCGCGCCGCCGCGTGCTGGTGCCGCCCGGCACCGACCCGGCCCGTGCCCGCACCCTGCGCGCCGAGGGCTGGATCACCGTCGCGGCAATGCAGCCCGCGGCGGATTGGCGGGAAGAGGCGCGCCGGCTCGACTGCGGCCACGTCCTCGAAAAGGGCGCGCCGCATCCGGTCGCCGGCCGGCGTTAGCGAGGAGGAGGAGCGGATGGCCAATGTCGCCGTCGTCGGCGCCCAATGGGGCGATGAAGGCAAGGGCAAGATCGTCGACTGGCTCTCCGAGCGCGCTGATGTCGTCGTGCGCTTTCAGGGCGGCCACAATGCCGGTCACACGCTCGTCGTCGGCAATGTCGAATACAAGCTGAGCCTGTTGCCGTCGGGCGTGGTGCGCCCCGGCAAGCTGTCGATCATCGGCAACGGCGTCGTCGTCGACCCTTGGGCGCTCGTCGAGGAAATCGACGTAATGCGCAAAAAGGGGCTGACGATTTCGCCCGAAACGCTGCGGCTCGCCGACAACGCCGCCTTGATCCTGCCGTCGCATGGCGCGCTCGACCGCACCCGCGAGGAAAGGCGCGGCGAGAGGCAGATCGGCACCACCGGGCGCGGCATCGGCCCGGCCTATGAGGACAAGGTCGGCCGCCGCGCGGTGCGGGTGTGCGATCTGGCCGACCCGGGCGCGCTGGAGGACCGGGTGGACGACCTCCTGCTGCACCATAACGCGCTTCTGCGCGGGCTCGATGCGCCGGAATTCGACCGCACCGAATTGCTCGCCCGGCTGCGCGAGGTCGCGCCCAAAGTGCTGCCGTATGCCGCGCCGGTCTGGCGGATGCTCGACGAAGCGCGCCGCGCCGGCCGCCGGATCCTGTTCGAAGGGGCGCAGGGCGTGATGCTCGATGTCGACCACGGCACCTACCCTTATGTCACTTCGTCGAACACGGTGGCCGGCCAGGCCGCTGCCGGATCGGGGATCGCGCCCTCGGCGATCGGCTTCGTCCTCGGCATCACCAAGGCCTATACGACGCGGGTCGGCGCCGGCCCGTTCCCGACCGAGCTGACCGACAAGGTCGGCCAGACCCTCGGCGAACGCGGCCGGGAGTTCGGCACGGTGACCGGACGGCCGCGACGCTGCGGCTGGTTCGACGCGGTGGCGGTCGGCCAGGCGATCAAGACCGCCGGGATCGACGGCATCGCCCTCACCAAGCTCGACGTCCTCGACGGGTTCGACGAGATCAAAATCTGCACCGCCTACCGCCGCGGCGCCGAAACCTATGACCACGTCCCAGCCGGGACGACGGCGCAGGCCGAGATCACGCCGGTCTACGAGACTGCCGAAGGCTGGCAGGAAAGCACAAAGGGCGCGCGCTCCTGGGCGCAACTGCCGGCGACCGCGATCAAATACATCCGCCGCCTCGAAGAGCTGATCGGCGCCCCCGTCGCGATGCTCTCGACCAGCCCCGAGCGCGACGACACGGTCCTGGTGCGCGACCCGTTCGAGGATTGAGGCGGCAAATTCCCTGCGAGCAGGGAATTTTCGCGCCGATATCGCCGAAAACTAAGGCGATCCGGGGGCTTGGCTGCGAATTCGCGCAACCGAGCAGGGAATTCCTCGACGGGGAGCAGGGAGTTTATTTCGCCGAGCAGGGAATTGCAGGGAATTTTCTGAGACATGGCGAGTAGACAACTAGATATCGTCGGCGGGGAACCTAATATAGTAGATGGATGGGCCGTATCAATATCTTTGGACAGGGTCAGCAAACCCGATTGACCCGACCATCGCGATTGGGGAGCTGGGCATCAGGCTAGCCCCTTCACGTCGAGCGCTATCGTCCGACGGCCTTCTGGCAAGCCATCCCTAGCCCGGCTTGCGCTCCACGGCGCGAGGGTCGTCGACATCGAGTTCGACGTGCTCGCCGGGAAACGGCGTCACGGCCATTTGCGTCGCGCCCTCCGCAGAGTGAAAGCGATGCCATGCGCCTTGCGGAATGACCGCGAGCATCCCGGCGCGAAGTTCGAAGGATTTGGGCGGTCCGTCGTTGCACACGATCTCCAAGGTCGCGGTGCCGTCGAGGATGTGAACCAGTTCGTCGCCGGTGAGATGGCGTTCCCAGTGATCCTTCCCGCAGGCCTTGAGGGCCAACAGGAGACCGTCGCGGTAGGAAGCCAATTGCGCAACGCTTCCCTTGCAGTCCGCCGCGGTCGACTGCGGGGTGCGCTGGAACAGGGTCAGCTTCGCGACTTCCGCGTCGAGATCGACGATGCTGGGCGTTCTGGTTTCCGTTTGGATCTCGGGCGCTACCGTCCGAGGGTCGTTGACGTCGAGCTCAATGTGGTCGCCGGGAAGCGTCGCGCTCCAGGTCGTCCCGCCCTCTGCAGAGTGAAAACGGTGCCACGCACCCTGCGGAACGACGGCGATCATTCCGGCGTGAAGCACGAACGACTTGGGTGGCCCGTCATCGCAGACAATCTCCAGGGTCTTCGTACCGTCGAGAACGTGAACCAGCTCGTCCTGGGGGTGTGTTTCCCAATGACTTGTCCCTGCGGACTTACCGGCGATGAGGATACCGTCGCGATAAGGGCCCAGTTGCGTCCCACTGCCCCGGCGCGCCGCCCTCTTTGTTTGCGGTGTCAGTCCACGAAACATGGTGAGCTTGGCGAGTTCGGCGTTGAGATCGATGATGCTGGGCGTTTTGTTTTCCATGTCACGCTCCCTAAGCGGATCGTTTTCCCCTATGCCGTGAAAACCGGCCGGAGCCGGATCTCGCCGCTTGTTGCTAGCGGCCACACATACCGATCAAACGTGAGGCCCATCGCGTCCATTTGGCCGTCGGGTTGCGCGCCCGACCGTTCGGCGACGCGCCGCGAGCGGGCGTTTTGCGGAAGAATGGCTGAGATCACGTATGACAGCCGCAGAGCGTCGCGCGCGTAATCGCGCACGCCCTGCGCAGCTTCAGCCGCGAAACCCTGGCCCCATACTGCGGGATCGAACGTGTAGCCGAGTTCGCACTCGAATGTCAGCGCGACCCCGGCGGGCGCCTCTTCGCGCCCGAACCACCCTCTGCGAATGCCGTGCTCCGGTGTCTCGGCTTCGACGACAAACCCCATCAGGCCGCAGCGGCCGATCAGCGCGCCGTCTTGCTTGCGCACGACCGCGAGGTAGCCGAGCGCGAGTTGCTCATAGCTCGTGAGGGTGTTGCGTAACCATGCCGCAGTCTCTTCGGGCGAACGCGGTCGGCTCTCCGGCCAAAGATACCGCGCGACGGCGGGTAGCGCATGGATGCGTGTAAAGAACGGCAGATCGTCTGATGTCACCCGCCGCAACACGAGGCGCGCCGACTCTAGGCGGTCTGTGCCATGCGTCAGGGTCATGTCGAAGACACCTGCTGGTCGTCGTCCGCTTTGTCCTCAATTGTACCGCCACAATTTCGATGGCAGTGATCCCCATTTTTGGAGAGTGCCGGAACGTTTTCGTGGCACTCGATTTGATGGTACGAATTGCCGTCTGAAGTCGACACATTGAACCTGGCTATAAAGGAACGTGTGATGGCTGCTCCCGACGGATTGGCGATTGTAGGGCGCGAGACGCGGCATGAACCAGCGACCCGTCCGCCACGATCGAGTCGCGGGGCGATGGACTGGGACGATGTCCGGGTGTTCCTCGCCGCTGCCCGGGAGGGCTCAATGCGTGCCGCCGGGAGGGCGCTCGGGTTGAGCCAACCGACCATCGCCCGCCGATTGGCCGCATTCGAGGCCGCCTCTGGCGGACCGACCTTGTTCGACCGCCTGCCCGAGGGGTTGCACCTCAACGCCGCTGGCGAGCAGTTGGTGCCGGCGGCCGAGAGCGTCGAGGATGCGGTGCTGACGTTGGAGCGACGGCGCGCGGCGGCCTCACCGGTGTTGAGCGGCACGGTGCGGGTATCGACCGGCGAGTGTGCCGCCGGATTTCTAGCTCGCTGCCTGTCGGGATCGACAACGACGGCGCTGCCTTCCGGCATCACCTTGGAACTGGTCGATTCGCGACAAACGGCAAACCTCGCGCGACACGAAGCCGATATGGCGTTGCGCCACCAGCCGCCGGAAAGTGGCGATTTCTACATCTCCAAGGCAGGCACCTTCGCCTGTGCGGTCTACCGGCGGCGCGGTGCGGATGCCCGTGCGTGGGTCACCTATACCGAGGACCAAGCCCACTATGAGCCGGCGCGCTGGGTCCAACGGCAGGTAGAGGAGACCGGAACGCCGGTGGCGCTGCGCGCCTCATCGATGCTCATGCATTTGGAGGCGATCCGCGCCGGTACCGGCCGCGGCGTACTGCCCTGTTATGTCGGCGACGGCCACCCCCTGCTCGAACGGCTGACCTCGCCGATCGCCGAAATCGCCGCCGAATACTGGATCATCGTCCACCGCGATCTGCGCCGCGCCGCCTGCGTGCGCGCGGTGATCGATTGGATGAAGGTGCTGTTTGCCGAGCAGCGCAACGTACTCGCTGGCGTCCCCTGAGGAAGAACCGGCGGGTGCTGGCTTAGAGCGGTATTCGATCAGATTGAATCGTCATTCCCGCGAAAGCGGGAATCCAGGGGCAACCGCTGTGCCGCTCCCCCTGGACCCCCGCTTCCGCGGGGGTGAAGGGGAAACGCTTCGATCCTACCCGATCAGGCTTAGGTCGATTGTACATATATACTCGTATTGAGTATATATGTTGGCATCGTGTAATAGCCCCTTCCGCGCCAGGGTGCGAAGGGCCAAATTGCACATGATTTGAACCGCGCGCGAGTGAAGCGAGGCGATGGCCGAATTTTTTTCCCCCTATCGGCACCAGTTCGTGCGGATCGGCGCCTGCGTGCCGCAGGTCGCGATCGCCGAGCCGGCGAAAAACGCCGACCAGGCGCTCGCTCTCGTGCAGAAGGGCGACAAGGGCGGCGTCGCGTTGATGGTGTTTCCGGAGCTGTGCCTATCGGCCTATGCGATTGACGATCTCTTGTTCCAGGCTGCCGTGCTCGACGCCGTCGCGGCGCAGGTCGATCGGCTGGTGGCGGCGAGCAAAAAGCTCGCCCCGGTGTTTGTCGTCGGCGCGCCGCTGCGGCGCGAGGGGCGGCTTTATAATTGCGGCCTGGCGATCCACCGCGGGCATCTGCTCGGGGTGGTGCCCAAGGTCTTTCTGCCGAACTACCGCGAATTCTACGAGCGGCGCCATTTCACCTCGGGCGAGGGGCAGCGCGGCGGCACGATCGCGGTCGGCGGGTATAAGGCGCCGTTCGGCGTCGATCTGGTGTTCGCCGCCGGCGGCCCGGCTTGTTTCACGTTCCATGTCGAGATTTGTGAGGATTTGTGGGTGCCGACGCCGCCGAGCGCTTCCGGCGCGGCGGCCGGGGCGGAAGTGCTGCTCAACCTGTCGGCCAGCAACATCGTCATCGGCAAGGCGCAGATGCGGCGGCTGCTGTGCGCCTCGCAATCGGCGCGCTGCATTGCCGCCTACGCCTATTCGGCGGCGGGCGCCGGCGAATCGACGACCGATCTCGCCTGGGACGGCCAGGCTGGCATCTTCGAGATCGGCGACGCCCTCGCCGAGACCGAGCGGTTCAGCCCCACCGCCGAGATCGCGATCGCCGATATCGATCTCGGCCGCATCCGCCAGGAGCGCATGCGCACCAACACCTTCGGCGACGCCGCCCGGGTCCTTCTCGCCGCGGCGCCCACGTTTCGCCGGATCGAGTTCGATTTCGCCGCGCCTTCCGGGCGCATCGAATTGCGCCGTCGGGTCGAGCGCTTTCCGTTCGTGCCGGCCGACCCGGCGATGCTCGCCGACAATTGCTACGAGGCCTACAACATCCAGGTCCAGGGCCTGGCGCAGCGGTTGAAGGCGACGGGCCTCGAAAAGCTGGTGATCGGCGTTTCGGGCGGCCTCGATTCGACCCAGGCGCTGATCGTTTCGGCCCGGGTGATGGACCGGCTTCGCCTGCCGCGCGGCAATATCCTCGCCTATACGCTGCCGGGCTTCGCCACCGGCAATGAGACCAGGGCCAATGCCTGGCGGCTGATGAAGGCGCTCGGGGTGAGCGCCGGCGAGATCGACATCCGTCCCGCGGCCAACCAGATGTTCGCCGATATCGGTCACGCCTCGGCCAAGGGCGAGACGCTGTACGATGTGACCTTCGAGAATGTCCAGGCCGGGCTGCGCACTGACTATCTGTTCCGCCTGGCGAACCACAATCGCGGACTGGTAGTCGGCACTGGCGATCTCTCCGAGCTGGCGCTCGGCTGGTGCACCTATGGGGTCGGCGATCACATGTCGCACTACAACCCCAACGCGTCCGTCGCCAAGACGCTGATCCAGCACCTCATTCGCTTTGTCGCGGCGAGCGGCGACGTGAGCCGGGAGACGGCCGGGATCTTGGCCGACATCCTCGCCACCGAGATTTCGCCCGAGCTGGTGCCGGCGGGCGCGGACGGCGCGATCCAATCGACCGAAAGCGTCGTCGGCCCCTATGCGTTGCAGGATTTCAGCCTGTTCTACGCGACGCGCTATGGCTTTCTGCCGTCGAAGATCGCCTATCTCGCGTGGAACGCCTGGCATGATGCCGGTGCGGGCATGTGGCCGGCAAATACGCCAGAAGCCGCCCGGCGCGCCTTCGATCTCGCCGAGATCAAGAGCTGGCTCCTGGTGTTTCTGAAGCGCTTCTTCGAGCAGAGCCAGTTCAAGCGCTCGGCCCTGCCGAACGGGCCGAAGATCTCGTCGGGCGGGTCCTTGTCGCCGCGCGGCGATTGGCGCGCCCCCTCGGATTCGCATGCCGCGGTCTGGATCGCCGAGCTGGAGGCGGGCGTTCCCGACTCAGAGTGATGATCACCGAGGGGGCCGAGAGGCTCTATGATCTGGGGTGAGGTGGCGCGGTGGTGGCTGCCGACCGCCGCGGTGGCGGCGTTCGCGGCGCTCGCTCTTGTGGCGCTCTTCTGGGAGCCCTGGCGCCCGACCCGGAAATACTGGATCCTCGCGCTGCTGCTCGGCGGCGCGCTGGCGATCGGCGCGAGTGGTTGGCAACAAAAAACCAGCCGGGCTGTGGTCGGCCAGGAGACCGCACGGCTGCGCGACGTGGCGGCTCGGCTCGACGAACTCGGCCGGCTGCTGCAGACCGGGCCGGGCACCACCCCCGACCAGACGTTCGACACGGTCGCCGCGGCGATCGCCTCGCTGAACACCAAGATCAAGGATTTGGAAGGCCAGATCCACGCTTTGCAGGAGAAATCCCGGAGCCGGGAGATCGCCCCGGACGCGGCCGAGAAAATGGCCGACTACCTGCGGCAGTTCGGCGGCCATCGGGCCGTGGCGTCCTGCGTGCCGGACGATCTCGAGGCGTATCACTACGCCAACCAGATCGCCAATGTGCTGCGCGCCGCCGGCTGGGAGGCGCTGGGACCGGAGACGACGACGATCTTCGGCGATGCTCCGGCGATGGGCGTCACGCTCTACGTGCGCAGCGGCGCGGCGCCGGACGCCGCGAGGCTCCTCATTGACGCCTTCACCCGTTTCAACATCCCCCACCAGAGCGGCATCGCCTCGAACGACGCCATCCCCGACCCCGCCACCGTCGAATTGTTCGTCGGGCATAAGCCGTGAGAACAAATAGCCCCTCTCCCGCACCGCGGGAGAGGGTGGCCGACGCGACAGCGGCGGCCGGGTGAGGGTGTCGCAGCATCACAGACCCTCACCCTCCCGTCGCTTCGCGCCAGGCCCCTCCCTCTCCCGCAGTGCGGGAGAGGGGCTGTTTTGCTATCCTAGCCCGCGCAACAATTGGCCGGGGCAGCAGCTATGTCGTCCGATCGGATCCATCTCAGCGTCGCCGAGGCCCGCGCGCTCGGCGAAGCTGCGTTGCGCGGCATCGGCTATGATGCGCAGGAGGCGCGCATCATCGCCGATCACGTCATCGACGCGGCGCTGTGCGGCTACGAATATTCCGGCCTCGCCAAGATCCTCAACATCCCCGAGCACCGCCGCTTCGAGTTGCAGCGCCGGAAGATGCGAATCCTCCACGAGACCGAGGTCTCGGCACTTTACGACGGCGGCAACAATATCGGGATGGTGGCGATGTATCATGCCGCCAACGCCGCGATCGCCAAGGCGGCGGCGCACGGCATCGCGATCATCGGCGTCACCGACAGCTGGATGAGCGGGCGCAGCGCCTATTTCGTCGAGATGATCGCGAAGGCCGACCTGGTCGCGATCCACACCGCGAGCAGCGGTTCGAGCGTGGCGCCCTATGGCGGCACCCGGCCGGTGCTCGGCACCAACCCGATCGCCTTCGCGCTGCCCGGCGCCGACGGCCCGCTGGTGCTCGACATGGGGACTTCGGCCTTTATGGCGACCGAGCTGCATTTGCGCGCGCGGCTCGGGCAGCCCTTGCCGGAAGGGGTGGCGATCGACCGCGACGGGCAGCCGACCCGCGACGCGAACGAGGCGAGGGAGGGCGCGCTCTTGCCGTTCGGCGGGCATAAGGGGTTCGGGCTGGGGCTGATCGTCCAGGCGTTCGGGATCCTGGGCGGCGCGGCGCTCGTCCCGGGCAACGATGACGGCTACGTCTTCATCGCCTTCCGGCCCGATCTCTTGGTGCCGCTCGCCGAGCTTCGCCGCGAGCTCGGCGCGCTGATCGTCCGGGTCAAGGCGGTTCCCTGCCAGCCCGGTTTTGCCGAGATCCGCATCCCGGGCGAGCAATCGGCGCGCAACCGCCGGCGCCTCACCGCTGAGGGAATCGATATCGATCGGCTGGTCTATGATCGGCTTGGGACGCTGGCCGGCTGACCCGGCGCAGCGCTTGGCTCATTTGATGAGCCCGAGCCCGAGGACGCCGCTGACGATCAGATAGATCGCGACGATGTAATTGAGGATCCGCGGCATCAGCAGGATCAAGACGCCGGCGATCAGCGCGACGATTGGCTGCATATGGGCAACGCCGATCACCATGGCGTCTCTCCTGCTGAGGGGCTGGTTACCGGGCGGCGGGAGCCAGGGTGATCGCCCCGATACCGGCGGCGACATTGAGGCCGCTGTTGCCCTCGAGGCTGAGCGGCTGCAGCGCGATCGTGTTGTTGGAGCCGCCGACCAGCGCATGGGCGCCGACGCCGACGCCGACCGTGGCGCTGGCGGTGCCGCCGGCATAGCTGCCGGCGAGCGAGCCCGGCGCGAGGATGGCGGCCGGCGCGATGACGGTCCAGATCAATACGCCGCCCTGGGTGTAGCCGATATCGACCCCGAACTTCATGATGTTGCCGACGTAATATTCATAGCGGCCGCCGGCGCCGGCAAAGGTGCAGTTGAGGGCGCGCGACGAGCCGAACACGAACCCCCAGCCGCTCGACACGTTGCAGGTCAGGTTGCCGACGGCGACGCCGCTTTGCGCTTCCGCGGGCGCGGCGAACGCCGTTGCGAGGCCGACAACCGCCGCCAATGCGGTTGCGAGATGCAATCTGCTCGACATGCTCGAATTCCTCCTGAGGTCTCTTAGTGGTAGTGGTCGATCGTTGGCGGTATCCCCGCGCCGACAATGTAGCGCGTAAAACGTTCGCGACAAACGCTCGTTCTCGCGCAAAACCATTCACCTGATTCAACCGGGCGCCTTGACAAGACCGACGGGGGTGCCGGCCGCTCGCGCGCCCCGATTGCGGCGAATCACGGTTGGGAATGCGGCCGCGCAGTGCGACAAAATGGCATGACAACCCGATAATGCCACCCTAAACTGCAAACTGCCGGCGAAGCTCGATAAACGAGCTGACGTGAAGGGGGAAGTGCCATGGCGATTGCGGTCGATAGCGTGCAACCCATCGCTTGGTGGAGAGAACCCACCAAGGACCAGTGGTACGCCTATTTCGCAGCCTGGGCCGGGTGGACCCTCGACGCTTTCGACTTCACCGCGTTCCTCTTGATCATCGCGCCGATCGCCAAGGAATTCGACGTGCCGGTGCCTGAGGTGGCGGCGGTTTTGACGATCACGCTGTGGATGCGGCTGCTTGGCGCCACCGCGAGCGGCTGGCTCGCCGACCGGATCGGCCGCAAGACCCCGCTGATGATCTCGATCGCCTGGTACTCGGTCTGCAACTTCCTGGCCGGTCTGGCACCGAGCTTTTTCCTCTTGTTTCTGTTCCGCGCTCTGCTCGGGATCGGCATGGGCGCGGAATGGCCGGCCGGCGCCGCCCTCGCGATGGAGACCTGGCCGGTGCGCTCGCGCGGCTTTATGGGCGCCGTGATGCAGGGCTCGTGGGGCATCGGCTTCCTGATGTCGAGCGCGATCTACGGGCTGTTCTACAATTATATCGGCTGGCGCGGCCTCTTGATGATCGGGATATTGCCCGCCCTCCTGATCATCTGGATTCGGCTTTACGTCAAGGAGCCCGAGATCTGGGTCGAGAACCGGCGCCAGCAGACGTTGCAGGGCCGCGAGGTACGCACCCCGCTGTTCTCGATTTTCAGGCTCGACATGCTGGGAAACACGCTGACGACCTGCCTGATGATGGCGAGCGCATTCGTCATCTACTATGCGAACTACGCGCTGTTCGCGACGCATTTGCAGCTCGACCTCAAGCTGAGCCCGGCCTTGGTCGCGCTGCCGATCGCGCTGGCCAACACATGCTTTTTTCTCTCGTCGCTGTTCTGGGGCTGGCTGGGGGAACGCATCGGCCGGCGCTGGGCGATCCTTATTCCGGCGGCGCTCGGGGTGCCGACCGCGTTCCTTTACCTGATGACCGACGACTACACGTTGATCGTCGTCGGATTTGCACTGCAAGGGATGTTCGCCTGCGGCGGCATGCACGTTCAATACCCGGCCTATCTCTCCGAACGGTTCCCGACCGAAGTGCGCGCGACGGCGGTCGCCTTCTGCTTCCACCAGGGGGCGATCTGGGGCGGTCTGATTTCGCCGCTGCTCCTATTATACGCCACCACCCACCACATCACCCTTTCGGGCCCGATCCTCATCACCACCGTTGTCGGCCTGGCCGTCTTCCTTGTCGCCGTGCTGCTGAGCCCGGAGACCAAGGGAAAGGTCCTGGTGGCCGAACTGACCGTCGCCTGAACCCTCCCGTTCAAGGCCGCCACCGGTTCGGGAGTACCTCCCGGCCGGTGGCCCCGGCCCCGCGACAAAATGTCATGACATTTTGAAATAGCCACCCTACTCTGCCGGCAAGGCTCGGCAAACGAGCCGCCTGCTACGGGAGGAGTGCGCGATGGCGATGGCCGAGACCGCCCAGCTTCCGTGGTGGAAGGAGCCCACCAAGGATCAATGGCTGGCCTGGGTGGCCGCCTGGCTGGGCTGGACGCTCGACGCCTTCGATTTCACGATTTTCCTGCTGATCATGTTGCCGATCTCGCAGGAGTTCAATGTCCCGCTGACCGCCGTCACCATTGTATTCACATTGACTTTATGGATGCGCCTCGTGGGCGCAACCGCCGCCGGGTGGTTCGCCGACCGGATGGGACGCAAGACGCCGCTGATGATCTCGATCGGCTGGTACTCGGCCTGCAATTTCATCGCCGGCTTTTCGCCGAGCTTCGTCTTTCTGCTGGTGTTCCGCACTCTGCTCGGCATCGGCATGGGAGCGGAATGGCCGGCCGGCGCGGCCTTGGCGATGGAGAGCTGGCCGATCCGCTCGCGCGGCTTTATGGGCGGGGTTCTGCAATCATCGTGGGGTCTCGGCGCCCTGCTGTCGAGCGCGGCCTATGGCCTATTGTACGATTCGATCGGCTGGCGCGGCTTGCTGTGGATGGGAATCCTGCCGGCGCTGTTGATTATCTATGTCCGGTTCTTTGTCAAAGAACCAGAGATCTGGGTCGAGAACCGGCGGCTGCAGCGCACTCAGCACCGCGAGGTTCGCACGCCGTTGTTCAGCATCTTCAAGCCAGCCGTGCTCGGCAACACGCTGACGGCGTGCTGGTGGATGGCCAGCGCCTTTGTCGTCGGCTACTCGATCGGTGCACTGTTCCCGACCTATTTGCAAAAGGATCTGGGGCTCGGCGCCGGAACGGTTGCGCTGCCGATCATGCTCCAGAGCTTGGTGTTTTTCCTGTCGGGTACGCTCTGGGGCTGGCTGGCTGACCGCATCGGCCGCCGCTGGGCGATTGTCATCCCGGCCTTGCTCACGATTCCCGTCGCACCGGCTTATCTCCTCACCCAAGATTACTCGATGATCGTGGTGTTCTTCGCATTGCAGGGCGCGTTCGGCGCCGGCGGCATGCACGTCCAGTATCCGGCCTATCTCGCCGAACGATTCCCGACCGAAGTACGCGCGACGGCGTCCGGTTTTGTCTATCATCAAGGCGCGATCTTTGGCGGCTTGGTCGGACCTGTCCTCGCCTATTTGGCCACCGACTGGCATATGGGATTTGCGATCCCGATGCTGATCGGAACCACGGTCGGATGTGTGAGCCTCGTCATCGCGATCTGGTACAGCCCAGAGACGAAGGGCAAGGTTCTCCAAGCCGAGCTGGTGCTGGCCTGATCAAGCTGTGATCTTCAAGCTGCGAAGCGCGGGTAGCCGGCGCTCGTAGAAGACAAGTCCGCATACGCGGCGGGAAAGAAGCCTGCAAACGGGCCTTCATAAAACAGGAGAGGTGCGCTATGGCGATGGGGATCGAGGCGACCCGGCTTCCGTGGTGGAAGGAGCCGACCAAGGATCAATGGCTGGCGTGGTGGGCCGCCTGGCTCGGATGGACGCTGGACGCGTTCGATTTCACCGTGTTTTTGCTGATCATGGTGCCGATCGCCAAGGAGTTTGACGTCCCGCTGACCGATGTTGCCCTGGTCTTTACGCTGACCTTGTGGATGCGGCTGGTCGGCGCGGTCGCCTCCGGCTGGCTGGCCGATCGGGTCGGACGCAAGCTACCGCTGATGATCTCGATCCTCGGCTACTCATTCTGCAACTTCATTGCCGGGTTTTCGCCGACATTCTGGTTCCTCTTGCTGTTCCGCGCGCTGCTCGGTGGTTTCATGGGTGCGGAGTGGCCGGCGGGCGCAGCATTGTCGATGGAGACGTGGCCGCAGCGCTCCCGCGGGTTCATGGGCGGGGTGCTGCAGGGCTCGTGGGGCGTCGGCTTTCTGATGTCGAGCGCGATCTACGCCCTGTTCTATAACTCGATCGGCTGGCGCGGCATGCTGTGGGTCGGCGTCCTGCCGGCGCTCTCGGTGTTCTACGTGCGGTATTTCGTCAAGGAGCCGCCGGTGTGGGTGGAGAACCGCCGGTTGCAGCGGGTCGAGCACCGCGAGGTGCGCACGCCGTTCTTCAACATCTTCAAGCGGGAAATGATCGGCAACACGCTGACCGCGTGCTGGTGGATGGCCGGCGGCTTCATCCTTTACTACTCGGTCCAGGGGGTGTTTCCAACGCACCTGCAAAAGGATCTGGGGCTGAGCCCGGCGATGTTGGCGACACCGATCATGATCGCCAACGTCGTCGTCCTGCTGGCCGCCGGGTTTTGGGGATGGGTCGCCGATCGCTACAGCCGCCGCCTATCGATGATCATTCCCGGGATCTTGTCGATTCCCCTGGCATTCTGGTTCCTGCTGAGCGGCGATTACACCGTGATGGTGGTGGGCTATGTCGCCATGGGGGCGTGCGGCGGCGGCGGCATGGGCGGTCCGGTCCCGGCCTACCTGAACGAGCGGTTTCCAACCGAAATCCGCGCCACCGCCACGGCCTTCTGCTACCACCAGGGGGCGATCTTCGGCGGGCTGGTGCCGCCGCTGATCACGTACTTCGCGACCGGCTACAATATCCCGTTCACGATCCCGATGCTGATCGGGGCCTGCGTCGGGGCGGCGTGCTGGACCCTGGGGCTGGTTTTTGGGCCGGAGACCAAGGGCACGGTCATGGTCGCCGAGCTCGTCGTCGCCTGACCGCTCGACGGGGGCTTGCCTCCCGCTCAGAGGCTGGCCCCCGTAGCGCGGAGGTTCGCGGAGCTGCTGGGCGTGCCGTGACGGCGCGCGGGGTGGCTGTGTCTTGCGACAAAATTGAATGACATTCGAAAAAGGCGCCCCTATCCTGCCGCTAAGGCTCGGCAAACGAGCCGGCTCGTGTGGGAGAAGTGCGCTATGGCGATCGGGGTCGAGGCTGCGCGGGTAGCCTGGTGGAGGGAGCCGACCAAGGACCAGTGGTACGCGTGGTGGGCGGCCTGGCTGGGCTGGACCCTCGATGCCTTCGACTTTACGGTCTTCCTGCTGATCATGAAGCCGATCGCCGATGAATTCGGCGTCCCGGTCAGCGAGGTGGCCTGGATTCTCGCGCTGACGTTATGGATGCGGCTGCTCGGCGCGGTCGCATCGGGTTGGCTCGCCGATCGGGTCGGCCGCAAGACACCGCTGATGATCTCGATCTTCTGGTATTCGATCTGCAATTTCATCGCCGGTTTCTCGCCGACCTTGCTGTTCCTCTTGGTGTTCCGCACCCTCTTGGGCATCGGCATGGGCGCCGAGTGGCCGGCCGGCGCGGCCCTGGCGATGGAGCAATGGCCGATCCGCTCGCGCGGCTTTATGAGCGGGGTCCTGCAAGGCTCGTGGAGCATCGGGTTTCTGCTGTCGAGCGTGATCTGGGGGTTGTTCGGCGACTATATCGGGTGGCGCGGGATGTTGTGGGTCGGCGTGTTGCCGGCCCTCTCGATCGTCTACATCCGCTATTACGTCACGGAGCCGCCGATCTGGGTTGAGAACCGCCGCCAGCAGCGCGAAAGCCACCACGAGGTACGCGCCCCGCTGATCGAAATCTTCAAGCCGGGGATGCTCGGCAACACCCTCCTGGCGTGCTGGTGGATGGCGAGCAATTTCATCCTCTACTACTCGATCTGGGCATTGTTCGCGACGCATCTGCAGGCGGATCTGAAGCTTACGACGATGGGCACGGCGGTGCCGTTCATGTTCGCCAACATCATGAGCTTCGTCGGCATGTCGTTTTGGGGCTGGACGGCCGACATCATCGGCCGGCGCTGGGCGATGATGATCCCGGCCGCGATCGCGGTGCCGATCGCGCCCTTATATCTGTACACGGCGGATCCGTTGTGGATCACGATCGGCTTTGGCCTGCAAGGCGCCTTTGGCGGCGCCCTCTACAGCCAGCTGCCTAGCTATCTGTCGGAGCGGTTCCCGACCGAGGTGCGCGCCACGGCGAGCGCCTTCTGCTATCACCAGGGCGCGATATTCGGAGGCTTCGTCGCCCCGGTGCTCGCCTACTTCGCGGTCAATTTCGGTCTGGGGTACGGCACCCCGATGCTGGTCGGAACGGTCGCGGCGGCAGTGAGCGTCGTGATCGCCCTGTCGCTGAGCCCGGAAACCAAGGGGCAGGAGCTCTCCGCGGATCTCGTCGTCGCCGGAGCCGACGACTAGGCGAGCGAAAGGCGCCCTGCGTGAGCAGGGCGCCGTTCCGCGGCCGCCGATCAGCGCGGCACCAGGACGATGTCGACGCGGCGCTGGTAGTCGGATTCCGGGGGGCCGTAGATCGCCGCGCCGACGCTCAGCCCGGTCTCGCGCGCGGGCAGCGTGACCGCGGCATCGGCAAAACCTTGCCGGCTGCACCGGATGTCGATCGCGCCCGGGCTCGGTTCGACGAGGGCGATCGCCGGGGTCGGCGCGACGGTGGCGAGCGGCTCGCCGAGCCGGGTCAAAAGACAGGAGGCGCCGGGCGGCGTCGTGCCGACCAGGATTTCGGTCCGGTCCGGTTGTGACGAGCAGCCGCAGAGGAGGGCGGCGCAAACGGCCCCAAGAAGCAGCGAGTGCCGCATCATGGACCGCGGGCCTCTGGCCCGCATGCCGGCGACGCCCGCGATCCGGACGAGAGTGTCCCGCCACATTCGGGGCATCATAATGTGGCGAGCATGTCCGCGGTGATCAGCACGACGCCGCCGTCGCTGCGGTAAAAGCGCATCGCGTCGAGCGCCGGGTCCTCGCCGACGACCAGCCCTTCGGGGATGCGGCAGCCGCGGTCGACGACGACCTTGGTAAGCCGGGCACGCCGGCCGATATCGACCTCGGGCAGCACCACCGCTTCGCTGGTGTGGGCATAGGAGTTGACCCGGACGTTCGAAAACAACAGCGAACGCGATACGTGCGCTCCCGAGACGATGCAGCCGCCCGAGACCATCGAATCGACCGCCACCCCACGCCGGTCGTCGTCGTTGAACACGAATTTCGCCGGCGGCAGCTGCTGCTGGTAGGTCCAGATCGGCCAATTCGGATCGTAGATATCGAGCTCCGGCACCGGCGTCACCAGATCGAGATTGGCCGCCCAATAGGCATCGATCGTGCCGACATCGCGCCAATAGGGCTCGGCTTCCGGCGTTGTCGTGACGCAGCTGTCCTCGAAGCGGTGCGCGACCGCCAGCCGGCGGCTCACCAGGCTGGGAATGACGTCCTTGCCGAAATCATGGCTCGAGTTCGGGTCGTCGTGATCGCGCTGCAGCTCGGAATAGAGGAAATCGGCGGAGAAGGCATAGATCCCCATGCTGCCCAAGGCGCGGTCGGGCTTTCCGGCGACGGACGGCGGCGATTTTGGTTTTTCGAGAAAATCGACGATGCGCATCGATGCGTCGACCGCCATGATGCCGAAATCGGAGGCTTGCGCGAGCGGCACCTCGACGCAGGCGACGACGCAGTCGGCGCCCTTCGAATGCAGGTCGGCCAGCATGTTCGAATAGTCCATCTTGTAGATGTGGTCGCCCGCCAGCACGATAAAAAACTCCGGGTGGGCCGCGCGCAGGATGTCGAAATTCTGATAAACCGCGTCGGCCGTGCCGCGATACCAGGTCGCTTCGTCGAGCCGTTGCTGGGCCGGTATGAGGTCGAGGAACTCGTTCATCTCCGGGCGCAGGAACGACCAGCCCATCTGCAAATGGCGCAACAGGCTGTGCGCCTTGTACTGGGTCAGGACGGCGATCCGGCGGATGTTCGAATTGAGGCAGTTCGACAGCGCAAAATCGATGATGCGGAACTTGCCGCCGAAGAACACGGCGGGCTTGGCCCGGCGGTCGGTCAGCTGATGCAGCCGGCTGCCGCGGCCGCCGGCGAGGACGAGCGCGAGCGTGCGCCGCGCCAATCGTTCCTCGATGCGAGCCGACGAGAGCATGGGTTCTCCTCTTTCGATCGCCTGAAGCGGGCCTCGGGCAACCCCGTTATCAACAGCAAC
>WNFD01005145.1_pt1 | contig 32136 bp, 22 predicted proteins | sample 5400491 | NCBI WGS metagenome assembly WNFD01 (sample SAMN13153343, study PRJNA577476) | soil metagenome | isolation source: 120 cm saprolite under Douglas fir tree site 2 hole 2 replicate 2 | place: USA:California | collected 2015-04-18 | reverse complement strand
GAATCCCCTGCTGCGGGAAGGCCACTAGCTGCAGATCGATGAGGCCGCGCACCTGCTCGCGCAGATCGACGAGCGCGCGCAGCGCGCGTAGCTCGGGATCGCACACGTCTACGTGGCTCCTGACGTGCTGTACGCCGCAAGCGAGCTGCCAGCGCAGGATCTGGCTTACCCGCGACTGGACGTCGGAGTAGCTGAGGTCCGCTACCCGGTCGGCCCAGATGGCGATGCCCTCGAACAGCGAGCCCGACTCATTGGGCCGCGGCTGGCCCACAGTCAGCGCCGCATCGAGGTGGATGTGCGGTTCGACGAGCGGCGCAGTCACCAGGCGTCCGCCCAGGTCGATGGTCTCGGCCGCAGTCGTATCGTCGCCCACCTCGACGATGACGCCCTGCTCGACGCCAAGATCGGTGAGTTCCTGCTGCCCGGCCATCCTGGCATTGCGGAGGATCAAGTCGATCATCTGGCTATCTTGGCGCAACAGGGCGCAGCGCGGACTGCCGATGAGGCGACTCGCCTGCAGGGCTAGCTGGCGCCCCGCCACGCGTCGGCCAGCGCCGCGTAGCTGGCCTTGCGCCGGTCCCGGTCCAGGCTCGGCGTCACGACGACAATCTCGTCCGCCTGGGCCAGCTCCTTCATCTCAAGAAGACGCTCGCCCACCGCCTTAGGCTCGCCCGTCACCATCCGGCCGTCGTCACCCCGGCGGGACTTGAACTCCTCGGATCTGGCCAGGTCGCGCACCTGCTCAGGACGGAGCGGCTCCCGCTTGCCGCGGCGGATGTTGCTGATCGTCAGTGTCCACGCTGCCTCGAAGTCGACGACGGCCTGTTCGTCCTCGCTGGCAAAGGCGAGCACCGACATCGCGGAGTACGGCGTGTCGCCGTCGGCGCGGGGCGCGAAGCTGCGGCGGTACTCCCTGAGCGCCTCGAACGCTATGTCGGGGCTCATGTGGTGGGCGAACACGGCGCTCATGCCGTTGACCGCGGCGAACCGCGGTCCGTAGCCGCTCGATCCGAGCACGAACAGCTCGGGCCGCTCGGCGATTGCCGGCGCAGCGATGAGGCGCTCGTACGGGTGACCGGCCGGGAAGCCGTCGCCAAGGAACGCGAGCAACTCGGCGACCTGACCGGGGAATTCTGCCGCGGCATCACCGACCATGCCGCGGCGCAGGACGTGCGCGGTGAGCGGATCGGTACCCGGTGCCCTGCCCAATGCCAGGTCGATCCGCCCTGGATACATGGCCAGCAGCGTCCTGAAGGTCTCGGCGACCTTGAACGGCGCGTGATTGGGCAGCATGATCCCGGCGGCCCCGACCCTGATCCGGGTGGTGAGCGCGCCGACGTGCGCGGTCAGCAGCTCCGGCGCGCTGCACGCCAGGCTGGTCATGTTGTGGTGCTCGGAGACCCAGTAGCGCCGGTATCCCGCGGCCTCGGCGGCCTGCGCGACGCTCACTGCACCCGCGACCGACGCGCTCGCGCTCTCGCCGTACTCGATCCCGACAAAGTCGAGTACGGCCAGCGGCAGTGACTCCCGCGGATTGTCCACGCACGTGCCAACCGCCGCACAGCCGCTACACATTCCGCGCAGGCGGCACATCGATGAACCCTCGATGGGCCTATAGCACCATCAGGGGTTCATCGATGTTGGCGAGCGGCAGCTGCCGTTGACTACAGCCACCGGATTAACGCTCGGGCGGTACCCAGATATCGCGCTCATGCATGAGCGCGATCTGCTTAGCGATGATCTCGCGCCGGTACTCCTCGTGCGTGAAGGGTGCCTGGTCCAAGTAGATGTTCTTCGGGTAGATCGGCTGCTCGTAGATCAGCTGGTACTGCTCGGTGGTCAGGTCCTTGATCCAGTTGTCCCATTGCGCACTGGCACGGAACCGGCGCAGCGCCTCGACGTCGATGGTGCCGGCGACCCAGGATGATCCACCGCTATAGTCGTGCCGCCCGACGATCTGACCCCGGTAGTCGATCACGGCTGAGCCGCCGCCGAAGGTATCGATCGGAACGTCAGATTCCGCATGCAGGTAGTAGGTGCCGACGTTGCAGGCGATCAGGTACATATTGTTGTCTAGCGCCCGCGCCCGGTTCTGGACCTCGAACAGCCCGTTGCCCACGTGCGGATGCGGATAAGGGCCGCGGTAGACCACCTCGGCACCGTTCATGGCCAGGCCGCGCGCGTTCTCCGGATACGAGCCCTCGTTGGCCATCAGGAACCCGAGCCTGCCGATCTCGGTTTCCGCGACCGGATAGAACGCGTCCAGGGTGCGGCCGTAGAGCTCGATCCACCGGTCCCAGACATTGTGCGGCGTCACCGAGTGCTCGACCGGCAGCAGCGGCACTACCTTGTGATGCCGGAGTATGACCTCGCCGTCGGGGCTGAGCACGAAGCCGACATTGAAGAACCGGCCGGGAAATTCGGGGTGCCTGGCCTTGGCCTGGGCCATCAGGTACACGTTCCATTGCCTGGCGAGCTGGCCGAGATAGTCCGTCTCCGGCCCGGGAATGTCGATCGCGCACTGCTTGGCGAAGTCCTCATGATCGAGGTCGAGTACCTCGTCATTGAAACCCTGCAATGCGCCCTCGGGCACGGCGATCAGCCGGACCGGCAGGTCCAGGCTGGACAGCCACGAAGCGGCCTTGATCAGGTGCGACAGATGCTCGAGGTTGAGACCGATCTCGTCGCGACTGCGTATCCCGCGCATGGTCGGCACGAGGCCAATGGCCTGATAGGGCTCGATCATGACATATCGCTCCGTTCGCTCCGTTTCACTACGATCGGCGCGCCGGCCTGATCCTTCCGCGCAGTGTGTCATGTTTCTGCCGCCCGGCCATGGGCCCTGCCCGTAGTTTCACAGTTGGAGCCCGTGCACACGGTTGCACTGACGCTGCCCCCGCCGTAATACTGAGCGAACCGCGAGCCCGGCCATCGGCCACGCGCGTTCCGGCGTCGGAAGGACAGGAAGCCAGATGAGCATCCTAGGTACCAGGGTGGTGCGGACCGAGGATCCGCGGCTGCTCACCGCGGGCGGCACGTACGTCGACGACCTGCGCGTACCTGAGCTGGCGCAGGCAGCGCGCGTGACATTCGTGCGCAGCCCGGTCGCCCATGCGGCCATCACCGGCATCGACGTGTCCGCGGCCAAGGACGCCCCAGGCGTGGTCGCCGTGCTGACCGTGGCCGACATGGACGACCTGCCGCCGCCACCGCCCGATAGCGGCCTGACCGGCACAGAGGGAGCGCCGCTGCCGCTCGGCGGGCCCTGGTCCGAGCCGCTGCTCTCAGCGGACCGGGTCCGCTTCGTCGGCGAGCCGGTTGCGGTCGTCATCACCGATGACAGCTACCAGGGCGAGGACGCCGCCGAGCTCGTCAGCGTCGACTACGACCCGCTTCCCGCGGTTGTCGGATTCGACGGCGCGCTGGCCGGCGAGTCGCTTCTGTTCCCTGCGGCTGGATCGAACGTCGCATGTGCCACGGGGACGCCGGCCGACGGCGCTGCCTTCGACGGCTCCGACGTGGTCGTGGAGCGTGAGATCGTCAACCAGCGGCTCGCGCCGGTGCCGCTGGAGGGGCGCGCCACGGCGGCCCGCTGGGCCGACGGCAAGCTGACCGTCTGGGTGAGTACCCAGAACGCGCAGATCGCCCGGTTCATTCTGGCCGGGGCGCTGGGACTAAACCCCGCGAACATCCGCGTCATCGCCCCTGACGTCGGCGGCGGATTCGGCGCCAAGGTCGGCGTGGACCGGGACGCGCTCATCGTGGCCTGGGCCGCCAAGCACACCGGCCGCGCGCTGCGCTGGGCGGAAACCCGCAGCGAGAACATGCTCGGCATGACCCACGGGCGGGCCCAGCGGCACGTCGTCAAGATCGGCGGCACGAGGGACGGGCGGATCCTGGCGTACAGGCTCGAGATCGTGCAGGACACGGGGGCCTACCCGCGGATGGGCGGATTCCTGCCCTTCCTCACCAGCCTGATGGCGGCAGGCCCGTACGACATCGGTCACGTAGAGACCGCATACCGGGTCGCGGTCACCAACACGACGCCCATTTCCGCGTACCGGGGGGCCGGCCGGCCGGAGGCGACGGCGGCGATCGAGCGCGCGGTGGACCTGTTCGCGACCGAGATCGGCATGGACCCGGCGGAGGTCCGCCGGATCAACCTGATCCCGGCCGACAGGTTCCCGTTCACCTCGGCCAGCGGCGCTACCTACGACACCGGGAACTACGTCGAGGCGCTCGACAAGGTGCTGGCAGGCGCTGGCTATACCGAGCTGCGGGCTGAGCAAGCGCGCCGCCGGGAGCGCGGCGACGTGCAGCAGCTCGGCATCGGCGTCGCGAGTTACGTCGAGATCACCGCGGCCGACGCGGACGGCGGGGAAACCGCCAGGCTCGTTGTGCACGATGACGGCACGGCCACGGTTTACACCGGCAGCTCGGCGCATGGCCAGGGTCACCATACGGCGTGGGCGATGCTGGTCGAGGCCGAGCTGGGCATCGAGATGTCGAAGGTCACCGTGATCCACGGCGATACCGACCTGATCCCGGCCGGAGTCGGCACCTACGCGTCGCGGTCGCTGCAGCTCGGCGGCGTCGCCGTGCAGAAGGCGGCGGTCGAGGTGAAGGAGCAGGCCCGCAAGGTCGCCGCTGACATGCTCGAGGCCAGCGAGGACGACCTCGAGCTCGACGTTGACCGCGGCGTCTGGCAGGTCCGCGGCGACCCGGCGAGCAGCACGACCTGGGCTCAGGTCGCCGCCCATGCGGGCGAGGCGGGCCTGGCGGCGGACGTGAACTACACCGAGGGCAAGCCGACGTTCCCGTTCGGCACCCACCTGGCCGTGACCGAGGTGGACACCGAGACCGGCAAGGCCCGCCTGGTCCGGCACGTGACCGTAGACGACGCCGGCACGGTACTGAGCCCGGTGCTGGCGGAGGGGCAGCGGCACGGCGGCATCGCCCAGGGCGTGGCACAGGCACTGCTCGAGGAGATGGTCTACGACGCTGACGGCAACCCGCTGACGGGAACGCTCGTCGACTACGCCATCGTCACCGCCGCCGAGCTGCCGAGCTTCGAGTTGCTGGCCAGCGAGACGCCAGCGACCATCAACCCCCTGGGCGCCAAGGGCATCGGCGAGGCTGGGACGATCGGCGCCACGCCAGCCACGCAGAATTCCGTCATCGACGCGGTCAGCCATCTCGGCGTCCGCCATATCGACATGCCACTCACGCCGGCCAGGGTCTGGGCCGCGATCAGCGCGGCCGCGGAGAAAGGGAGTGCCCGGTGAAGGTCACGGTGAGCGTGAACGGCAAACAGGTCGCCGGCGAGGTGGCAGATCGGACGCTGCTCGTTCACTTCGTGCGGGATGTGGCCGGCCTGACCGCGACGAACGTCGGCTGCGACACGAGTTCCTGCGGTGCCTGCACGGTCCTGCTCGACGGCCGGTCGGTGAAGTCGTGCACCGTGCTCGCGGCCCAGGCCGACGGGCGCGAGGTCACGACGGTCGAAGGGCTGAGCGGGGACTCCGACGAACTGCACCCGGTGCAGCGCGCGTTCCGCGCCGAGCACGGCCTGCAGTGCGGGTTCTGCACCCCTGGGATGGTGATGGCCACCATCTCGCTGCTCGCGGAGAACCCGTCTCCCACCGAGGACGAGGTGAGGACCGCCCTCGAGGGCAACCTCTGCCGGTGCACCGGCTACCACAACATTGTCAGGGCGGTTCTTGCCGCGGCCAGCGAAGGGCGGCCCAGTTGATCCCGGCACCTTTCACCTACAAGCGCGCTTCCTCGGTCGACGAGGCGCTGGATCTGGCGGCTCAGGCCGGCGAAGACGGGAAATTCCTGGCTGGCGGCCATTCGCTGATGCCGCTCATGAAGCTGCGCCTCGCCGTTCCTGAGACGCTCATCGACATCGGCAGGCTGAGCGAGCTGAGCTACGTCCGCGAGGATGACGGCCACGTCGTGGTCGGCGCCCTCACCACGCATGACGAGCTGGCGCGCTCGGACCTGCTCGGCAGCGAGCTGCCGCTGCTCGCCCATGCGGCCGGGCAGGTCGGGGATCCCCAGGTGCGCCATTGCGGCACCATCGGCGGCTCGCTCGCGCACGCCGATCCCGCGGCCGACCTGCCAGCGGTCGCGCTTGCGCTCAGGGCAACGTTCCGCACCCGCGGCCCGTCGGGCAGCCGCGAGATAGCGGCCGGCGATTTCTTCCTCGGCCTGTTCGAGACCGCCCTGCTGCCCGGCGAGCTGCTGACCGAGATCCGGATCCCGAGACCCCCGTCAGCTGGCTGGTCGTTCCAGAAGTTCACCAAGCGCGGCATCGACTGGGCGATCGTCGGCGTCGCGGTCCAGGGAGCGAACGTGGCGCTGGTCAACATGGGCGCTACACCGGTCAGGGCGGCCGCGGTGGAGGGCGCGCTCGCGTCCGGCATGGGCCCGAGCCAAGCGGCGGCCCACGCAGCCGACGGTACAAGCCCGCCCGATGATCTCAATGGCCCGCGCGCCTACCGCGAGCACCTGGCTCGTGTCCTTGTCCGGCGCGCGCTCGAGGAGTCGGCGGCGCGAGCCTGATCGCTGGGCTCAGTTCCTCACCCAGAGGCCGGTGTCCGGTAGCTGCCTCGCACGACGTTCGGCCTCGGTCCGGTGGCGAGGCACGAAGCGGCCATCGAATGTCACCGCGTGGGCGTAAGCTCCCGGTGAGCTAATGACATCTCGCGCCTTGTGGGGGTTTGGTGGCCGGTGAGCCCGATGCGCTTGGCCTTGTGGTCGGCACGGTTCCCGCTACGCCGCTGAAGTTCTCCGTAGGACTTGCGCCCGGTCAGTACGCGCAGCTCGACGACGTGGTGGTCGCGCACCGGCCGCTGCCGGGCCGGGAAGCGGTACGGATCGCCGGAGTGGTGACCAACATCGAGGCAGTGCACGAGGGCGCCCGGTTCGCCTCCGATGTGTTCTTGATCGACAGTGGCGCGCTGCCCGCCGAGGTCTGCCGCGCTGTACTTCGACGAGATGGGCAGCTCGCGGGTTCCTGTCGGATTCGGCCGAGACGGGCAGCCCGTCTTCGTTAACTTCGAGTTCATCGATGGCACCCGCGGCGCCCATGTGTCGATCTCCGGGATATCAGGCATCGCGACGAAGACCTCGTTCGCGATGTTCCTGCTCCACTCGATCACCAACTGCGGCGTGCTGGCCGGCGAAGCGCACAACACCAAGGCGCTCGTGTTCAGCGTGAAAGGCGAGGACCTGCTATTCCTCGACTACGCCAACAGCAGGCTGACGCCCGCTCAGGCAGCCAGATACGCCGACCTGGGGCTGCCCGCCACCCCGTTCGGCAATGTACGCGTGTTCGCGCCGCCTCGGCCGGACGACCCGTCGGGGACGCCGGACGTGCACGCCAGGGACCGGGCGGTGAGCCCGTTCTTCTGGACCATCGCCGAGTTCTGCGAGCTGGAGCTGCTCCCGTTCGTGTTCGCCGATGCCGAGGACGAGCGGGCGCAGTACACGATGCTCATCGCCCAGGTCGCCGCCCGGCTCCGCAGGGACGCGGTCAAAGCTGGCGCCGACGGTGCCGCGCGGATCGTCGGCGTGGATCCGGCCAACGACAAGATTGTCCGTACCTTCGGCGATCTGGTGGGCCTGCTGGAAGCCGAGCTCGGCGACGATCGGACGCGCGGCTCATGGGTGGCCGGCAGTACGGTGATGGGCAGCATCAACGCCCTGCTCAGGCGGCTGCGGTCGGCCGTGGTGCCGCTGGGCGTGATCGTTCGCGGCGACCTGGCGCACCGGGGCGAACGCTCGATCACCACCTCGCGTGCCCAGGTCACGGTGATCGACCTGCACAACCTCCCCGACCGGGCGCAGCGGTTCGTGGTAGGCGTGACGCTGCGGGCCGAGTTCGCCCGCAAGGAGCGGCAAGGCACGGCACGCCCGCTTATGTTCGTCATGCTCGACGAGCTCAACAAATACGCGCCGCGCGAAGGCGACAGCCCGATCAAGCAGATCCTGCTCGACCTGGCCGAGCGCGGCCGCTCGCTCGGCGTGATCCTCATCGGCGCCCAGCAGACCGCGAGCGAGGTCGAGCGCCGCATCCTGGCGAACTGCGCGATCCGGGTCGCCGGGCGGCTCGACGCCGCTGAAGCCTTGCGCCCGGAGTACGGATACCTCCCGCCCGCGCAGCGGCAGCGAGCCACGCTGGCCAAGCCAGGAACTATGTTCATCGCCCAGCCGGACATCCCGGTGCCGCTCGCGGTTGACTTCCCATTCCCGGCCTGGGCGACGCGGCCGAGCGAGAAGGGGGAGTGGACCGGCCACGACACCGGCCCGGCGCGGCCCGCCGACCCGTTCGCCGGCATCCCGGCATCCGGCGACGATGTGCCGCCGTTCTAGGAGAGCCGCATGAAGATCCTGCATACCAGCGACTGGCACGTCGGGAAGGTGCTGAAGGGCAGGGACAGGCACGACGAGCACGTGGCCGTCCTCGGCAGCCTCGTCCGGGCGGCCAGGGACAAGAACGTCGATCTCGTTCTCGTCGCTGGCGATCTCTTCGAGACCGCCGCGCCAGCGGCCCGCTCGCAAGGGCTGGTCATGCGGACGCTGCTTGCACTGCGCGAAGACCGCCGCGAGGTCGTCGTCATCGCGGGAAACCACGACAACCAGTCCCTGATCGAGCAGGTGTACCGTCCGGTGCTCGGCGAGATCGGGCTGCACGTGCTCGGCCTGCCGAGGCGCCCGGACGCCGGCGGCGCGACGAACCTGCGTACTCGCGACGGCACGCAGGTCAGCGTCGCTGCGCTTCCTTTCCTGTCGCACCGGTACGCGGTGCGCGCCGCCGAGGTGATGTTCCACGAGTTCGCCGAGCACGCGCTCGACTACTCAGGCCGGGTCGCCGAGATCGTGCGGGTGCTCACTGAGGGATTCACCGCCGACATGGTCAACGTCGTCATGGCGCACGGGACGCTGCTCGGCGGACGCCGCGGCGGGGGCGAGCGCGACGTACAGACGAGCCTGGACTACGAACTGCCCGCCAGCATGTTCCCGGTCAGCGCGCACTACGTGGCGCTCGGGCACCTGCACCGCCAGCAGGAGATCCCTGGTCCGTGCCCCATCTACTACTCGGGGTCACCATTGGCCGTCGACTTCGGCGAGGAAGCCAACGAGCCGTCGGCCCTGATCGTGACTGCCGAGCCCGGAATCCGAGCCGACGCCACCGCCATCTCGATCCAGGGCGGGCGGGGCCTGAAAACCCTGCGCGGGACCCTCGACCAGGTGATCGCGGATGGGGAGGAAGCGGGCGATGATTACCTGCGGGTCGTGCTCGCCGAGCCTGGCCGGGCTGGCCTCGGCGACCTGGTCAGGGACAAGCTACCGAACACGCTCGAGGTGCTGCTCGACGACGCGCACCGGCCGCGGCCGGGTCAAGGCCGCCGCCGCGATGGCGACCGGCCAAGCAGGGTCGGCCGGAGCCCGCTGCAGCTGTTCGGCGACTACTTGGCCGAGCAGAACGTAGCCGACCCCCGGATCGCAGCCATGTTCGCCGAGCTGCTCGATGAGGTCACCGGTGCACCCGACGGAACCGAGTTCACTGGCGCGGGCCAGATCAACGGCACTGGCCGCGCGGCGGTCAGCACACGGGGCGCCTGATGCGCCCGCTGCGCCTGCTGCTCGACGGGTTCGGCTCCTACCGCGAGCCGGCCGACATCGACCTGCATGACGTGGACTTCTTCGCGCTCGTCGGGCCGACAGGCTCAGGCAAGAGCACAGTGATCGACGGCCTGTGCTTCGCCCTGTATGGCACGGTCCCGCGCTGGGGCAAGGAGAACGTGATCGCTCAGGCACTCGCTCCCGCGGCCAACTCGTGCCGGGTCTGCCTGATCTTCGAGGCCGCCGGCCAGCGGTACGGGGCGGTCAGGGCGCTGACCCGCGACAAGAAAGGCCTTGTTCACACCAAGGAGGCGCGGCTTGAGCGGCTCGATCCGCAGATCCCAGCGAGCTCGCCGCTGACTGACCTGCTCGCGGCGAGCATCGAGCCGCTCGCCGAGGGACCAGACCAGGTCAAGGCGCAGGTGCAGGGAATTCTTGGCCTGACCTACGAGCACTTCACCCAGTCGGTGCTGCTGCCGCAGGGCAGGTTTTCCGAATTCCTGCATGCGAAGGCGGCTGACCGGCAGGGCCTGCTAGTGGAATTGCTGGCGTTCGGCGTCTACGAGCTGGTGGGACAGCAAGCCCGCAGGCGTGCTGAGCTCGCCAGGGAACGGCTTGCCGCGGCCCAGAACGCGCGGGGCGACCTCGCTGACGCGAGCGAGGAGGCAGAGAGACTGGCCGCCGAGCGGGTGCGAACGCTGGCCGCCCTGGCTCGCGCCGCCGAGGAGAAGCTAGCGGTCATGCGCGACCTCGGGGCCGAGGCCGAACTGGCCGCCCGGCGGGCGCAGGCGGCCGCCGGCGAGGCGGCGCTGCTGGCCGAGGTGTGCGCTCCTGCTGAGCTAGCAGGCCTGGCGAGCCGGATCAGCGCGGCCGACAAGCTCGTGGCTGAGCGGACGGCTGAGCGCGACCGTGCGGACCGAGGGGAGTGGCAGGCGCAGCAGGCCAGGGACGCGCTCGGGGACAAGGCAAGCGCGGAGCGGCTGCGCGAGACGTACCAGAACAGGCGCAGTCTGGAAGCCGCCATGCAGCGCCTGGAACGTGAGCTGGCCGGCAGACTGGCGGAGGCTGAAGGGCGGCGGGCCGATCTTGAGGCCGCTGAGCGCAAGCTGCAGGGAGCCCGCGATGACGTCGCGGCGGCGGAGCGGTCGCACGCCGCCGTCGCGCTGGCGCAGGACCTGCGGGTCGGGGCAGAATGCCCGGTCTGTCTCGGGTCGGTCACCGCGCTGCCGCATCACGAGGTGCCCGCCGATCTTCTGGAGGCCGCGGCTGCTGCAGACTGGGCCAGCCAGGCTGCCAAGCGGGCCCGGACCGGCCAGGAGAAGGCCGCCGAGGCGGCCGCCGTCGCGCGCAGGGACGTGGACGAGACGGCCAGGCAGCTTGCTGACACCTCCGCTGCCCTGGCGGGCGCCCGGCCGGAGGCTGACGTCGCTGAGTCGGTCGATGCGATCGTTAACGCCGACCAGACGCTAGCCGTGGCGCAGCAGTCAGCCAGGACAGCGCGGCAGGGACTCATCACGGCCGAGAAGGAGCGTGCCGAGCTGACCGAGGACGAACGGCGAGCCTGGGCCGGCCTCGCGGCCGCGCGAGACTCCGTGGTTCAGCTGGGCGCCCCGGCAACGACCGACACCGACCTGGCCGCTGCCTGGGACGGGCTGACCCGTTGGGCCCGCGCCGAGCATGACCAGCGTCGCGGCAGCCTGCCGGACCTCGATGCGGTGGCGGCCTCGCTCCGGCGGGCGCTCACCGACGCCCGGGACTCGCTCACTGCGCTGCTCGTCGAGCACGAGATCACCGGCGTCACTGATCCCGCCAGGTGCGAGGCGGCGATCGCCAAGCACGCCGAACGGGCCGCGAGCCAGTTCGATGCGATCCGGGCCGACCGGCGCATGGCCGCCAGACTCGACGAGGACATCCGGGCACATCGCGAGGACGACCACGTCGCCAGCATGCTCGGTCGGCTGCTCCGTGCGTCATCGTTCGAGCGATGGCTGTGCGGCGAGGCGCTGGACTCACTGATGGCCGAGGCATCGCAAACGCTGATGGAACTGTCCGGCGGCCAGTATCAGCTCGACCGGGATGACCGCAATGAGCTATGGGTGATCGACTACGCCGATGCCGCCGCCAGGCGCCCGGTGCACACGCTGTCAGGCGGCGAGACGTTCCAGGCCTCGCTGGCCCTAGCGCTGGCGTTGTCCAGGCAGGTCATCGGCCTGTCCGGCGGCATGCGCGACCTTAACTCGATGTTCCTCGACGAAGGGTTCGGCAGCCTAGACGAGGACACTCTGGAGACGGTCGGAACCACGCTCGAACGCCTGTCCGCCGACAGCGACCGGATGATCGGCATCATCACCCACGTACCCGCCCTGGCCGAGCGGGTTCCCGTTCGCTTCGTGGTCAGCCGGGCCGGAACGACCTCGAGGGTGCGCAGGGAAGGCGGGGCGTGACGGCGCCAGCGGGCGCGTGGTCGTTCACCGTCGATCCCTGGGATCCCGGCTACGGGCTCGCGTTCAGCGACGATCAGGACGGCGGGACGCTGGCGGGCTCAACGGCCGAGCTGATGCTCGATCTAGAGGTGCCCGCTGCTGACTGGCGTCCGGTCGACCCTGACCTCCGTCCCGCATTGCCCGGCGTCGTACTGTTCCTTGACGGGGTCAGGCGGATCGACGCGCGAGTCTGGGTGCACGGCAGCGATCCGCAGCCAGGCCCTGGGATAGCCGCCTCGCTGGCGGCCGGGCTCGTTGCTTGCGACGGAACTGCTCAGGTGGTCGGTGTACGAGTTGAGCGCGGTCTGTTCACGGCCGCGCCCGAGGCGACGGACATCGTCACCCGCTCGGCGTCCTACCCGGCCCGCCGCGTCGCCGGGACTGGGCTCGACCAGCTCTCCCTGGCACTGCAGCAGCGGCTGACCGATGCCGAAATCGAGCTCGCCATCGACATCCGTGCGGCCCGACCTGACGCCGACGACCTGCTTGTCGTCGATGGCCCGCTGCGCGGCCGGACGCACCTGGCCAGGACGGTCGGCTACATCAAGACCCACCACGCTTCCTACCTGCCTCCCGAGCAAGCCGCCGTGGTTGGCGAGCTGCGGCCTGGACAGCGGACACCGGCCTTCACGATGGGCACTTCCTGGCGGCGCAACTCCTGGTATCTGCAGCTTCCCGGCACCTTGGGGGCGCCCTGGTCGGGTGTGGTCCGGATCGAGTGCTCGGCCGATCTTCGTGCACCGGAAGTCACGCACCTGGCTGACCTGACTGCCCGGGTACTGCCGCCGCTGGCCAGCGCGCCGCACAAGGACCCGCGGGCGCCGCAGAACCTGGTGCCGATCGGCGGCCTGGAACGCGAGCTGCGCCGCAGGCTCGGTGATCAGCAATTGCTCTATCGCGCCCTTCGCTCGGCTGCGACAATGTAAGGCGAAAGGGGAGGGCAATGACCGATACACCATTTGTCTGGGATGATCTGGCACGGTACAAGGCCGAGAAACGCTTCCTTGACGGATACCCCGATGATCAGCGAACCTTCTTCGCGCCTCGGGACGACGTGCACGGCCTGCTGGTCGCGGTGCTCGGCAACGCTCAGCACTCGATCGTCGTCAACATGTTCGGCTACGACGACGACGAGCTCAACTCGATCATCCAGGCCAAGCTCGCCGACCAGAAGGTCTACGTGCAGATGAGCCTGGATCGCCGCCAGGCGGCCGGCGCGCACGAGCGGCAGATCCTCGCCAAGTGGCAGAACAACGCGTTCGGCAATAGCATCGCCATCGGCACCAGCTCGGTACACAATGCGATCTCGCACCTCAAGATCGTGATCGTCGACGGGATTTACACCGTCAAGGGCTCGACTAACTGGTCCCTGTCGGGGGAGCAGCAGCAGGACAACGAGCTCACCCTGAGCCGGAACGCGGTGGTCGCAGCGGAGACCCGCGCGATACTCGACCTCAACCATGACTTCATGCTGAAGCAAATGGTCGGCACCAAGCTGGACGTCAGCAAGCTCCTGGCCAGCAAGGCGGCTGACAACACGCCTCCGCTGCCGTCGCCACCGGGCTAGCTGATCCAGGGTCAGCCTACGCGCCGCCCGGCGAGCCTGGCCTTGAACGATGGCTCGCGAATCAGCGGGCCCGTGGTGCGCGCCAGGAATTCACGATAGGTATCTGGCGCCTTGTGCGGGTTCATGATGTACCGATCAGGCGCCAGCGAAAGCACCGCCGTCCTGCGCTGCCAGTAATCGAGTTCCCGCAGGAATTGCAATATCCGGCCCACCGTTCGCCTGACTCCCCGTGCCGCCCGCCGTACCCCGCTCATGACTGACCATCTCCGCCGTACCATGCGCTACCCGGTTCCTGATCCTGACCTGATACTCGCACTAAGCTCGGCACGCGGCATCGGGCATATGTCCTACCTTCCATCCGGCCAGACGCCTTAACCAGGCGCTGCTGGTCACTGATACGAGATCATGACCGGCGCAGGGGTACTGGCCATCGTTTGCAGCGGGCTGAGGGTCGGATGGTCTTTGTCGTAGAAGTTCTTCCAGCCAAAGAAGACGCCGGGCGGAGCATTGTGGACGACGGCGTTCCAGGTTTGCAGCTTTTCGGCGGGCGTGCCTTGCCCGTCCATGTGGATGACGATCGCGATATTGTCGTGCCCGATATCCAGCCGCTGCTCACCGCTGATCATCGAAAGCCTAAACTGGTGCAATACCAGCAGCTTCTGCGGCAGGTGGTACTGGGCGGTGAGCCGCGCCAGCCAGCTGATCACGCCGTTCACTTCATTGATGCCGACATGGCCGATCTGGCGGAGCGGCCGCTGTCCAGGCCGCAGCTTCCACTCGGGGTCGAGCGCCAGCCCGACATTTGGCAGCCTTAGCAGTTGCCGGTACCGCCTGGCCTGGGCGAGCAGGCTCGCGCGGCCCGGCTGCAGGTCAAGGACGACGTACATGCCACTGGCCGTAGCCCGTTTGACCCAGGGCCGCAGCGAGCTCACAGCCGACGCAGATGAATACGTGCCGTCCGGGCCCGGGCTTGCCTGGGCCACCGTGGCGATGATCTCGAAGGTAGGCACGACGGGCACGCTGCTGAGCGGCTGGTAGGCCGCGGCGATCCGGCGAATGCGCGCGATGGCATCGGTCAGGCCCTGCTGGCCGAGGGCCCCGAGCGCAGGAGTGCCGGGATAGCCGTACAAGGCGAGCAGGCGGTGCATCGGGAACAGCACCTGGCCGCCGCCTGGCAGCTGGACCCCGGTCGCGGCGACGGCAACCCGGGATGCCAGCAACCGGGCCGGGCCGAAGCCCGCGCCGACGGCCAGCACCTGCTGCGGCCTGGCGGCCGAGAGCGCCGTGATGGCCGCCGGATCGGTCCGCGGATCATTACCGTTCACAGTAACTACCTGGGCTCCAGCCGCCAGAGCAGTGGCGGTCGCTGCCTCGGTTCCTGCACTGCGGTCCTGCCGCCGGACGAGGATGACTACATGACGTAGCGGCTTCGGGGCTCCGGTGGCTGGCAGCTTGGCCGGATCGGTGATCACGCTGATGCCGGGCAGTTCCGCGGCGAGCCCGCCCGCGGACATGCCGACATCGAGTACCTCGCGAGCGGCCAGGGCATGCACCTCGGTCCGCACAAGCTCCGCGGCGGAGAGCATGGGCGCGGGTCGCTGCCCTGGCGTCCGGCTCGCAGCCCGCGCCCGTACCGCCGCGCCGCGCGCCACGCCGCCGCCGGCTCCGCTTCCATGCCCGGCCGGCATCCCCCCGGAGACGAGTAGCAGGGGCGCGTGCGCGCGCCCGGCGCTGGCGGCCGCGACCGCGAGCGCGGCCTTGTTGCGCGCGTTCGCGAGGACGACGACGGCTGCGGAAGCGAACAGCCGGCTCGCAGCACCGGCCGCAACCGCGGCCGGCCGGCCGGCCAGCACCGTCGTCGTCGTCGCGGGTGGCCTCGTCACCTCGGTCATGACGCCACCGGCAAGCCCGTCCTGCCCGGCCGTGATCGCGCACGAGGTTGCCGCCGCCGCGAGTGCCAGCGCCAGCGCGCTGCCGATAAGGGCCACCCTGCCAGCTGCGCCGATCGTGCGCCATGTCCAGGGCACCGGATTTCTCCCCCGTGAGATCCATTGCTCGCCAGGCGCTCACACGCCGGATGAATCATAGCGCCGGCAAAGAAGCAGAGGGACGTTCTCAGATGCATTTCAGCGAGATTTAACGTTAACCTTGTGATGCCATTAATTAAGGACCACAAAAACGTCTATGCCTTTGTCATGACATAAACAATCTGCAGGATGGCCGCGGTTACGCGGCAGGCCAACCGCTGGCGCACGGGCTGCGACACCAGGCCCGCAAGCACTGCCAGCGCCGCACAGGCCTGGACGTTTCTCAGAACCCGGTCGCTATTCAGTACATATGAAGATAGAAGTCCAGGATCATGGAAAGCCCGCGAGAAGCCCGGCGGGGCGCCGCAGAGCGGCGGAGAACTCGGCGGCAGCGGGTTAGTCAGCCTCTCGCGGCGCGTGACCGGCGCCCGTGCACTGGCCACGCGCCCGAGGGCTGGCGTCAGCTCACGCCGAGCTGGAAGTGGAAGTAACCGACATGGAAGGTAAGGGCGAATCCGCCGAAGTGGTGGACCAGCAGGGCGGCGAAGAGAACCAGCAAGATCGCCACGACAATCCAGAACAGCGTCCACAGGAGGTTTGGCACTCTGCTGCTAATGCTCATGCCGGGCCATCTGCCCGCAAATGACCAAAGTATGCCGGCACTCCCGCGCAAGGTTCAACCCTCCGTTCCAGCACGGCACCGGGACAACTATGGGCAGGCTTCGCATCGTGCGCGGCCGGTTTGGCCCGGGCGAGATGGGGCAGCACTCCATGTCGTCAGGTTAATGAGAGGTGAACTGCGCAATAGCTATAGTTCTGCTAGCCCTGCTGGTCATCCTGATCCTGTTCGGCCTGGGTTTCACGCTGCACGTCCTGTGGTGGATCGCGATCGGCGCGCTCGTGATTTGGCTGCTTGGCTTCGTGCTGCGGATAGGCGAGTCAGCTGGCAGATCCCGTCGCCGCCGGTACTACTGGTAGGCCATCCAGGGGGTCCGAGCCGGTCAGGCGATCGGCTCGTATCCCCGCTTGTTACGAGGAACAGATGGCGGCCAACTCGACCGAGACCGAGATCAAATACGAGGCTGCGCCCGGTGCCGCGCTGCCGTCATTCGATGAGCTGCCGCAGGTGGCTCGCACCGAGGGCGCGCCAGAGGAGCGGCTCGATGCGGAGTACTTCGACACCGACGATCTGCGGCTGATCCGCGCCGGAATCACGTTGCGCCGGCGCACGGGCGGTCACGACGCAGGCTGGCACCTGAAGCTTCCCGCGGGCGACCACAGCAGGCGCGAGATCATGATGCCGCTCGGTCGCGCCCGCAAGCACGTCCCGGCCGAACTGGCCAGGCTCGTCCTGGTGCATGCGCGTGGTCAGGAGCTCACGCCGGTGGCCAGGATCAGCACGGCGCGGCGACGCCAGCTCCTGGTGGACAGTGCGGGCGCGTCGCTGGCCGAGGTGGCCAGCGATGACGTGACCGCCCGGGCTATGCGCTGGACGGCGGAGGTGTCGCGGTGGCATGAGGTTGAAGTCGAGCTGACCGGCGGGAGCCGCGACCTCCTGGACGCTGCGGACAAGCTGCTGCGGCGCCATGGCCTCCGCCGCGCGGGCCAGTTCGCGAAGCTTGCCCGCGTGCTTGACCTGCCGCCGCCAGGGCACCGTCGCCAGACGGGACCGGCGGCGCCGGCGGGCGAGGTGCTGGTCGGCTGCATCGAGGCCCTGGTCACCGCGATGAAGGCGCTTGACCCCATGGTCCGCGGCAACGAGCCTGACGCAGTCCATCAGATGCGGACCACCACGCGCCGCCTGCGGAGCACGCTGCAGTCCTTCAAGCGGTTCTTCAGCCCGTCCGACACTAAGCCGCTAATCAGCGAGCTCCGGTGGCTAGGCGCAGTGCTCGGCGAGGCACGCGACGCTGAGGTACTCGCCGCGCACGTGGCGGCGCGTCTCGGCCAGCTATCCGCCGAGCAGGTGATCGGACCCGTCGCGGCAAGAGTAAGCGCGCACTTCGCCAGCGTCGGCGCGGAGGCGCAGGCCAGCGTTGCTGAGGCGCTCGATTCGCCCAGGTATTTCGCAGTGCTCGACCGCCTCGACCAGCTGATCGCCGCGCCACCCGGGACCGATCTTGCCGGCCGTGCCGCAGGGAAGGCGCTGCCGGCTGTGGTCCGCCGTGTCTACAACAAGACCAGCCGCCAGATGAGGCGCGCGCTGCGCGAAGCGGAGGGCGAGCGCGGGGATGTGGCCCTGCACCAGGCCAGAAAGGCGGCCAAGCGGGCCAGGTATGCCGGCGAGGCCGTCGCGCCCGCCTACGGGAGCGCGGCGAGCCGGTTCGCCAGGCAGATGAAGAAGCTGCAGTCGGTGCTCGGGGAGCATCAGGATGCCGTGATCGCACGGCAGGTGGAGCGAGAACTTGGCGTCAGCGCGCACCAGGCCGGGGAAAACGCGTTCACCTACGGCCTCCTGTACGACCACGATGACCAGGAGGCGGCCCGGCTGCGGCAGCGCGCCATGCGGACATGGCGGACCGCGTCCCGTCCGCGTTACCGTCGCTGGATGCGCTAGCGTCCCGATTCTCGCTAGCGCTCCGGCGCCGGCCAGCCGGTTCCGCCTGGTGTCCTCGTCTCCCGGTATGGCCATATCCGCCTTCTCGGCCAGCCGCTCGATCACCCTCGCCGGGCCTCACTTGCCGGTCGGCTGCGGATGGCCATGTCGGCATAGCTCACCCCGTTCAAGGCCGCGAGTTACTTCAGCGCGGCGCGAATGTTCCGGCCGGAATCCTTGAGCTGTTCGCCGACCTGCCTCGTCGCGCCGACGATCCGCTGGCGTCGAGCCTTGACCTCGAGCGAGCGGTTACCGGTGGCGCGGCCGTAGCGCGCCCTTGCCCGTCCCGCGTTGATCTGCATTCTGTTTCTGAGCTTTTTAACCAACCCCATCGCGCACTCTCCTTGGCTAGCCGGTCATCTGCCCGCCTTTGCTTCCCCGCCTGCGGCGAGCTGCACATCTCGCGGCAGGCTCTTGTGCCAGGGCGGTCGCGGGCCGCGTTGGTTGACCGGACCGCCAGGGGCCGCCGGTGAGCCCGAGCTACCTTGCTCCTGCCTGCGTGCTGGCAGCTTGATCGCAACTGGCCTGGCCAAAACCAGGTACGTGGCGCGCCAGACCTTGCCGAATCCACCTTGGGCCACCCGGCGATCGAGCTCGTACCTGCCTGAGAGCACGTCACCGCTGACGAACGGCATCGCAGACGACATAACGGGCGGTTACCCCGCGGATGCCACCTAACCGCCAACGCACCCCGTCAGCGACCGCGCCGCTTGTTTGATCCAGCGATTCGGGGTTAGGGGAAATGTTTGTGAGTATCGGCACCAGCGACGCAGCCGTCTCTTCCGGCGGCAGGAACGTCCTCGGTCTCCTCGATCAGCGAGTGCCGACATCCTTCTACTGGTCGCTGACGCTGCTGGCGACGATCGGCGGCTTCCTGTTCGGATACGACACAGCCAACATCGGCTCCGCGCTGCCGTTCATTCCCTACCCGCTGAGCGGCTTCGCGCTCGGCTACCTGGTAGCGAGCGCCTCGCTCGGCGCAGCGGTCGGCGCGCTTGCGGCCGGCCGACTCGCGGACATGCTGGGGCGCAAGTCCTTGCTGGTGGCTGACGCGCTGATCTACGCGCTCGGGTCGCTGTTGTCGGCGCTCACGCCGAGCGCCACGGTACTGCTGATCGCCAGGACAATCATCGGCCTGGCGATCGGTGCCGACTCGGCGATCGCCACCGGCTACATCGCCGAATATGCTCCGCGGGACCGGCGGGGTGCGCTGAGCATCCTGCAGCAGTGGATGATTACTGTTGGCATCGTGGCAGCGTTCCTGGTCGCGCTCCTTATCTTGTGGACGCTGCCGCACAGCGCCAGGACCCTGGACTGATGGGGATGGGGTTGCGTACCCGGATGCCAGAGTCGCCGCGGTGGCTGCTCAGGCGTGGCCGCTTTGAAGACACCAAGAGCGCGCTCGCCAAGCTGGGCATCGAGGTGTCTGTACAGGACGTCAGGTTCACGGCCAGCCAGCTGCATGCCGCCGACGAACGCGTCGAGCGGGAGCGGCGCCGCATCTGGACGCCGGGGGTAAAGCGGGCGCTGATCGTCGTATGCGCGTGTCCTCGACGATGGCCGGAGTGGAGGTCACCGCGATCATCGCCGCGGTCAACGTCGTCGCTACCTACTTCGCTTTCCGGTGGATCGACCGGATGGGCCGCCGCAAGATCTCGATGGTCGGCTACGCAGGCATGGCGGCCGCCGCTGCGCTCGCGGCGGCCGGGCTGCTGGCGCTCCATGGCACGGTCGGGATCATCGTGGTGATGATCGCCCTGAACGCCTTCGTCGCGTCGTTCGCGATCGGCGTCGGCGGCACCGGCTGGCTGATCCAGGGCGAATCCTTCCCTACGGCGATCAGGGGCCAGGCCGCGGCGATCGCAGCGAGCGTGGACTGGGCAGCGAACTTCGCCCTGATCGAGGTCTTCCCGACCTGGGAGTCAGCCGTCGGCCTGGGCTGGATAATGCTCTCCTTCGCCGGGATATCGCTGATCGCCATCGGCTTCATCTACCGGTTCCTGCCGGAGACCAAGAACCGCTCGGTCGAGGAGATCACTGCGTTGTTCGAACGGCAGGCGGCCGGAGACTGGCGGGCCGGCATAACCTCGGCACGGGATGCTGATGCTGCCGCAGCGTGACCAAACGGACTCCGGGAGCCGCGGGCCCGAGGTGGCGGTGCCCAGGCCAGCCATGGCCAGCGAACGAGAGCGGGTCCCCGAAATGCCTGATGCGGACAAGTCGCCGGTCGTCGCGATCGCGAACAGGCTGCCGATCCGCCCTGGCGACGGTGGCTGGGAACTGTCGCCCGGCGGCCTCGCGACGGCGCTGCGGCCGGTGATGCGGACGCGCAGCGGCGCATGGGTCGGGTGGGACGGCGGCAGTAAGGGCATGCCGACGACGCTACCCGGGCTGCGGACCAGGCTGCTGCCGATCAGCTTGTCCGTCGCCCAGGTGCGCCAGTACTACCACGGATTCGCCAACGCGACCCTGTGGCCGCTGCTGCACGACGCCATCGAGAAGCCGCGGTTCGAGCGCGGCTGGTGGCGGAGCTACCAGGACGTGAACTCCGTCTTCGCCGGCGCGGCGCTGGCCGCGCTCAGCGATTGCCCAGGAGCGATCGCGTGGGTGCACGACTACCACCTGGCACTCGTCCCGCGGCTGCTGCGCGAACGTCGGCCCGATCAGCCCATCGGGTTCTTCCTGCACATTCCCTGGCCGGCGCCCGAGATCTTCGCTCGGGTGCCGTGGCGCCAGGAGATCCTGCTCGGCATGCTTGGCGCCGACGTCGTCTCCTTCCATGCCGAGCGGTACAGGGACAATTTCGTCCGTGCCTGCGCGAGCCTGCTGGCCGATGTCGGCGTGCAGGTGAACGGGTCGACGATCGTGCTGCCGGATCAGCGGCAGGTGTCGACGACGACCGCGCCGATCTCGATTGACACGGCCGAGTACCGCCGTCTGGCAGCCGACCCGGAGACGGCCGCCCAGATCGCCGGCCTCACGGACCAGTTCCGTGGCAGGTCGCTGCTGCTCGGCGTCGACCGGCTGGACTACACCAAGGGGATCGTCGAGCGCCTGCTTGCCGTCGAGGCACTGCTTGAGCGACGCCAGGACCTGCGCACCAAGGTCGCGTTCCTTCAGGTCGCCGTGCCCAGCCGGGACAACGTGGTTGAGTACCGCACCCTGCGCGCCGCGGTGGAAGGGCATATCGGCCGGATCAACGGCAAGTTCACCGAGCCGGGCTCGGACGTCCCCGTCCATTACCTGCATCGATCGCTGCCCCCCGAGCAGCTTGCCGCGTACTATGCCGTCGCCGACATGATGCTCGTCACGCCGCTCATCGACGGCATGAACCTGGTCGCCAAGGAGTACGTCACGGTCCAGCACGCCCGGCATGGCAGCGGTTCGATGATCCTCAGCGAGTTCACCGGCGCCAGCTCCGAACTCCGCGAGGCCATACCTTGCAACCCCTTCGACACCGAAGGCCTATCGCTGCGCGTCGAGCATGCGCTGGCCTTGTCGCAGAGCGCCCGCCGGGCGGCCATCACGGCGATGGCCAGGTATGTCGCCGCGCACGACGTGCACCGCTGGGTAGCCAGGCAGCTTAGAGATATCGCGGCCGCTGCCCGTACGGGCGGCCGCGCGCGGATGGACAGGCAACTCGTCGCGGCGAGCCAGCCCGGGCCCGCGCGTTCCCCGGAGCCCCCGGCGTCCCGGAGCCGCCAGGGCCGCCGGCCCGACGGAGTTCGGCGGCACTAGTGTGGCTGGAGTGACAAACCGGCCTGCGCAACGCGCTCGCCAAGCTCGATATTCAACTGTCGGTGTGGCGGATTCACCGGCGGATCGGAAGGAGCGGCGGCCTCTTCGTCGCGGCGCTGCTGCGCGAGACCTGCAACGCGACCATGCCGCTGAGTACCTGACCGATCCGGCCGACCTGCTGGCGCACGCCGACGAAGTGGGCTTGCGCAGCCTCGCCCGCCCGCCAGCCGATCCAGATAAGCGATAGCGCCCGGCCTTCGCTCGCCCGGTCTTCGCTCGCCCGGCTGTCGCTCGCCGGGCTCTCGCTCGCTCAGCCGATATGCCGGTGCACATTGTCGGCATTGGAAGGCCCTGGCTCAGCTGACGCGATCCACGGCCCGGGTATCGACGGATCGATGATGTCCTGCTCGAGCCAGGTGTAACGGCCCGCGAGCACATGCCTAGCCAGCGCCCCGTCGGCGGCGTCTGTATTACTCCAGAGCTGGCCGAACAGCTCCTCGGCGCGCTGCCTGGCCTGGACGCAGAACGCGTCGGCGAGCTCGCGCGCGACGGCGCCCCGCCTGGTAGCGGCGTCGACCTCGGTATCCATCTGCGCGCGGACGCAGACGGCGCTGATGGCGAACAGCTCCGCGCCGATGTCGACAATCCGGCCGAGGAACCCCTGCTTGCGCTCGAGCCTGCCCTGCCAGCGTCCCATTGCGTAAAAGGTCGACCTGGCCAGCTTCCTGCTGGCCCGCTCGGCATACCGCAGGTGCACCGCCAGTGGCCCGAACTCGCCGTACGAGCCGGGCCGCTGGCCCTGCCCGGTGACCAGCGTAGGCAGCCACTTGGCGTAGAACTGGCCCGCGTGGGCAGCGGCGCGGGCGCGACGGGCCGGCGGCAGGTCCTTATCGATGAGCTCGCCAGCCGCCGACAGGTGCGCGTCTACGGCCTCGCGGGCGATGAACAGGCGCATGATCTCCGAAGAGCCCTCGAAGATGCGGTTGATCCGCATGTCCCGCAGCATCTGCTCGACAGGCACGCCGCGCTCGCCGCGGGCGGCCAGCGACTCAGCGGTCTCATACCCGCGGCCGCCCCTGATCTGTACGAGCTCGTCGACGATGATGCTGCCCATCTCCGAGCAGTAGAGCTTGGCGATCGCGGCCTCGATCCTGATGTCACTTCGCTTGTCGTCGGCCAGCTGACTGGAAAGCTCGACCACCGCCTCCATGGCATAGGTCGTCGCGGCGATGAAGGAAATCTTCTTGGCGACGGCCTCGTGCTCGCCGATAGGCCGCCCCCACTGCACCCGCTCGCCCGACCACTCCCTAGCGATCTTCACGGCCAGCTTTGCTGCCGCCGCGCAGCTGGCCGGCAGCGAAAGCCTGCCCGTGTTCAGCGTCGTCAGGGCGATCTTCAGGCCCTGGCCCTCAGCGCCGATCCGGTTCTCCGCCGAGACGACGACATCGTGGAACCGGGTAACCCCGTTCTCGAGGCCGCGCAGGCCCATGAAGGCGTTGCGCTGTTCGACCGTTATGCCCGGCGCGTTGCCCTCGACCACGAACGCGGTGATCCCGCCGCGGTGGCCATCGCTCGCCGGCACCCTGGCCATCACGACAAGGAGGTCGGCGACGACGCCGTTCGTCGTCCACAACTTGACGCCGTTCAGCACGTACTCTGAGCCATCTTCCGACGGCGTCGCGGTGGTGTTCAGCCTGGCCGGGTCGGAACCCACGTCGGGTTCGGTCAGCAGGAAGGCGCTGATCTCGCCGCGCGCGCACCGCGGCAGGAATGCGTGCTTCTGCTCATCGGTCCCGAAGAGGGCGAGCGGCTGCGGCACCCCGATCGACTGGTGCGCGGACAGGAGGGCGGCGATCGCCGGTGAGGCCGATCCGGCAATGATGAGCGCCCGATTGTAATACAGGTTGCTCAGCCCGAGCCCGCCATACTCCGGTGCGATCTTCATGCCGAACGCTCCGAGCGACGCCAGGCCACGGATCACCTCATCGGGAATGCGCGCGTCGTGCTCGATCTGCGCGCCGTCCACCGACTCCTCGCAGAATGCCCGCATTCTGGCGCAGAACTCCTCGCCGCGTGCCGTCGCGTCCGCGCTGGGCCGCGGATGGGGGTGAATCAGGTCAAGCCTGAAATCGCCGAGGAACAGCTGCTTGGCGAAGCTGGGCTGATGCCACCCGGCCTCACGAGCTGCTTCAGCCGTCTGGCGCGCTTCGCGCTCGTCGACGTGCCTGACCTGATCTGCCGTCGGAGTGCTCATGAGTAGGTCCCGTCGTGGTGGTCGTCACCAGAGACTTGCCCCGTTCTACCCGCAGGTAACACCGTCCGCGCGGTATGAGTGGCTCAACCAACCGCCCAGCCTGCCGCCGAACCGGTCAAATCGTTCAGGCTGTCGCGCGCGTCTCCGGGACGGCATCCCCGGCGAAGTCGCTGGTACTGGCGACCGCGCCATCGGTCAGCGTGACGGTGTTGGCCGAGATGGCGGGGACTCGCGGCCCGGGTAGGACGATACTGGTCAGGTTCAGCGGATCGGACGCCGAGATCGCGACCTGTTCCCCGTTGCGTGGTTTCTTGCGGACGGCGCGGAGAATGTCAATGGCGTCCGGGTGGGCGTACTGCTCGCCGCTGAAGCCGGTGACGAACCTGCCGCCGCGGATCGTGCCCCTGGCCTCCATCCGCCGGAAGGCCCACAGCACGTCGCGCCATGGCACGGCGAGGCTTTCCCTGGCGATTAGGTCATGGAAGACGACGCCCCAGCGGGCCGCGAGCTGCTCGGCGACGGCCTCAGCGAGCTCGTCCTTGTCACCGCCGCTCAGCGGGACCGGCAGCAGCGACCAGCGGCCAGAAGCGCCTCCCGTGGTGCCCCGTAGCCCGCGTCGCAGTCCACGCGGCTGGGGGAATGACTGGCGGCTGCCGCGGCGGAGCAGCGACCGGACGGCCCTGAACCCGTCTGCCGTGATCAGGCCGCGCGCCACCCCGTCCCACAGCGCCTGGTCGATCTCGGCCGGCGTGCGGCCGGTCACCTCGGCGAGGTCGTGCCGGAACAGCGCGCCGCGGCTGCGGAGCGCGCTGAGGACGTCCAGGCTGCTGCCAGGGCCTGGCTCCGCTGGCGCGAGGTCGCCGCGGGCCGCTCGCAGCAGCCAGGACAGGTCGTCGCGGAGCGCCAGCGTGATCGGCGTCGCGCGGGACGGGCGGCTGGCCCTGCCGGAGCGTCCCGGCGCCAGCTCGGGCCCGGCCGGTTCCTGCGGCTTCATCGGCAGCGTGTCCCTGACCGACAGCCGACCCCACGACACCTGCCCGGACAGGCACAGGTCGTCGAGCCACTCGCGCCGGTAGCCGTCGACCCGCGCGGCGAGTACTGAGTTCTCCCACGCACCGGCGGCCAACTCGAAACCCTGCAGTTGCTCGATGACGGCGAGCAGGCCGAACCGGCCCTCGCGTTTGCTGCCCGCAGCGACGTGCTGCCACCGCAGCAGGAACCGCATGAAGTCCCTGGCGGTCACCGGCTCGATCTCGCGCCGCCTGCGCTCCCTCGTGTACCCGTGGATCCGGGCGAGCACTCGCCGGGCGCAGTACTCCTCGTCCGCGTCCGGCCTGGTGAAGCGGCCGGAAATCGCGAAGCCCTCCTGCTCGAGCACCGCGAGGCCGCGCACGATCAGCGTGGCCGGCAACCCCGTCGCCTCGCTCAGCGCGGCGACCGTCGACGGCCCGCGGCACTCCAGATGACCGCGGAGCAGGCTCGCCGCCGCCGCGTCCTCGTCGACCGGGTCCGCGTCGACCGGGTCCCACTTTTTGCAGGTGAGCGCCGGCTCGATGACGGCGCCGGGGAACAGCGCATCGATCGCCGACAGCCGCTCCACAGCCGCCCACAACAACCCGCCTGGAGCGTGCACCGTGACCGCCCGGCCGGCGCCGACCAGCAGCTCGAACCAGGGACCCCAGGCATCTGCCGGACGGGCGGCCACCAGGTTCAAGAGCACGTCGTGCAGCTCGTCCGGATCCCTAGGGTCGGGCCTGACTTGCTCGTTCACCCGCTCGATCGCGGTCAGGTCCAGGCGGGCGAGTTCATGCGGCGCGACCGGCAGGCCGCGCCGCAGCGGCACCGCCCTGCTGCGGCGCTCCTCCAGTGGCGCGTCGTCCAGATAGGTGAACGGGCGCCCGTTCAGAATCTCGTGTGCCAGCACGGATGGCTCGGTGGTGTCCCTCACGATCACGTTGACCCGGCCGGTCTCGATGCCGGCGACGAGTTCCTTCAGCCCGCCGACATCCATCGCCTCGTGCAGGCAGTCGGTGAGCGTCTGGCGCACGAGCACCTGGTCGGGGATCTCGAGCGGCCCGGGCGGCACGTTCTCCTGGCACGCGGCCAGCGTCGGGAACACCGCCGCCATCAGGTCGTCGGCCTCCATCCGCTGGATGGCCGGCGGGTTCTTCTTCCCGCCCCGCATCCGCAGCACGGCCAGCGAGGTGTTCAGGTTCCACCGCCACCGGGCGGCGAACATCGGCGAGGTGAGCACGGCCTGCCTGACTACCTCCTCGACGGTTCCTGAAGCCAGGAACTTCGGCACCCGGTCGAGCGGGAAGCTGTGCTGCGGCCCTAGGGAGAGCAGGATGGCGTCATCGCTGGCGGCCGCCTGCAGTTCGAAGTCGAAACTCACGCAGAACCGCTTGCGCAGCGCGAGCCCGAGCGCGCGGTTCAGCCGTGCCCCGAACGGCGTGTGCCCGACCAGCTGCATCCCGCCAGCCTCGTCGAAGAACCGCTCGAGCACGATCGTGTCCATGGTGGGCAGCACCCCGAGCTGAGCGAGCGCGGAGCCCAGGTACGCCACGATGGTCTCGGCGGCCGCGGTGCTGATGCCGCACTCGGCCATCAGCCACCCGATCGTCGCGGCCTGGTCGGCGGCCACCGGGTCGCCTGCCCCTAGGCCGCTGGCCGCCAGCCGTTCAGCGATCGCGGTCCTGAGCGAGCAAACCTCCTCCGACAGCTCGACCGTCCGGCCCGGTGCCTCGCCTAGCCAGAACGGCACTGACGGCGGCGCGCCGTGCGCGTCCTCGACGCGCACGACACCGGGCTCAACCCGCCTGATCCGCCACGAGGTTGTGCCGAGCAGGAAGATGTCTCCCACCATGCTCTCGATCGCCCAGTCCTCGTTGACTGTGCCGACGAGCGCGTTGTCTGGCTCGGCGAGCACCCGGTAGTCGCCGAGCTCCGGAATGGCGCCGCCAGACGTCAGCGCCGCGAGGCGAGCGCCGCGCCTGGCCTTCAGCTTCCCGTTGACCTGGTCCCTGTGCAGGTATGCGGCGCGCCGGCCGCGGCCGGTGTGGATGCCTTCGGCGAGCAGGGAGGCAACGTCGTCGAAGTCCTGGGCTGATACCGCTGCGAAGGGCGCCGCGCGGCGGACGAGGTCGCGCAGGTCGCCCTCGGCCCACTCGGCAGCCGAGCACTCGGCCACCAGCTGCTGCGCCAGGATGTCGAGCGGGCATTGCGGAATGACCAGCGCATCCAGCCGGCCGGACCGGGCACCGCGGAGCAGCGCGGCGCACTCGACGAGCTCATCCCTGGTGGTGGGATAGAGCCGGCCAGCCGGGATGCCGCTCGTGGAGTGGTTGGATCGGCCGACCCGCTGGAGAAAGGTGGCGAAGCTGCGCGGTGAGCCGATCTGGCAGACCAGCTCGATCGGCCCGATGTCGATGCCGAGCTCTAGCGAGGCGGTCGCCACCAGCGCCCGGAGGTCACCGCCGCGCAGCCGGGCCTCGACTCGCTGCCTGCGCTCCTTGGACAGGCTGCCGTGGTGTGCGGCCACGAGACCCTCGCCGAGCCGCTCACCGAGTTCGTGCGCGATCCGCTCGGCCATCCGCCGGGTGTTGACGAAGACGATGGTCGTCCGGTGCTCGTGCACATGCCCGGCGATGAGATCGATGATCTCGGCCATCTGCTCGGTCGTCGCGACCGCGCCGAGCTCGTCGGACGGCAGGTCCAGGCCAAGGTCGAGCTCGCGGCGGTGGCCTACGTCCACGATCGAGCAGCGCGGCGAGCCATCGCGCTCGGACCGGTCAGCGCCCGCTCCGACCAGCAACCTGGCCACGACGTCGATCGGCCGCTGGGTCGCGGACAGGCCAATCCGCTGTACCGGCTGGTCGGCTACATGCGCGAGCCGTTCGAGCGTCAGGGTTAGGTGCGAGCCGCGCTTGTTGCCAGCCACCGCATGGATCTCGTCCACGATGACGGTAGTGGCGGCACGCAGCATCGCCCGCGGCCGCTCGGCGGTCAGCAGCAGGTACAGCGACTCGGGCGTGGTGATGAGGAAGTCCGGCGGCTTCTTCAGCATCGCGGCCCGCTCGGCCGCTGCTGTGTCCCCGGTCCTGACCGCGACCTTGATCGACGGGGCCGCCAGCCCCATTTCGGCGGCGACCGCGGCGATCTCGGCCAGCGGGCGCTCCAGGTTCTGCGAGATGTCCACCGCGAGCGCCTTTAGCGGCGACACGTACACCACTTCCGGGCCTGTTACGGGATCAGCGCCGGGAGCCGGCGCCGGGCCTTCCTCGGTGCTGGCGTCCTGGTCCGCGCGAGCCTCCTGCGCCCGGTACATCCGGTCGATGCACACCAGGAACGCCGCGAGCGTCTTGCCCGAACCGGTCGGCGCCGCGATCAGGGTGTGCTGGCCAGCCGCCAGGAAACCGCCGGGCGAACCAAGTCCGCACGGCCGGATGGAACGACTCAAGCACCTGGTCAGACTAACCGAGGCGACCGACAGTCCGGGCCGGCCATGAGTCGGCCAAACACCCGCGGGTTGGAGCCTCCATTGGCACGTCCGGAACAAAACGAGGTAATCGAGGCACTCGCCGAGCGCCGCCGCGTCCAACGCGAGCCGCTGCAGCTTGGGCGAGATATCGTCTAAGACCGCCACGCTCCGGGCAAAGTTGACAGCATAGCGGCGCAGGCCGAGCATGGCACGGGACCGAGTCATCGGCAGCCGAGGCCCACGGTGAGTGGGCGTCTGAAGTTGGCGGCAGGTTGCGGGCCATTGTCTGGGCGGCGTGTCCGATGGTCGGCCGGACCGAGTGCATTTCCGCTGACACCTGAGGCTGGTCTGGTGCCGTCACGACCGGGCCGCCAGCCGGTCCCGAGTTGGCCGCCTGCCTGTGGCGGGCCTGCATCGAGAGGACGAGAGCAGTGTCGATTCCAGCGCTTCCGACCCCGCGTAACCCAGCGCTGCTCGATCACGCCCAGCAGCGGGCACAAAGTGCTGAGAACCGCATCGCTGATACGATCACCCGATTCGCAGGTTCGGATCGCCCTGGGGGTTGAGCGTTACCCCTTCGGGCTGCTCACGATGATCGTCTCGCTTGAGGCCATCTTTTTGTCAACGTTCGTGATGATCAGCCAGAACCGGGCCGACGAGAAACGCCAGGTCCTGGCCGACCACGAATGGCAGATGGTGCAGGCCGAGGAGCGCCAGAACGAGCAGCTGCTCGGCCTTTCCAACCAGATCCTCGCGCTGACCCAGGCTATCCATGCCATGGCTGCCGCGAGGACGGCGGCAGCTCCCAATCGCCCCGGCGGCGCAGACCGGGGTCCCCGCCCCGCCGGGCAGCCCGATTCTTAGCCTTGCGTTCCGCCCGCCCGGTCGGCTGGTCGCGCTGAGGCTGGCTCGACGCCCGGGCAGGCTGTGGCTGCTGCCGCATTGTCCGCCCTGAGCGCGGTACCGCCCGCTTCGCCTTCCACCTCCCGATGCCTGGTGCGGCCAGGATCGGGTTGTCGCCCGCCGTCGGTTCCAGTTCCGGTTGCGCCGGCTGACTACGGTGTCGCTGTGGCCCCGGCCAAGCGGCTCGCGTGCTGGTCGCGGCCCACTTGGCTGCTGAGCCGCTTGCGCATGACGAACTGGTCGAGCGGCGCGTAGGTGGGGGACCTGAGCGCCGCGCCATAGTGGGTGACGGTGATCGAGGTCGTGCCACCAGGCTCGTGCGGGACGAAGTCGACGACGCGAACCCGTACGGCGTCTGCAGGTCACGGTACGCCGACCATGGTGCGGGTTCGGTCGTAGTGATCGCGGGGTGCTGGCTCTGCGGGCTGCCCGGGCCGACGCTAGTGATCAGCACGCCGTCATGCGGCATGTCGAAGCCGGCGACCGGCGTCGGCGTCGAATGCCCGCCGCCGCCGATGATCATGTGGACGGTGCCGTTCGAGGTGTCCATCAGCGCCGGATCGCTGCTCTGCGGCGCCGGTGTAAGCAGGCCGCTGCCTGACAGTGTGCCGCGGACCGGGAAGCTCCGCTCGAAGTGGTGCTCGTGCCCGGCCACGACCAGGTCGACCCCGTACTTCTCGAACAGCGGCAGCCATTGCTGCCTGATGCCGAGGTCGGCGCCGTTGAAGTGCGCGGAGGACATCGCGACCTGGTGCATGCACACCACGATCCAGTCGATGTCGTCGGATTGGTGCGCCCGCGCGAGCTCACCTTCGAGCCAGGCCCGCTGCGCCCCTGAGCTGTATCCGTTGATGTAAGGGTTATCGCCGCTGCTGACATAGGTCGGGACGTGGTCGCGCCGGAACGCGCTAAACGCGCCGTCTTGCAGGCAGACGTCGTCGTTGTTCAGCGAGATCACCCGGATCGGCCCGACCGTGAAGGCGTACCAGTTGCCGCGGAACTCAGCTGAGCCATTGGCTGGAAGCTCGAATCGGGTCTGGTACGACAGATAGCCCTGCGGGCCGTTACCCACCTCATTCTCGTGATTGCCAGCGGACGGCATCCACGGCCGGTTGGCGGCTGAGCGGGTGTTGTTGGTGAAGAAGGACTGCCAGGTCTGGACCGGCGCGTCGCTGACATTGGCGTAGCACAGGTCGCCGTTGAACAGGTGGAACAGCGGATCCAGGCTCTCGACGGCCGGGACGATGTAGCCGGCGTTCGGCGTGTTCGGGCCTAGGCCCAGCCCTACCGGCGCGGGGACCGCCTGGTCGCCGAAGCTGGTGAACCTGAAGCCGCGCGATCGTCCGAGCGGACCGGTGCGGAACATCCCGGGCACCGGCGTCGCACCGTCGTGCAGCACCTCGTAGATGTACGTAGATGTACTGAGTGTCTGGCCGCAGGTCGTCGAGCGTCGCGTGGTAGGTCCACACGGTCTCGCCGGTCAGCGCCTCGGTATAGGTCCGCTCCTGCGCGGCCACCTCCAGGCCGTGGCCGTGGGACGGCTTGCCGAGGCGCAGCCGCGCCCGGGACACCCGGGCAGGAGTGGCCCAGGAGACGGCAGCCTCCTCGGTCGCATCGGCGCCGAACTGGACGTGAACCTGCTCGGGCTGGGGAGCGCCGGCAATTCCCGCACGGCGGACGAGAGCCGCAGCCTTCCGGCCCTGGCCAATCTTGCCATTCGCCGCCAGCGGCACGGCCACCGTAGCGAGGCCGGCCGTCGAAAGGACCTGCCGCCGGGAGAAATCCTGTCCGCCTTTTCCGGCGCCCATAAGTGCCACCTCCACATCGCCTTGAATATGAGCCTGCGGCGATCGTGGCGGTCCCGGCTGCACGCCCGGTACCTGGCGGGTGAACGGGCACGAACGGTGCGGTGAAGGCTGAACCCCGCCGGATCAGGGGGCGAGCGCCATGGCCGCCTTACGATGACCAGCCACGGCTCACGTGGTGCCGCGAGCACATTGTGTGCTCGCCGTCGGGCAGTTCGCGGCCATCTCGCGCGTGCTCGTGAACCGGCCTCTGCGCACCATCGTTATCAAGTGGGGGTTGCAGGCTACTGACGGGCACATGTTATGCATATACCGAACCTGGCACTCGCCGCGAAGCCTGGCCATCGGCAGGCGCTCGGCCGGGCCGGGCGGGTGCTCGTCAATCTGGCAGGCGCCGCGAGCGCTGCCCTGTTCGCCCGCGCCAGCCTGCAGTTCTATCTGCAGACGCACCGGCTGATCGGCGTGGCGTTTTTCGCGGAGCAGGCGTGGTTCGTGATCGCCTTCCTGATCAGGCGCCCCGCGCGATCGGTGGCGAGAACCGGCGGACCGTGGCTGCTCGCGGCCGGGGGCACCTTCGGCGGGCTGCTGCTGCGGCCGTCCGGCGCGCACCCGGCCTGGGGTGTGACCGCCGGACTGGCACTTCAGCTGCT
>WNFD01001571.1_pt1 | contig 32168 bp, 37 predicted proteins | sample 5400491 | NCBI WGS metagenome assembly WNFD01 (sample SAMN13153343, study PRJNA577476) | soil metagenome | isolation source: 120 cm saprolite under Douglas fir tree site 2 hole 2 replicate 2 | place: USA:California | collected 2015-04-18 | reverse complement strand
TAACCGCGCTCCGATCGGGTTCTATCAGGCCTATCCGGGCCTATCGGTCCAGGACATCCATGCGCTGATCGCCGACAGCAAGCCGCAATCCGCCTCAGCCGCGTAACGAAGGAGACGCGCAATGACTCAGGCCAACGAGGCAAGGGCGCCTGAGGCGAACGAAAGCCAGGGGTTTTTTCATCGTCTGTTCGGGCGAGTGGAAAATGGAATTCCTGGGCGTGAGTCCCATTCCCGATCTGGTTCAGGGGGCGCACTCGACCTCGGCGACATTCAGGGCTTTATTCTGCGCGGGTACAGGATGCCGATGGTGCGGCATTTCCTTCTGACGGTCGGCGTGCCCGCCGAGGCCCGCAAGTTGCTCGGCCGTCTCGTCAGCGGCAACGAGGCTGATGCTCCGCAGATCACCACTGCCGAAGACTGGCACGTAGGGTTCGAACCGGGACCGGGGGACAATCCTGCCGATGTCCCGCGCCGCAAGCCCGATTACTGCCTTAACCTCGGCATCACCTGGCCCGGGCTGCTTGCGCTGGAAATTGAGAATCGCGTCCCGACGCTTTCGTTCAAGTCATTCGGGGCGTTCGTCGCCGGCGCCGCCGAACGCGCGAAACTGGTGGGCGATACCGGTGAGAGTGATCCGCAGCGCTGGATCGGCGGCTTCGGAAAGGGAAGTGACCACGTCCTGGTCACGCTGCACGCCGTGAGTCCGGAGGCGATGACATCATACAGCTACCGCCTCTCCGCTCTGTTTGCCGAAGGCGGCGCGTTTCGGGAGATCTGGCGTGCTGACGGGATGGCATTGATGGAAATGAAGGACGGCGAGCCTGTCCCGACCTTCAAGGTTCACTTCGGTTACACCGATGGCATCAGCATGACGACCATTCGCGGCGGTCCGGAACGATATCCGCTGGATCATCAGCAACCATGCGAACCCTGGCTATTCGTTTTGCGGGACGAGGCTGAGAATTACTTCGTGCCGGAGCCTCGAGAACTAGGCCTGAATGGCAGCTTCGCTGTGTTCAAGATGATCGAGACGGATGTCGTCGGATTTGAAAACTGTCTTCAATCGAACAAGGACAAGATCGATCCCGAATTGCTCGCCGCCAAGATCTGCGGACGCTGGCGCAACGGCGTTCCGCTGGCATTGTCTCCCGACACCGACAGCCCTCCGGATGGAATTCCACCTGAGCAGCTAAACAACTACGAATACGTGAACGCGGACGGGTCGGGCGATCCAAAGGGTTTGCGCTGCCCGGTCGGCGCGCACATGCGCCGCATCAACCCGCGAGGCCAGCCGGTCACCGGACAGGGTCAACCCGGCGGCAGCAACAATACCCACAGGCTGATCCGCCGCGGCCTGCCATACGGGCCAGTCTATGATCCTTCGCAACCCTACGACGGCATCGAGCGCGGGCTACTCGGCTATTTCATCAACTCAAATATCGAGAACCAATACGAGTTCGTGCTCGGACATTGGGTCAATGACAGCGAATTTGCCGGAGCGGTCAGGCTGCATCCCAAATCGAAGGACCCAATGATCGGCACCCAGGACCCGGCGGAAAGCATTTTTGTAATCCCGCAGGCGGATGGCGGGCAGCCGATCAAGATCACGGGGTTCTCAAGCTTCATTACGACGAAAGCCGCCGCCTACTGTTTTCTCCCGAGTATCAGCGCGATCAAGTTCATCGCCAAATTGGGATGAGGTCCATGATCCGGCTTCTCTTAGGAGACTTTCAATGGTGCTCTTGACCAGATGGTTCGGCGTCACCGAGACCGATGCTGATCGGAGCCCCGCTCGAGAGAAAGCTGACATCGAGGAGATTGTCGAGAAGTCTCTCCTGATGCAGTCGAATGCTGCTGCCCAACAGCACCGGCCGGTCTGTCGTGGAACCCACGCCAAGGGTGTTTGCGCCCGCGCCCAATTCGAAGTGCTTGACGTTACCGCCGAACGACCCCCTGCCCTGGCGTCACGGCTTGCGAAGGGGATTTTTGCGAATCCTGGCGTTTATTCCGCGGTGGCGCGATTTGCGAATGCAGACGCAAGCATAAACTCTGATTTCAAGCCCGACGTCCGATCGTTGTCTTTCTCGGTCGACTTCGCTCGGAACGGCATGACTGTTCCTGCCTGGAAGCCTTGTCGACAGGATTTCTCGATGCAAAACGCAACGACCCTGCCCATCAACGACTCGCCTGCATTTCTGGCGACAATGAAACTGTTGACGGCATCAAACCCGATCCTCGGTCTGTGGTCGCTGCCATTCAAGGACATGCTTCGAGTGGTAAGAACGCTCGCGTTGGCAGAAAAGCAGGCTCGCCAGACAATCATGCCCTACCAGCAATTGCGTTATTGGAGCACCGTCCCGTTCCGTCACGGACCGAACGATGTCGTGAAGTATTCGGCCACACCGTTCACGGACAATCCGGCGCGCCCACTGCAAAAGAGCAACCCGAAGGGACTGCAAGACGAGCTGATCCGGCACTTGACGGAAGACAGAAAGATGAGCGGATTCGACGTCGCTGTTCAGTTTCTCGACGTCGACAAGATGACATATTGGGGCAAGCACCGGGATGCCAATTTCTGGATCGAAAACGCCAGCATCGAATGGAATGAAGCCGAAGCGCCCTTCCACACGGTCGCGAGGCTGACCCTGCTGCCGAAATCGCGGCTTGGGTCCGAGGAAAGTGCTGCAACTTATTTCGATGTCACGGGAAATTCGACACCGGATAGCACGCCTCTTGGAAGCATCAACCGCGCCCGCTGGCCAGCGGAGGTTGCCAGCAGACAAGCACGCATGCATGCATGCGGACAGCAATTGTAAGCCCATAATCATCACTATGCTGATGACGCTCCCTGGAGAAAGGGGTGTCCGACAGCAAACATCCAAGCGTCGGGAGATCCGTTACGCGCAGGTGCTCACGCCGAAGAGGAGACGATCATGATGCGGACGTCATTTGCCTTTGCCCTCAGCCTATCATTGTGGCTAACGGCAGCACCTGTTGCCGCCCAGCAGGCCGCCCCGGCACAGGTGGTTCTTCCGACCGATCGCACGATCCTGCCGATTCCGGAGCCCCAGTACCCGCATAGTACCGTTTTCGACGCTCGGAATGCGACGCCGCCGCCACGGTTCGAGGTCAGGGCGCCGGCCAGCGCGCCAAACGTCCTTATCGTGCTGATCGACGACATGGGCTTCGGCCAGTCCAGCGCCTTCGGTGGTCCCATCAACATGCCTACAGTGGAGCGCCTGGCCAACGCCGGGCTGCGCTATAACGAGTTCCACACTACAGCGCTTTGCTCGCCGACCCGTTCGGCCCTGCTTAGTGGTCGTAACCACCACATGAACAATTTCGGCTCAATTGCAGAAACCGCCACCGCTTTTCCCGGGCAGACCGGGCAGCGCCCCAACAGTGTGGCGCCGCTGGCAGAGATGCTACGGCTTAATGGCTACAGCACGGCTGCGTTCGGAAAGTCGCACGAGACTGCGGCCTGGGAGGTCAGTCCCTCCGGCCCGACCGACCGTTGGCCGACCCGCTCGGGCTTCGACAAGTTCTATGGCTTCATCGGCGGCGAGACCAACCAGTGGGCGCCGCTCATTTATGACGGCATGAACCAGGTCGAACCGTCGCATGACCCTAAGTATAATTTCATGACCGACATGACCAATCAGGCAATCGGCTGGATGGGATACCAGAAATCGCTGACACCAGATAAGCCGTTCTTCATCTACTTCGCGCCGGGCGCGACCCACGCGCCACATCACGTGCCGAAAGAATGGATCGACAAGTACAAAGGCAAGTTCGACCAGGGATGGGACGCGCTGCGCGAGGAGACATTGGCGCGGCAGATCAAGTTGCGCGTTGTACCTCCTGGCACCAAGCTCGCACCCAAGCCGGAAGCGATCAAAGACTGGTCCCCGCTAAGCTCGGATGAGAAGAAGCTCTTCGCCCGCCAGATGGAAGTGTTCGCCGGGTTCGGCGAGTACGCCGACACGGAAATCGGGCGGCTGATCGAGGCGATCAAGGCAACCGGTCAACTCGACAACACGCTGATCTTCTACATCGTCGGCGACAATGGCGCGAGCGCCGAAGGGGGTATGGACGGGCTCTTCAACGAGATGACCTACTTCAATGGGGTGCCCGAGACCGTCCAGGATATTCTGAAACATTACGACGAACTCGGCGGGCCGACGACATACCCGCACTACGCCGCCGGCTGGGCGGTTGCGGGCGATACGCCCTTCACCTGGACAAAGCAGGTTGCCTCGAGCTACGGCGGCACCCGCAACGGGATGGTCGTCCACTGGCCCAAGGGCATCACGGCAAAGGGCGAGTTACGCTCGCAGTGGCACCACGTCATCGACATCGCGCCGACGATCCTGGAGGCGGCCCAACTGCCCGAGCCGAAGAGCGTGAACGGCACGCTCCAGACACCGATTGAAGGCGTGAGTTTGGCCTACACCTTTGCCGACGCCAAGGCTCCGAGCCCGCACACCACCCAGTACTTCGAAATCTTCGGCAACCGCGCGATCTACAGCGACGGCTGGCTGGCCGGGACCGTCCACCGCGCCGCGTGGGAATTCAAGGTTCGGAGGCCGCTCGAAGAAGACATCTGGGAGTTGTACGACACGCGAGCGGATTTCAGTTTGGCGAACGACCTGGCCGCCAAAAACCCGGGGAAGCTGAAGGAACTCCAGGATCTCTTTCTGAAGGAAGCAGTCAAATATTCCGTGCTGCCGCTCGATGACCGGACCCTGGAGCGGTTGAACGCCGCCTTGGTCGGGCGGCCCGACCTAATGGCCGGCCGCACCTCCCTTACCGTTCACCAGGGGATGACTGGAATGTCGGAGAATGTCTTCCTCAACGTGAAGAACCGGTCGCACACGATCACCGCCGATGTGGATATTCCGGATAAGGCCAATGGTGCGATTCTCGCCCAAGCTGGGCGGTTCGGCGGCTGGAGCCTTTACCTGACGGACGGCAAGCCGACCTACGCTTACAATTGGCTAGGCCTGCAGCGCTACACGGTGGCCGCCGAGCAAGCACTGCCTGCCGGGAAAGCAACTATCCGCTTCGAGTTCGCCTATGACGGCGGCGGCCTCGGCAAGGGTGGCGTGGGTACGCTCCTTGTCAATGGGACGAATGTCGCCACCGGCCGGATCGAGCAAACCCAGTGCTGCGCATTCTCAGCGGACGAGGGTGCCGACGTGGGTGCCGATGAGGGCACTCCGGTCACCGAGGCTTACAAGGTTCCGTTTAAGTTCACTGGAAAAATCGCGGCGGTGACAATTGAGCTGAAGGAAATGAAGAAGGCCGACAACGACAGCGCGGAACAGGCCCGCAAGGCAGCGGCACTGAAAAAGGGGTTGTCCGATTAACAGGGATCGCGTTCGCCAGATTAAGGAAGGGACAAGCACGCGATCCTCCGCGAAGGCAGAAGAAAGGCGGCTATTATTCGAACACGAACATCGCAGGACTGCTATCAATGCTCGTTTATGAGTTCACGCCGTAGAGAGCTTCAGGAAGAAAAATGGTCTATCTCTCTAATAAAATAGTGCGAAGTGAATGGATTTCGTGGCCTCACCATGGTGCTAAATCATGAGTGCAATCGCATTATCTTGCATCGCGTTCGCGTGCATCTCTGGCGGTGCGTTGATCGGAATGTTCCTTCGCAACACGTTGTCAGGGCATCATCTGAGCACGGATGCAAAGGATGTGGTCCGGCTGGGCACCGGCCTCATCGGAACGATAGCCGCACTTGTTCTCGGCCTGCTGATTGCCTCGGCGAAGAGTTCGTACGACACGCAGAGCACTCAAATCAAACAGATGACGGCCAATATTATCCTGCTCGACCATTTCCTGGAGCTGTATGGGTCGGAGACAGGCGCGGTCCGCAATCTGTTGCGGCGCAGCGTCGTTATTTTAGCCGACCGAATGTGGCGTGAGACCAGTCCCGATCTTGCCAAGGCGGCTCCCTTCGAGGCGAGCGCCGCAAGTGAAGCATTCTATTTGAAACTTCAGGAGCTTTCGCCAAAGAACGATTCTCAACGCTCCCTGCAAGCCCGGGCAATACAGATAAGCACCGATATTGCGCAAACGCGCTTACTGCTATTCGCGCAGATGGGCAATTCGATCCCGATGCCCTTTCTGGCGGTACTGATTTTCTGGCTCACCATCATCTTTGCGAGCTTCAGCCTGTTTGCCCAACCAAATGCAATCGTCATCTGCTCGCTGTTTGTCTTTGCGCTATCGGCTGCCGGGGCGATCTACCTGGTCTTGGAGCTGGGTCAGCCGTTTGCAGGGCTGATGCAAATTTCCAGTGCGCCACTGCGCAACGCCCTGGTACCTCTTGTCCCTTAGATTCTTCGGGAAGCCGCTGGGTTTGATTTGAAGGAATACCTCATTTGGTACGGTCTCGAGGCCCAACAAAAAGTCGCAGCGCCAGCAAGGGAACCGCCTCGGAGCCCAAGACAACGGGCGCGGAGATTGAAAATACGGCTCGAGGTTTCCTTTCCAAAACGACGATACTCATCGCGGTGGCGATCGTCGCGGTGACCGTCTTCGCGGGGGGTGTTGCCGTTCAACTCCTCGACGGCGGCGGCAGGACATCCCCCGCTCACACCTCCGATGCCGCTGCGCAAGCGACATTTGTCGGTAGCGAAACTTGCGCCGGCTGCCACCAGGCCGAGGCCAAGCTTTGGCGAGGATCTCAACATCAGCTCGCCATGGCCCATGCGACTGATAAGTCGGTGCTTGGTGATTTTTCCGATGCGACGTTCGACTATTTCGGCACGAAATCTCGCTTTTTCCGGAAAGACGAAAACTTCTTGGTCGAAACCGATGGATCGGACGGCAAGCTTACGATCTTCGAAATCAAGTACACGTTTGGAATCGATCCGCTCCAGCAATATCTCGTTGAGTTTCCCGACGGCCGGCTGCAATCATTGTCGATCGCGTGGGACAGCCGGCCAAAAGACAAAGGCGGTCAGCGCTGGTTCCACCTCTATCCCAAGGAGGAAATCCGCCACGACGATGTGCTGCATTGGACGAAGCTGAACCAGAACTGGAATTTCATGTGCTCCGAGTGCCACTCCACAGGCGTTCAGAAAAATTACGACTCCGCAAACGACCGGTTCGCGACCACATTCGCGGAAATCAGCGTTGGTTGCGAGGCATGCCATGGTCGGGGCTCTCACCACGTCGCCTGGGCGCGCGAGAAGAGCCGTTGGTGGTCATTCGGAAAGATCGACGATCCAACGATGGGGCTAACAGAACGATTTAGCGAGCGGCGCGATGCGACGTGGTCGCTCAACGCCGAAACCGGTAATGCCAAGCGCAGCGGTGCCCCGCGCGCAATGCGTGCTGAGGTTGAGACCTGCGGGCTCTGTCATGCCCGCCGCAGCCAGTTTTCTGAAGCCTGGGCGCCGGGACAACCGCTATCCGACACTCACATGATTTCGCCGATTGGGCGCGGTCTCTATCATGCCGATGGACAAATGTTGGACGTGGAAGAGGCCTACAATTTTGGCTCGTTCGAGCAAAGTAAAATGTTCGCAGCCGGCGTCACCTGCAGTGACTGTCACGACGCGCATGGTGCCAAACTGCGGCTCGCCGGTGACGGCACTTGCTTGCAATGTCACTCGCAGAACAAGTACGCAGATGTAAAGCACCATCGTCACGAGGCAGTTACTCCGCCGCTCTCTTGCGCGTCATGCCATATGCCGACCCGCACCTATATGGTCGTTGACACGCGGCACGATCATAGTTTCCGCATTCCGCGCCCTGACATCTCCGCAAGGCTTGGCACGCCCAATGCCTGCAACGACTGTCATAGGGACAAGTCGCCGCAATGGTCGGCATCCGCGGTCGAAAGTTGGCACGGCCCCAATCGCAAGGGTTTCCAAGGTTACGCATCGGCATTCCATTCCGCCTGGAACGACCAGCCAGATGCCACGAAGCTGCTGGCTGTTGTTGCGGCGGATCGCACCACACCAGCGATCGCGCGTGCCAGCGCATTGAGCGAGCTTGGCTCCCGCGTTGACCCGGCAACCCTCGATCTCGCCCGCACTGCGATAACAGACACCGATCCGATGGTACGGATTGGTGCCCTCGACATGGTTCAGAACATACCCCTTGAGCAAAGGTGGCAGATTGCAGCGCCGCTCCTGTCGGATCCCGTCCGTGGCGTGCGTATTCGGACGGTATCAGTTTTGGACGACGTGCCTTCGTCGCGATTATCCGAAACCGATCGAGGGCGATTCGATCGCGCGGCAGAGGAATTCGTCGCCGCCCAAACATTCAATGCGGACAGGCCGGAAGCCCGAACCACACTAGGTGCCTTCTATGCCCTCCGCGGACGCACCGCCGAAGCGGAGGCGGAATACAAGGCGGCACTTCGATTGAGCCCGCAGTTTACCGGCGCCTCTATCAATCTTGCAGACCTATATCGGCAGACGGGGCGAGAAGACGATGGCGAAAGGGTTTTGCGCAGCGCCATAGTCATCGCGCCCGGCGATGGCGGGTTACATCACGCACTTGGTTTGAATCTGGTCCGGCTCAAGCGTCTTAGCGATGCGCTCGTTGAGTTGGGTCGCGCTGCGGATCTTGACCGCAATAACGCGCGATACGCTTATACATACGGGGTAGCCCTGCATTCGGCCGGGCGCCAGCAAGAGGCGATCGCCTACTTAAAGGAAATACTGAAGGGGCATCCGGAAAATCGTGACATTGTAATGGCGATTGTCAACTTCAGTCGCGAAGCTGGTGACACCGCTACGGCACTTCAATATGCCGAACAAGCCGCCAAGATTGCGCCCGACGATCCGGCAATCAGACGCATAGTAGACGAACTTCGACATCAAATCTCGCCGCGGTAGAGATTTTGCTGACTATTCCTTCGGTAGCTTTCGAGCCAACTGCTGGTCCTGAAGACATGTCAGCAACTCAACGTAGCTTGGCGGAGTCTCGCTGTCGTTAGTTGTTGACCTAGTGCACATTGTTCGGTCGGAGTTAGCGAACCCTGGCCATTGCGCTTGAAGCTGGTCCTTCGCTTGTTGCTCATCATCCATGCATCTCTTTATCGTTGCGCTCATGCCGGCATTGGGATCAAATGCGGCAGCGCTGTCGATCTTGCAGCCCCGCGCAATATCAAATTTGGGAACATCGTCCGCGATGGCAATGACGAGTTGCGAAGTGAGGGCTATCATCGAAAACGAAATCAACATTTGTTCCTCCATATTTCATCCGGTCGCGTGGTCGGTAGCCGTATTTTATCTATTCGATCGTTCTCCGCGGCGGTACAACAGGCCTCTTGCATCTCATCGCAAGAAGTGGGCCAACACAGAAGTCATCGCGCGCCGAGAAGGATCGTTCGATAGATCAGCGAGATATGAAAACAGACGCAGAGCGCAGCGTGTCGGATACACTCAACTTTCTCCGAATTTTCGGAGAGCCTCCGAAAATTCGGAGATCATAATTTGGCGCACCCAAGCTTCTTGCTCGCAATTTTGAATCAAGTGTCAAGCTGGTCGGTCTAGGTTTATAGAAGGCTTAGGCTCCCAAAAAGGTCGGCCCCACGCCCGAACATGAGGGGGTCAACCACGCCAACGACGTCAACGGCACTGGCCCAAGGCGATCAACAGGAAGGCTCCCGGACAACACAATCGGTGACGATATGGTTAGCCAGAACTTAGATAGTCCCCTAGGTCGCTTACGGGCGCGGTGGAGCGATCCACTTCTGACTACGCTTACGGTACTGCTGATATTGATGCTGTTTGTCTTTGCGCCGCTTCAGGCCGTTGGCATAAAGCTATTTCAAGTGCTTGGATTCGCATCCGCGCTCGGACTCATCGGCGGTGTTTTCCTGATGTCGGGCAGTCCGACGGTGGTTGTTGCGTTGCTGGCCGCATTCATCATGGCTGGCACTGCGGCCGTATCCCGCCTCAACGCGCCGTCGGTTCTCGATGTTTATCTCTTTGCCGGCGCGTTACTGATCATGGGCGTTGCGCTGGCCTGGGTAGTTCCTCGAACGGTGTTTGCTGCGGGACGCGTCACGCATCATCGAATTATCGGCGCTGTCCTGGTTTATTTGAGCATCGCCGTGGCTTTCACGGCACTCTTTACGATGATTGGTCTGCTTGTCCCCAACGCATTTTCGGGGATGTCGTTTGAAGATAACCCAGCGCTGGCCAGCAAGGTGATCTATTTCAGCTTTGTGACGCTGACCTCAACCGGCTATGGCTATGTTTTTCCAGTGCATCCCGTGGCACGCAGTCTCTGCAATCTGGAAACCATAATTGGTCAGCTATATCCCGCAACCTTGCTCGCAAGGCTCGTCTCGCTGGAAATAGAGGGCCGGCGCTGATGTCTCAGCCCGGACCCATCTCGCTTCCTGCCGATTCACGGGATCGTGCCGCAATCGAACATCTTGTTCAAAACCGGCGCGGCAATCTTGTTGATAAAGGATATTCGCGCCTGTGAATCGTTACGAAGAAACTCTATGGCTTCCTTCTCCTTGTCCGATGGCGGCTCTTTCTTTTGCGCCTTCAGTTCATCGCAGGTTGCCGCCTGATATTTCTTGATCACCTTGTCTGCCGCAGCGTCCAGGAGCATGCCCTGAGCAGATGCGGCGCCAGCGACGATCAAGGCTGAAATCCCTACGGCTACGCCGGTGATTTTCCTCACGTCAAGCCTCCTGTCATGTTTTGTAATTGATAGACCCTGAGACTCACGGAATTATGCTGCATTCGAACATTTTGTTCAGGACTGGAGCAGCGATCTTATTGACGAAGGCCACTCGCGCTTTCGGATCGTCCCGCAAAAGGTCCAGGGCTATCTTTTCCTTCTCCGATGGCGGCTCTGCCTTCTGCGCCTTCAACTGATCGCAGGTTGCCGCCTGGTACTTCTTGATCACCTTGTCGGCCGCTGCGTCCACAAGCATGCCTTGGGCGGCCACGGCGCCAGCAACGATCAAGACTGAAACGAACACCGCAGAACCGATTGATTTACTCACGTTGCGCTCCTCATCTTGCTGAATGGTTCAGGCGCCTTCTGGAGGGTCACCGATCCCTGGTGGCGCCGCATTAATCGGGCGCCACCTATCCGGCTGACGACCTAGTCTCGCGCTCGGGCGTTCGCTTCTCGCACCTTCATCTCTTCCACAGCGGTTAGCTGCGTCGGTCCGAGGTTGAAGGTCACATTGTCGATCTTGCCGTTGAAGCGGAATGGCACCTGATAGTCCAGGTCGTTCACCCCGGTGCGGGTATCTATCCCGACGTCGAAAGTCTCGTCCGCCGGCAGCAGGAACGGGACCGTTTTCGGGACTCGCAGCGTGCGGACGTCGTTGCCGTCGACCTTCAGAACTCCGGTGCCGCCCTTTGCGATGCCAGGGCCGTCATACCTAAAGTCGAATACGATGCTGTGTTTGCCCGCGGCGAGTGGCTGATCGGCTGCCCATCGGGCCTGCAACAGCGTTAGCATGTTGTAGTTGAACACCGGTATCCCTTTGAGCAGGTACAGCCCATAGCCGCCCCAACGGCCGCCTGTGGTGACGATCATGCCATCGCCATTTTCCGGGACCTCTACGTCTGCGGTGATCTTGAAAGACCTGTTCAGAATGTTCGGCGTATTTTCCGTTGGAATGCCGGCCATCTCACCTGTGTAAGTAAACACGGTCTGTCCTGCGGTGGCACTCGGACGCGGTGAGATCGCCCGCGCAAACGACGAGTTGTCCAAAGGAAGCACGTTGTATTTGGCCGCCTCCTGCGCGAACAGCGCCTGCATTTGCTTGAGCTTGTCAGGCATTTTCGCGGCAAGATCGTTGGCCTGGGAGTAATCGGCGTTCAGATTGTACAGTTCCCACTGGTAGGCATTGACGTCCGGCATCGGCGCATTCAGCACCCACGGCCCATGCGGCGGCGTCGTGTTGGCGTACCAGCCATCGTTATAGATCCCGCGATTACTCATCAGCTCAAAGTACTGGGTCTTGCGGGTCGACGCGGCAGTGGCGTTCGCCTTGTCGAAGGTATAGGCCATGCTCACGCCTTCGATCGGGCTTTGCTTGATCCCGTTGACTATCTCCGGCGCGTTGATGCCCGTGGCTTCCAGGATCGTCGGCACGATGTCGATGATGTGGTGGAATTGGGTGCGGATGCCGCCGGCGTCTTTGATGCGAGCAGGCCACGAGATCGCCAGGCCCTGCCGTGTGCCGCCGAAGTGCGACGCCACCTGCTTCGTGTACTTGAACGGCGTGTCAAACGCCCATGACCACCCGACCGCCATGTGCGGATAGGTCGCCTCAGAACCCCAGACGTCGTAGAATTTAAGTTGCTCAGCAACCGGAATATCCAGAATACCGTTGTACGAGGTGAACTGATTAGGCGTGCCGAGCAGCGTCCCTTCGGGGCTGGTACCGTTGTCGCCGGCGATGTAGATGATCAGCGTGTTGTCGAGCTTGCCCATGTCCTCGACGGCCTGGATCACGCGGCCGATCTCGTTGTCGGTATAGGCCGTGTAGCCTGCGTATACTTCCGCCTGGCGGGCGAAGAGCTTCTTTTCGTCCGCCGACAGAGTTTCCCATTTTGCCAGATCATCCGGCCAGGGAGTCAGCTGCGCTTCCGCGGGAATGACCCCGAGCCGTTTCTGGTTGGCAAAAATCTGATCGCGCATGGCGTTCCAACCCATGTCGAACTTGCCCTTGAACTTGTCGATCCACTCCTTCGTGGGGTTGTGCGGCGAGTGACTTCCGCCTGGAACGTAATAGACGAAGAACGGCTGCTCGGGCGCCGCAGCGTCGAGCTGCTTCATGCGCGTGATCGCTTCATCCGCCATGTCGGTGATGAGGTTGTAACCGGGCTTGCCAATCCACGGAAAAATCTGGGTGTGATCGCGGAACAGGTACGGTGTCCACTGGTCGGTCTCACCGCCCATGAAACCGTAGAAGTAGTCAAAACCCATTCCCGATGGCCATTGATCAAAGGGGCCTGCCACGCTGTACTGGAACGGAGGCGTGTTGTGGTTCTTGCCGAACCACGACGTGGCATAGCCGTTGCCTTTGAGAATCGCGCCGATGGTTGCCTTGTCAGGAGTGATAATTGAGTCATAGCCCGGGTAACCCGTCGACAATTCCGAGATCACACCGAAACCCGCAGAGTGGTGGTTGCGGCCGGTGATCAGCGCCGCCCGCGTCGGCGAGCACAGCGCCGTAGAGTGGAACTGGGTATAACGTAGTCCCGCCTTTGCGATCCTATCCAGTGCCGGCGTCGGGATGACGCCTCCAAACGTGCCGTTGACGCCATAGCCTTGATCGTCGGTCATGATGAGCAGCACGTTGGGTGCGCCCTTCGGTGGAACCACGCGCGGCGGCCACCATGGCTTGGAATCTTTGGCGCTCTGCTGGATCACTCCGCCGAATTTCAGCGGCGGCGGCGGAAGTTGCTTGCCATCGATTGTGATCGTCGCGCTCGGCGAACCCGGAGTGCCGTTGATCTGCTGGGCATTCGCCCGCGACGCAAGGGTTGTACCAAGGAGGATGCTCAATGAGAGCGCCGTCGCAATTCTAATCATACCGCCTCTCCTCACGATAGCCGCATCAACACAAGGCCACCTGTTGCACATCGCAAGAAACGGGCCACTACCGAATGAGAGGGACGACTGAAAAGAAACGCTCGACAGATCAGCGGGGTAACCAAATGTTGCGCAGGCAACGGCACGTGCGGTACAACATAATTCCTCCGAATTTTCGGAGAGGCTCCGAGAATTCGGAGGTCGCAGCTTCGATAAGACCGAGATCATAATGGGTGCTGGCGCCTCGCTGTCTGCGCTGAATGCGAGAGCTGGAGTGCACAGCTGGTTCACGGATGGTGCATCGGGAAGCGTCGAGTAGTAGTTTCCAAAGCGATAGCTCAGAACAATTGCAGCTATTTGTGCGACGCTGGCGTCCTCCGCGACTGCACTTTCCTACTGCACTTTGATGCCCATTCTTTCCCGCATGCTTTTGAAGACGACATCCATGGCCTGGATAATTCTGAGCTGTGGGTTTGCCTTGCAATACACGATCAACTCGTGCTCGGCTTCCCTGCCCTTCCTGATATCCATGTAGTGCCTTTTCGCAAGCCCGTTGTACCAGCCGCTGTACCAAGAACTCAGCAGGTCCGCTTGATCCTGCCAGGTTCCGGCGAGCTGAGCACACGTCAGCGCCTGGATGTCTAGAAATCCTTCAGGATCCGCATAAGCGCTGAGATCTACTTGAGCCTTCGCCCCCGAACCCGCGATGGTGATCGCGAGACCCAGCGCTGCAGTAATCACGAATTTACGCATGTTTTTTCTCCTGCTCTGCTGCAAGCGATATCTCATATGCAGTTTTCAATTTCACGCGATCGATTTCTCCGGTACAGACCTGATCATCTTTGAGATGCTCACGAAGATGCCGTGAAATCTACTTCCTTCAGAGGCACGCCATCGAACCATGACTCCTACGCACGCCTTTCATCGGGAATCATCTGGCATGACACTTCGATGGAGCGCCAAAGTGTCCACGCCTTCCTCCCGCTCGACTGTGTCGACGCGAACCACTGGCGCCTCGCTGGAGAGCTCAATTGCCGCAACAATCGCGTTGAGCTTGGCCATATCGAGATTGCGTTCAAACTGTTCGCGCGACGCCCAATCTTCGACGAGCAGTAAGGTTTTGCGTTTGTCGAGATCCGAATAGAGGCGAGCATCGAGGCACCCTGGTGCAACCCGCGTCGGACCAAGCATGGAACCAAGAGTACGAAGCAGAGCTGTTCGCTTTTCATCGGGAGCCACGATCTGCATTGAGAAGACAATCAAGGTTCATGTCTTTCCGTCGTCGTCTGCAAAGAAAGAAACATGCTTCATGCTTCGCGTCGCAAGAAGCGGGCCAACGCGGAAGGCGCGGCGCGTGTAAGAAGAAACATTCGATGGATCAGCGGGGTAGTGAAAAGCCAGCCACGGCCGGCTGCGTGGCCAGCACAATCAAATTCTCCGAAAATTCGGAGTGCCTCCGAATTTTCGGAGGTCACCGCTTGGGGGTGAGCCCGAGCTTCTTGATGCGGGATTCAAGTGTCGTTGGCTTGACGTCAAGAAGCGCCGCCGCTCCGTTCGACCCACGAATACGCCAATTGCACTGCTCGACCGCCTGCAGAATAATCGCGCGCTCGGCTTCATCAAGCGATCCCGCCGTCGCTCTTACGGCGACCGGTCGCAGCGTCGTGTGACAGAGCTTGACGTGTAGCTTCGGGCCGCGACCAAGGATCATTGCACGCTCGATCACATTTCGAAGCTCTCGTATATTGCCGGGCCAGTGATATTCCTGAAGTGCTGACATCGATTCTTCTGCGATCTCATCGATCGGCTTGCCCATCGAATTGCTGAACTCCTTAACAAAGGTCCACGCCAGCAACGGAATGTCGTCGCGCCGCTCGCGTAGCGGCGGCACCTCAATCGGAAACACATCGAGCCGGTAGAAAAGATCTTCCCGGAATTTTCCTTCCTTTACGGCTTGTGCGAGTGGCCGGTTGGTCGCTGCGATCACGCGCGCATCGACCTTGATCGTCTTTGTGCCCCCCAAGCGCTCAAACTCGCCCTCTTGGAGTACGTGCAGCAGTTTCGGCTGTAACTCGAGCGGCAGTTCGCCAACCTCGTCGAGAAAGATGGTTGAACCATCGGCGATTTCGAAACGGCCCGGCTGTCGCGCCAACGCTCCGGTGAAGGCGCCTTTTTCCCGGCCGAACAATTCGGACTCGATCAGGCTCGCTGGAAGCGCTGCGCAGTTGACCTTGATCATCGGGCGACCTCTACGCACGCTGGCATCGTGAATCGCCTGGGCCAGGACCTCCTTGCCGCTGCCGGTTTCGCCGAGCAGAAGAACCGTTGAGCCGGTTTGCGCAACCTGCACGATTTCCTCGATCACCGACAGAAAGCGCGGCGAGCGGCTGGTAAGTCCTTGCGGCGGTCTAACCTGCGCGGCATGCTGAAGATAGGAATTCTCTCGCTCGAGGCGGTCCTTCAGGATTTTGATCTCAGCCATGGCGCTTAGAAGCTTTTCCTGCTCGCGCTTTCGCGCGATAGCCTGCGCAAACACCTCACCTACGAGCTTGAGCCTTGCAATCAAATCCCCCGGCCAAGCACGGGTTTCCGTGAAGGCTGCGAAAGCAATGGCACCGATGATACGGCCACCGATGCGAAGTGGGATGCTCAAATGCGAACGAAGGCCCGTCCGCTGACAATATTCAGCTTCGCCGACCGCTTCTCGCGGAAGGTCAAGGGCGGGATTTTGTACCACGAATACTTCCCCAGCGCGGAGTTTGGCAAGAAACCAGGAAAGTTGGGGAGGAAGCGGACCCTGTGGCGTAGGCTCGACCCCTTCTACGGCGGTCGAAGACAGAACGACAAGCGAGCCGTCCTCCTGGAACTCAGCAAAGGTGCTACGATCGAACCCAAGAAATTGCCGAAGTATTACTTGTGCAACTTGAATTTCGGATTCGACCCTTTCAGCAGGAACGTTTGCAATTCGCGCTGAGAGATCAGCGAGCATCCGCTCGAACGCGAGAAGCTCTTCGACCGATGCATCGCTCGACGCGGTGTCGCGGATTGCGACAGGTGCAAACCGGTCGAGCACCATATTACTCTCCACGAGACGCATACGCACACTCCCGTTTGTTATCGAGGGTCCAAAGGCGAGCGTAACATGCGTCGGAAATCGGAGGTTGCTCCATAGTACTTGCGGAAGGTTTGGCCGTTGGAAGGAATCGACGATCTATACCTTGGTATAAATACAGTCCGCATCATCTCGCGGGCGGGATTGCAGCCCAGTCGGCCTTCGCGATCGTTATGTCACCGCCGGGGACCGCACTTTTCTCAAGTCACTGAAATAGGCCGCTTGATGATGGCTAACCGCGTGTTTGCCGAAATCAACTTCGGAAAGCGATCGAGATCAATGCCTACATCTCGAAATGTGAGCACACAGTTACGGTTGCCGCATTTTCTCGTTGGAGCTGCCGAGCGCAGTATCGAGGCACTTGAGCAGGCTTTCTTCGCTGAAAGGCTTGCCAAGATAGCCGACGGCGCCGGCCGTCAACGCGCGCGTCCGCGTTCCTTCTTCCGGAAACGCCGTAATGAAAATCGTCGGCATATGAACCCCTTGAGCAATCAGACGGCGCTGGAGGTCGATACCGCTCAAGCCGGGCATCTGAACGTCGGCGATCAGGCAGGAAGTGTTCTCCACGCGGCCCGATTTCAAGAACTCTTCGGCCGATGCAAAAGTCGCTACCTGGTAACCAAACGATCTTACGAGTCCCTCGGTCGACTCACGCATGGATTCATCATCGTCGACAATCGAGATCAAGGGCGCGCTCCGCATTTAAACTTCCCGATTCTTCAAATAAGCGAGTCGGAGCCATCGCGCCTTCATACGTTGGTAATGATTCAAAACAAATAAGTTCAGGACATTATACGTCGGTATAGATCTGCTACGCCGTGGTACGTCGGATACCCAACATATCCGCCATCCGAACCAGATCCGCGAGCGAATTTGCCTTCATCTTGCGCATAACATTGCCGCGGTGGACCTTCACGGTAATTTCGCTCACACCCATTTCAGCTGCGATTTGCTTGTTCATGAGACCTGCCGTCACCAGTCGGATCACCTCTTGCTCGCGCGGTGTCAGCGATTCGAACAGAGAACGCACGATTGAGGTTGTCTTCTGGCCTTTGCGCCTTGTCTCGTCTTTTTCGAGTCCAAGCTTCACGGCGTCCAGCAGGTCCTGCTCCCGAATTGGCTTGGTGAGGAATTCGACAGCGCCCGCCTTCATGGCCTTCACGGTCATGGCAATGTCGCCATGGCCGGTGATGAATATAATGGGAACGTCGATGTTGGCTTTGGTTAACTCGACCTGAAAATCCAGTCCGCTCAATCCCGGCAATCTGACGTCTACGACCAGGCATATAGCGGCGTCGGGAAGTTTCTTTCCGAAAAAGTCCGGAGCGGAACCGAACGCTTCAACATGCAAACCCACTGAGCTAAATAGACTTTTGAGCGACTCGCGCGTCGAGGTGTCGTCGTCGATCACATAGACGACCTTCTGCTCCTCCACAGTCTCTTTCAACTCCACCTCCTACTTTTCCCCGCGGACAGGATCGGCCACTGTATCTCCAAAACAGTCAATATCATCCGGTCCCCGACTGATAGGCCGGAAGCTCAAGTTGAAATACTGATCCGCAGGGATTACCGGGTGAGACAGAAAGTTGCCCGCCGTGAGCCACGACAATGGACCTGCAGATCGAGAGACCCATGCCCATTCCGTGTTCCTTCGTCGTGAAGAACGCTTCAAAGATACGGCCGATAATGTTCTTGTCGATACCCGTTCCCTCATCCTCTACCGTCAGCGTTACGCTAGTAGGCCCGCTTTGCTCCGATCGCAGCTTTAATACCCGCGCGCGGTCATTCAGGGCCGCCATGGCATCGATACCGTTCATCACCAAATTCAGCACGACTTGCTGTAACTGGATTCGGTTGACAAGAACCTCCGACAGGTCCTCTTTTAGTTCAGTTTGAACCACAATCCTTTGGTTCTCGATTTCGCCGTGAGCAAACATCAAAACCTCGCGGGCCAGCTCATTGATATCGAGCGTCTCCTTTGTCTCGCTGGTCTTTTTCAGCGTCGCCCGGATGCCGCTAATAACCTGGCTCGCTCGATGACCGTCTTTCACTATTCGCTTCAAGCAGGTACGCGCTTGTTCGAGATCGGGAGTCGCGTTCGCCAGCCAACGAAGCGCGGCTGAACCATCGTTAACAATAGAACCCAGCGGCTGATTGATCTCATGAGCAATCGATGCCGTCATCTCGCCCATCGTCGTTAGCCGTGCGACCCGCGCAAGCTCCGATAGCGCCTCTCGCGAGGCAGCCTCTGCGCGTTTTCGGCCTGTGATATCGATTGTGGTGGCCAGGAAGAGCGGCGCTTTGAATTTGTTGCTTTGCATCTTGGATACATAGGCCTGTACCCATACCGTTGCGCCGCTCTTGTGCCTGTACTGCTGCACCGCTTCGTAACTTTGCTGTTTGCCTTTTCGAACCTGCTCATAAAGCAATTTCAGCGGCTCGCGATCCTCGTCTGCGCAGATATCGAGCGGCGAAAGTCCCCGGAGTTCCTCGTCTGTACGGCCGAGCATGGTTTGAAAAGCGGCATTAGTGGCCTGAAACCTGAAATTGCGATCCGCGAGGGCAACACCTGCCGTCGACATTTCGAATACAGATCGCCAACGCTCTTCGCTCTCTTTCAACGAAGTTTCTGCCCGTTTACGCGCAAACATTTGAGCCAACAGCGCTGTGATCATCATCGCCTGCAATAAGATGACGAAAATAGTTGCAAGCACGATGTAGCGATGCTCTTCCCAGATTGTTTGCTGCTTGAAGGACAAGACGGTATCCGCGGGCAAATCCCTTTCGGAAAGCTTCCACCGCAGCAATTGGCGGACGTCAACGAGAAATCTGCGATTTGCGCTGAACTGCGGATCGATGGAGATTGGGTTCTTGCCAGCAAGTATTTCCAGGGCCAAGTCGGCGGCGCTAGCGCCCATCAACTCGAAAGAGTCCATGTAGCCACCTACGACTCCCCGACCGAGGTAAGTATCAGAAGGTCCATAAACCGGAGCACTGGCAACCCGAGCGAGAGCCTCCACTACTTGAGCGGGGAAAAGTAGTTTGCCTGTACTATCGTCGTAGACCGTGACGAAAATAATGATCGTTTCGCGCGGCAAATGCGCGACCCGATCGAGCAGAGGCTCGTAGGGAACGCCGATCCAGTACTCCGTTTTAAAGCGATTTTCGTACGGATCGATTTCTTTTCGCAATGCCGCTAACCAACGCCGATCAATCTCCGATGAACCGGAAATGATGACAAGATTGCGAGCCCCGGGCTGAAGTTTCTGCGCAAGGGCTATGGTCTTTCCGACATCGAATTTGCTGTAGATGCCTGTAATATCTTTCGGTCGATCCGCGGCAGTAGCCATGTCAGGAGTGACACAACAAAAAACAATAGGAACATTAGGCGCAATGATGCCGCGATATTTAATCGCAAAGCGCAGTGCCTCCGAGTTCAACGGCATTATTATCTCGGGCAATCTGCCGGCGTACTTCTCGGCAAGATAACGTGCCGAGCGGAGTTCGTCCGTCTCGCCGGGAAATCGTGCGAGATCCAGGAATTCGGCAGCAATTTCCATTTCTGAAGGCGATCTTTCAATCAGTCGCTTCCTGATCGCAGCACCGGCGCTTACAGTAGCAGGCTGCGTATTGTCGAAAGGATAAAGCAAAAGTACGCGACGCGGCGCTTCTTGCGCATTGACTGACCAACCATGGAGCATCAATACGACGGCACCGATTATCATATTTCTAAAATGAACAAAAATAGGCGTCATGCCGGTGCTTCCGACGCTACTTAGCGTTGATCGGGCCTCGCTTCGGGCGAAGCGTACCCTAAGACCGGACGGACGGCCAAGCTTAGCTGAGGGAACGGTATCTCCGTAAATTTACGGCCTTTGAAAAGAGCCGTACCTGACCGCGCCATAGAAACAGCTAGTTGCGCGAAGGCGAGCGCGACTGCCAATAGGTCAGGGTCACTTCCGCAAGGCGGTTACCGCTCCAGCTGATCGCTCAAATTGGACCGGCGATCCGTCTCGCCTGACCACCTTTCGGTCGCTGCCTGATCATTGCCATGACAGAAGTGACGTCTTCGAAGGCTCTATCGTGGGCATTGTGAAGGTCCCCGATATGTCAATGAATGTATGTTAGTGATTTTCCATGATGTACCAGCACAAATTATTTTCGACGATCGCGATGAACTTCATCGAATTGATTGCGAAGAAATGACAATTGATCGCCCGTAGTGACCCGATAAATTTGAGTGTGCACCAGCGGAGACTCCGAAATTTTGGAGATCCTCCGAGATTTTGGAGAGTGTTAATTTCTCAGATGCGCTGCCGCTCGCGTCGAATGTTGTTACCCCACTGACCGATCGATCATTTCCTTGCTGACGCGCGGTGTCTCGCCCGTTGGCCCGCTTCTTGCGAAGTGAAGCGGGCATTCGTTGTTCGTTGCAGGCAACGTATCTCACGCGATCAGACTTACTGCGACGCTGGTCTAACCGATAGGAGCCAACATGTTCAAAGTATCCGCAGGTATCCTCTTCCTGACATTCATCTATGCAACCGCTATCGCATCGGATGCTCATGCCGCCGTCATCTATTGCACCAGCGTCGGCGTGCCAAAGGGCTGCGTAGCACGGGTGGGTGCGCCAGTCGTAGGGGCACCGGTTGCGAGAGCTGTCGCCACGCCAAGGGTTGGCGTCGGCGATGTAAATCGCGGTGGACCCGTGAACCGAGTTGGCGTCCGCTAATTCTCGCGCCGGGAGTTAAGATTTGAGATGGGGGGCGACGCTTTCCGGCAAGGTCTGCGTCGAGCACGTTGCGAAATCTGGCGCGGCCATGGACCGCGAAAGCGCCGTTGAAAACGGAGACGTTTCCGCCGGGCATAGCGGGCTGAGTTGATTGAGTGCCTTGTACGCTCTGATCCGCTGTAGTGAACCAAAGGATAGTTTCTCAGCGCTGAGGGATAGGAGCACCGCACCTAAGGATAATTTTGCACGGAGATTTCTAAGTCCAACATCTACCGGATAGACGGCCCCGTCACAATGGACGTGGCGCCAGGTTTACAGGGAAAGGGAGCTACAAATGGCTTTGAGCCGCAAAGTGCTCGTCTCCTTTGCCGTCGGCATCATAAGTGGGGTGAGCGTTCTCATGCTGCCTGCGCACGTTGGCTACCTGTGGGGCCTACCTATCGTGGCGCATATTCCGGATCCGCTGCCACTTCCATGCCGGAAGCAAAACTGGACGAATGCCGATCGTATCTGCTTGTCGTGGACCGCATCACGCGACAACATTCGTCAGACAACAGCCGCCGCAACCGACAGAAATCGAAGTGGCGCCACCGCAAATTCGAGAACCCCATAACATCGCGCGAGTCGCGCGCTTTCTCGCACTACTTCTTAGAATAGTACGCTAGCGCGTGGAGGACTAATGCTTGCGCCCAAAAATGGTGGCAACGCCAGCGCACGATTAGCTCGACTTAATTCGCCTTGCCAAATAGGCATCTCGGCGCGGCTTTGATAGCCGTGCTTCCAATTTCGATATCCTTTTTTTGAATATGCCAGACGCAATCAGGGATTGCGCGCGATGTCGCTTAAATCGATGCTTTCCTTTTTCGTGATTGCGGTCGTCGGAATCGCCATCAACCCCACCGAAGCCGTCGCGAGCAAATGCGACGAGCATTGCGGTGGTAGCTGTCGCAGGTTGCCGCTAGCGACCCATCGGGCAACGGCCACCTATGGTGCGCCCTACGCGTATCGTCGGTCGTTTATTCCGTCGTCTCGCGAAGGACGGGCGGCCGGCTGTTATGGGTTCGATCACGGACCGTTTTATAGCCCACATAGCTGCATTATCCCGTATCCGTGCGCTTACTACGGCACTTGCAAATAATGCGGAGACACCTCGAAGCGATTAAAACTCTCGCGAGTAATGCGGCTTGGCCCGCCCCGGCAACATGATGAAGTCGGCGTTGCAGATTTGCTGCCGACGTGTTTTCCGACACGCCCTCTTTGTTCGAACGCCATCCTGCGGGAGCAATATGATGAAGCTGTTCGCAAGCAAACGACGATGGCTGGTCGTCTTCGCGGCCGTGGCAATTGTTTACGTTATGTTGGCTTATATTATGCTGCCCTTGCTGTGGACTCATCATGAGCATGGGCCCGGCTTGGCATCCCTGCCCATGGTGACACGCACAAGCGCCGGTATTCCGGGGGATGCACTTCGCGACCGCTATCCAGAGGCTTCAGACATTTCGTCACCTCCATGCCTGCTCCGGTTGCTTCCGGCTGGAGCGGATGCCGGGTGGGACTTGCACCCACTGGAAAGCGCCGCCTTGCACGGCGCACGGGACATGCAACCACCGATACCGACATTCGCTGACGGTGGCTATTTGAAGAGCTACCGCACCAGTCACGCTGTATTCAGCTTGGAAGTCGAATTTCGCAACGCGTTCAATGGGCGATTCTGGCATTTTTAGAAGCTTTGCCCGCGATCGAGCTTATTACCGAATTTCTCGTTGTGAGAACAGTGACCGAGGTGCACTTGTTCGGGATTCGCGCAGCGACAGCACGTCTCAACCCCACCCCTGCTCAACTTTCACATTGCCAAGCGGATCGATCATCACCGTCTGCCCAACAGATTTTCGAGTCCAGCATCCGGAGCCCGGATCGATCTATGTAGGCAAACCCGTTCGTCAAGACAAAAAGCCCGCGACGACGTCGCGGGCTTTTTGCAACCTGAATTAGGATGCTCGCCCCGCCGCCTGGGCCAGTGGACGTACTGCTACGGTAACGAGCGTCCTTCAGGGACGATCAAACGGCGATGGAGGTGTCGGTCATCGAATTGAGCGACCGGTTTCGGTCCGGGTTGGTGCGACCGTCGCGGTCGTCATTTTCGTCCGCGGTGTTAGAACGCTCAGCTGATGCGGAGAGGCCGTGGAGGTTGGCACCGGCGACTGTTCTTGGACATTCGCGGCTCCCAGCACTCGAACCTGCACCGCCGATATCGGCAAACCTGTCGTTTCATAGGTCGGCAACTCCGCCGCGAAGCCGGCATTGCCGCCCGCAATCAAGATCGCGGTGGCGGCTGCGATTGATAAGGTAGTCTTCTTCACTTCAATTCTCCTGGGTAGGATTCGAGGCCGCAGCCTACACCCTTTGCTGCACTGCGATAGCTTTTTATTGCATTGCAATAATGCAGCTTCCGCACATCATTAGTGCTGAGAGCCCAGCGAGTTAGCAGACGGGCCTGTCGCATGTTTCGGGGCATGCGACAGGCCCGGCAGCACGTTGCAATGCCGCGCGCAGGGGGATTAGCTCAGCGTAATCCGCCACTCCGATTCAGATCGGCATAAACGGATTTGCTATTGTGCCCTACGCCGCCCTGCCGGCGCTGCGCGCGCTGTACAACCGCGCGTTTGGAGGTATTGAGGAGCGGCTCGCCCCCGGGGTCGTCCTGGCGGCCCCTCAAGGGCATCGAATGTTCCTTCGGCCCACAGCATGACCGTGATTTCGATTCAATCGCAGGTCGCCTACGGCCATGTCGGCAACAGCGCCGCCGTCTTTCCCATGCAGATGCACGGCATCGACGTGATCGCGGTGCCCACCACCTTGCTGAGCAATCGGCCGGGTTACCCGACCATCCGCGGCCGGGTGCTCGACGCACAACTGGTCGCCGATCTGCTGCTGGGGGTCGAGGAGCGCGGCGCGCTCGACACCTGCCGGATGATCCTGTCGGGTTATCTCGGCTCGCCGGAGATCGCCGCCGTGGTCGCGGACTTCGTCGAGCGAGCCAAGCCCCGCAATCCCGCCCTGCTCTATTGTTGTGATCCCGTGCTCGGGGATCGCGACCGAGGCCTGTTCGTCCAGGCCGACATCCCGCCGCTCGTGCGTGACCGACTGTGCCCGCTTGCGGACCTCATCACCCCCAATCATTTCGAGTTCGAATGGCTGTGCGGGGCGAAGGCCACGACAATCGATCAAGTGATCGCGCAGGCGCAAGCTCTCCCGGCGCGCGGTCCATCGACGGTCGTCGTCACCAGCGCCGAGCTCGCCGACACGCCGGACGGCCAGATCGAGACCCTTGCCGTCGAACGGTCCCAAGCCTGGCGCGTGCGTACGCCGAAACTGCCGATCAGCCCGTCCGGGACCGGCGATCTGTTTGCCTCGCTCTTCGTGTCCGCGCGCGTTCGCGGATCGGACACGCCAGATGCGCTGGGCCACGCCGCATCGGCCATCTTCGCCGTGCTGGAGCGCACCGCGGCCCGCGGGACCGAGGAAATGCGCATCGTCGAGAGCGCTGAGCTGCTCGCTCAGACGCGCCCGTGTACCGATCTTGTGGTGCGCTTCGAACATAGCGCATTCTTCCATCTCCCACGGGTGATGACCGTCCGAACTAAAAGGCACCAGCTTAATGCCGGCCAAAGGATCAACCGTCAGCATGTCCAGCGACATGGCGTGGTCGATAAAACTGCGCAATGCCTTGCGCCAGTTGGAAGCGGCGGCGGGAGACTTCTTGTTTAGGATAGTCTGCAGCGCCTTCTTGTGCATGAGAGCTATCGGCTTGTCGCCGTGCTGCTCACGAAACCTTTCTAGAATAGCACGCCGCATCCTCCGAGAACTCTCTTTCAGGCCATCGTTGAACGCGCTGGACTGATAATAGGACACGAGGGCGGCGTTTACTGTGCCAGCAACGGTGCGCTTGGCGCCGATCTCGGCCTTTCCCCAGTCACCATTCAGCGCGGCCTCTCGCGCCGCCATAAACTCCGGAGACCACGGCAACCCCGGCAGCGGGATTTTCTTGTGGCCAGGACGACGTAAGTAGAAGCGCGACTTGCCGTGCTGATCGATGTAGTGATGCGTTTTCTCTGGGTACTTGCGCTTCATTTCACAGAATTCCACGGATTGGCGCTCGCATCAGTCTCCTGTTGCGGAGCGTTGAAGTCGAGGAGGATCGAGCCGTCAGGCCGAACTTCCGCGCGCTGCACCTTGAAGCCGGCTTTCTCCGCACCCCTGAGGGCTTTGGTGACATCACCTTGCTTGAATGATTGCGCGCCGCGCGACATCAGCCGGCGATCCTCTGCATGTTCAGCGCCGACGCCTTCATCGCCTTATCCAGGGCTTGTCGATTGGTGGTCCGGCCGTCGCCGGGTTTCTGTTTTTTGCTGCGGCTGCTTCCAACAAAAAGATGTCCGCCAACATATGATCAAGAAGCCTCTTCTGCTCTGCGTCTTTCGGTGGTGCGTCGCGTTCGGAATCCGCCCCCTCGCCCGGCCATTGTTCTGATTTTCTCGCCAGTCGAGAGTTCATTAGCTCGACAGCTCTCGTCACCACGTCGACGAACATTCGACCAAAGGGGATGACGATCGAAACGGAGGTTGAGTCCTTGAAAAAATCACGCCTAATGTTCGAGTCGAAGACTTCGACGTTCTTGCTTCCGTCCAGCGGGCCAAAGACGGCCAACAACCTTGCTGCGCGCGACGCGGAGATTGTGTGCAGCCCGTCTAAGTCCATCACCAGCAAGACATCCATGACCATTTGTAGTGCCTTTTGCGGCCCGACGCCGCACTCTCGCATCAGGGTCGGCGCAAGGCAGATTTTAAGAACCTCGACGATGTTGTAGAACCTCCTGCGATCGGGTCCCTTTATGTGATTGATCAGGCCCCGGTTTGCCCAATTCTGAATGGTGTCGACCGTCAGCGAGTTGTTGAGTGATAGAACATCAGCCTGTTTGAAAATGGGGTAGGCCCAGTACCATCGAAACCAAGAAAGCGGTGAGTGGCCCATTTCGGGCATATCGATACTCCTAATGTCAGGTGACATTTGACATAGCCATGCCTCCAAGTCAATGTCATTTGACATTTCCTCTCAAAAATAGACGAGCGGCGGCCGGCTAGCGGTGCTCGTATCCGCTGTATTGATGACTGCATACAACCTATAATATAGTTGTTGGCTGGCAGAGCGCTGGAAGGTCGTTTAAGGCACCGGTCTTGAAATACGCACGGGTTTGCATTGACCCGTGCTGCCCTGTGCTGATGCGTCCGACATTTCAGACGCTTAGCGGCATAGGCTACCATCACCATGTTGTCCCGTATGACCCAGTCCGTTCTGGTTTGGGTCCCGACTTGGGTCCAAGCTCCAACTTCAGCGAATCGTGATATACTGACCGAATCGGCGACGGCCGCGCTGGCTCCGCTGGACCTTCATGGGACCGCCCGCGCTGGGAACCACGGCTCCCTATTCACCCGTCCCGCGCCGGGCTCCGAGGTGTTCGTCTTAACTTTGCGTCGGTCGCGAGACCGCGCCTTGTGAGGAGAGCACCGATGGCGCTCATTTTCCAAGTTGATCTGCATAGCGACGTTCAGTCGATAGTCGCGCTGCTGTTGATTGCGAAAGCGATCTTGAACGCGCGTTAGAAGAAAAAAAGAGACAGACCGCCGGGCGCAAGCTCGGCGGTTCCAATCCAAATTATTTTGATGTCAGCCTCACCGTGCCGCTGCGACACTCATGAAAACAAATCTCCGGAGCAAGGCATAATGCCCGGCCAACATATATGGCGGATTAAGGTCCGCAGGACTGGCCAAGCAGAGGCCGAAATAGCAGAGCCTCAGTTAGACCGCGGTCGCGGGCCTGTGCACGGCGAGATCATCGACGCGTCGGTTAAACGAAAAAGCGTCCGCGCAAAGATTGTCGCTTTCAGCACTTCGACGTCTGGCTCGACGGCCACTTACTCTATTCAAGCGGTCGAAGAACGCGAGGGCAGCCCGCCGGGTCACCGCGAAGCCGACGAGGATGATTTTTAGCAATGATCGAGCAACTGCATCGCTGGTGGGAGGGCAAATATGTGCCACCAGAAAATCATCCGAACAGCGGTTTGATCATTCTCCAAGGTCATTACGAGAGGCATTGGACGGCGCGTTGTGCGCAGGTCTCGTTGGACTATTTTAAGGAGCATCATCGCTGGATTATCGGACTTCTGTTTGGCGCTCTCGTCGCCATCGTTGTAAAGGCAATGTGAGACGAGGGATACGACGTGAAGCGGTGGCTTTCTGATCATCGGGTTCAATCCACACTCGGCCTTGACCCCGAAGGCACAAAGCTCCGTTACGTTCATCCTGAAAAAATCTTCGAAGTGCACATAAGCGAAAAGCCGGCCGCGGAAAATTCTGATGAGGACTTGTCGGTCCAGATCATTCTGAGTGCTCCGGATATTGATGCCGCAGAAAAAGAGACGCAGAATGCCCTCCAAAAATTCTTGCATTTGCTAAGTTTTATAACGAGCTGTCCGTTCAAGATCACAAGACGCTTATCCTTAATCGATTGGACGCCAGGCCTGAGCATCAGAGACCTGTATGCGTACGGCCCAAAGGATGATGGCGAGAAAATCGCAGGGATATCGTCGGAAATTTTAGACACAGCGACCATGCTCCATTCGTGGGGTTCGTCGCCACTGCTTGACACGTCACTCCGCTGGTACTCAGCAGGGGTGAGGTCGAAAATCATGGAAGACCAATTCCAATTTTTTTGGTTCGTTATTGAATTGATCGCGACAGCAACAGAATCATCGAGCAAAGTACCCGACAAATGCCCCCGCTGCGGAGGCCATCTCTTTTGTACGACGTGCCAAGAAGTCCCCCATCATCGACCGTTCGAAAAGCAAAAGATTGCGGCGCTGCTGGATGCCCAACAGCTCCCTAGGCAAATGATCGATGATCTTTTTTACGTCCGCAATACCCTGCTTCACGGCACGCCAAGAGAGATAATCGAAGATCAAATACAGAAACGCGACCCGGAATTTTCTTTCGACAAAATCGTTGATTTGGCCGGGCGCCTAGCTTGGAACGTGATTTTCAACACGTTCGAGAAGCCAGCAGCGGGGCTGTATACTCCGCGATTCTTGCAGGTCAATACCTACGTCGATTGGAACATGACGATGAAGGCGCACATGAAGATGGGTGTGCAGGGGGACCCGCTCGATCCGCAAATAGAGGGCGTTACGTTGCCCACTATTTCCCTGATCAGACCTGAAAAGCCGAAAGAGCCAGAAGGCCCGCGGGAATGACGCTCAGTCAGGCACCAGGTTCGCTCGCATGAGCCAGCCGTGAACGATCTGCCACTTGTCCCCTGAGCCTCGAAAATCGAGCAGATCGGGCCGGTCGTTTTGGAGATGGCTGAAAAAGGCGAGACCGTCCAATCCGCGAGGAGTGCTCTTGCCCGTTGTCGGCCACCACCTTCGCCATTCCGCCAGAATAGCCGGCCGCGCCTCTTCCTGTTTCATGGTCGTATTCCTCCACGGAAATATGATTGATGATCTCCTTGGGCTAATCTGCAAAAGCTGCAAACAATATCAACAAAAGCCCGCCGGGCGCAGGCCCGGCGGGTTGGATGTCGCGGGAGCTAAGCTTTAGGCGGCCGCCGCGGTACCGATCTTCGCCAGCGAGGCAGCCACGCTGCGGATCAGGCAGGCCTCGAAGGATCGCGGCTCGGTGTCGCCGGCATCCTCGTCGATAAGATCGCCGCCGATCCAAACGTGCCCGCGATCTGTTTGCTCGGTATAATACACCAGCAACGCCATCGCGCCGGCAACGGACGTCGGTTTGATGTTAGTGAGCTCAATCTCGACCGCGCGCTCGGCAGCAAACAATGCCTCGGTCTCAATCACGATCAAATTCCATTCCGGCGCATCGAACGATGTGATCATGTACTTATCCGAGACGGGCTGGCGCGCGATGACCGCAGCCTTGCGGGCCTCGATTGCCGCGAAGACCGGATCGGCGACGGGCTTCATATTCTGGGCAGCTTTAGACATAGTAATGAATCCTCAGGGGTTGGCGGGTACGCAAAAATTGCGTGTTGCCGCGCGGGGCTGGGCGAGTCATGGGTGCGTTTAGCTGGAAAGGGCTGCTCCGGCCGGACCGCAAAACGAGTCAGCGGGGCCCCTGAGTGGCGTGGCGAGTCAGGCCAGCTCGGTTTCGCGTTCGAAGGCCACCGCCTGCCCGCCGCTGAGTGACGGCGGCGTGTCGACCAGCACCGCAAGGGGTGCCAGACCGTCACGCTCGGCAGCCTCGAAGGCAGCACGAACAAAAGGATCGCGGATCAGGGATCAAAGATTTGTGGTAAGGCGCGCATCAGCTCGGGACATCGGGTCAATTCCGGTGGCTTGGGTTATTCAAAGTCTATAGAGACCGACAGAAATCTTCATCGAGCGTTCACCTTGCTGAAAGTCCCCGCAGTTCGTGAAATCTTCAACAAAAATCCGGCGGCTCTGGCAGAAGCCGAGACCCATTTTAAAAGATGCAAAGGCGATCACCGCCTCCAAAAAATTCGGCACTTTCGAGATAAGTTTACCGCTCACATCGGTGAACCAGAAGAGATACCGCTGCCTCCCTACAAAGAGCTCTTTTCGTTTGCCAGAGAGACGGTCGGTTGCATCGACCAAGTTGCGGGCGCGACCGGAATGGCTGACAAGAAAATGGCAGACAACATCGATGCGAAAGAGCAAGCCGTGAGCTTTTGGGCGCCTTGGGCCGACTAGCCATCACGCACTGAAATTTCCAAATTATTTTGACTGGTCCAGCCGGCGGCGAGCAGTGGCCCGACGTCAGCGGCGCTCACGATGAAGATGCCGTCCGCATCCGCGTTGTATTGCGTCCCGCTGAGGCCGTAGGCCCTCGAGACACTGACGTTGTTTTTCATTCTGACGCCACCGTTCGTCAGCGATGGCGGCTTGGCAGGTTCGCAGTTTCCGATCTGATCAACATTGGCCTTTTCGACTTCAAGTCGTGTGCACTCGATCTATCCCCAGCCGGGGACCGGTTCAACCATGAGGCTCGGAGGCTGCTCTTGCGTGCGCGCTTAGGTTGCGAGACACTGGGCTCTCACTAAATCAACCAATTAAAGAGATGGCAGAGGCATAAATGGTAACGGGCGGAGAAACGATCGAAGGGCTGCGCATGATCTGGGCAGGCGTGCAATGGGCATTCAGTTTGAATAAAGCGCCGTGGTCTGCGGCCAATGTATCGGTGTCGATTCGGCCCCACATCCACCCTTGGTACGCATGCAATTTCAGGTTTTCGAACGAAAAACCGTTTGTTCTTGAGCTTACACAGGTTAAATCGATTTCTCCGAAGAAATTGAAGATAGGTCGGACCGACAACGAAGTATCTCCGATGTTGTTGCCCGGAAGTGAAGCGCAAGTTTTGGACCTAACGTGGGGTGTCGGTGCTGCAACTGACAGGCCGACAGAAATGAGTAGAACCCTTTTTGTAAATTTGGAGAACCAGTCGTCCAAGTCACTTAGTGTTGTATTCCAGCTTGAAGGTAGGCTGTTAGATAAAGGCAAAGGCGCTTCCCCATTTTGGCTAGGACAAACACTATAAGCGTCAATCTATAGCCTCCATCAATTTATTCTACTACAGGTCCCCGCCTTCTTGCGTCATACCTTCACCGCACGCGTCGCGGCTCAAGGCGTGACCTAACGTTTCTCCAAATTATTTTTAGTCCAGCCGATGCCAAGCAGCGGCCTACTATCCTCAACGGTCATTGCCACCAGCCGGTCCGCTGGCACTGACACGGCACGTCCTGACATCAGATGCACATCGGAAATTCCGACCGGTGCTCGCAGCGTTACGGTGAACTGAGAAGCATCGTTTGGATTGATCCGCGGCGCGTTCACCCGCTCAGCTTCAAGCCGCGTGTATTCAATCAATCCCCAGCCGGCGACAGGTTCGACCATCAGCTCGCTGAGGGCCCACACTAAGGCATCAACATGATCAGGCGAGTACCCCGCCCTGCCCCGATCAAAGTCGCTGGTGAACGCTGACATTTGATCCTCAAGCATCGGAGTGGCAGCCGTAGGCCGCAGGCCAAGGCCGACACTTCACATGTTCGAACGACGGTGCGGCAACAGAACCTGGGTTTCTGAGAAGACGTAAGGGCGCCTTTGGGAAGCTAGTGTCCGGTACCGAGCCGACATTTGCGCGCTGGGATTTCATAATACCCGCATGCCCCATTACACATTCCGAATCCGCCAAGGCCTTCGTTCAAGCGATATCCCCATCGATCTGGCGGACGACGACTCAGCTTGGGACGAGGCTGCAATGGCATGCTCTGACATGATCCGCGATACCATCGCAGGGCTTAGAGACAGCCCCGAATGGCGGCTGGAAGTCGCAGACGAATCGGGCACCATCCGCCATCTTTTCCGGTGACCGCAGAGACATTCGATCAATAGGGCCGCATTGCCGATGCCCCGCAACGACTCCAACAACGCCGCTGGTGCAACCGGCGGCCGCGGAACCGAATCCTGAGGGCCGGCAGCTGGCACCGAAGTGGTTTGGGCGGGCGTCGCGCAACAAGTAGAACTCGCTAACCCGACCGAAAGGCATCTAGTACCGTTCCACAGAGATGATGACGGATTGTTTTAGCGCAAAATCGGAAGGGCTTCCGGAGGAACCAGAAGTTGGATGCTTCGGGCAGCTCCGGGCACCCGTGTGATGAGCCCGGCTTTTTCCAAGGTCAGCACCA
>WNFD01000748.1_pt1 | contig 32206 bp, 29 predicted proteins | sample 5400491 | NCBI WGS metagenome assembly WNFD01 (sample SAMN13153343, study PRJNA577476) | soil metagenome | isolation source: 120 cm saprolite under Douglas fir tree site 2 hole 2 replicate 2 | place: USA:California | collected 2015-04-18 | reverse complement strand
CTGCGGTGGGCGCATCAGGTCGCCAGCCGCTTCCCGGACGGCCAGTTGTACGTGAACCTGCGCGGGTTCGATCCGGCCGGGTCGCCGGTGCGCCCAGCCGAAGCCATCCACGGTTTCCTCGACGCGCTGGGCGTGGAGCCTGCCCACATCCCCGTGGGACTGGACGCGCAGGCTGCCTTGTACCGCAGCCTGCTGGCCGGGCGGCGGCTTCTCGTGCTGCTAGACAACGCCCGCGACTCTGATCAGGTACGTCCGCTGCTGCCGGGCAGCGAGACCTGCCTGGTGCTGGTGACCAGCCGCAGCCAGCTCAGCAGCCTGGTCGCCGGGGAAGGCGCTCATCTGCTGGGCCTGGACCTGCTCAGCGTGACCGAGGCCCGCGAGCTGCTGGCCCGGCATCTCAGCCTGGACCGGGTCTCGTGTGAGCCTGGGGCCGTGGACGAGCTGATCGAACTGTGCGCGCGGCTGCCGCTGGCGCTGAGCGTCGTAGCGGCCCGCGCCGCTGCCCGGCCAACATTCCCGCTCGCCGAGCTGGCTGGTGAGCTGCGGGACGCACGGGGACGCCTGGACACCCTTGATGCCGGGGACCTGGCAACGAACGTGCGGGCGGTGTTGTCCTGTTCCTATCGGAACCTGGGCGGACCGGCAGCCCGGATGTTCCGGCTGCTCAGCGCTCATCCCGGCCCGGACATATCCGCCCCGGCCGCCGCCAGCCTGGCGGGAGTGCCGCTGCTGCAGGCGCGCAAGGCACTGGCCGAGCTGACCAGCGCTTACCTGGCGACGGAGCGTGTCCCCGGCAGGTTCGCCTTCCATGACCTGCTGCGCAGCTACGCCGCTCGGCAAGCCGCCAGCGTGGGTACCCGCACCGAGCGCCACGCCGCCGTGCGGCGGATGCTCGATCACTACCTGCACACTGGTCACGCCGCGATCCACTGGCTTTACCCAGCACGGGAGACGTTTGCCCCCATCGCACCGGACCCGCAGATGGCGGCGGAAGACCTGGCCGGTCAAGAGCAGGCGCTTGCTTGGTGCGATGCCGAGCAGGAGGTGTTCCCGGCGATCGTCGCCCAGGCTGTTTCCAGCGGGTTCGACACCCACGCCTGGCAGATCCCCTGGGTCCTGACGGCCTACTTCAACCGGCAAGGTTACCTGCACAACTGGGTCGGCACGCTGCACACGGCTCTGGCCGCCGCCCGGCGCACCGAAGACCGGGACGCACAGGCCCGGGCCAGCCACGAACTGGGCTACGCTTTCCTCCGGCTCGGCTTGCACGACGAAGCCCGCACACACCTACGGCACGCCCTAGCCCTGAATCGCCAGCTTGGCGAACAGGCCGGCCAAGCTCACAATCACATCGAACTTTCCCAGGTCGAGAGTTGTCTGGGGCAGCCCGAGGAAGGACTCCGTCACGCTCGTCAGAGTTTCGGCCTGTACTTCGCTTCCGGCATTCGCACCGGGCAGACGCATGCCCGTGCTTTAGAGGGACGTTGTCTAACCCAGCTCGGTGAGTACCAGCAGGCCCTCGCCTGCTCTCTGGAGGCCCTCGCCATGCACCGGGAACTCGGGGAACTCGGGGACAAATACGGCGAGGCTGAAACGCTAAGGAGCCTCGGAGACACCTACTATCACCTAGGAAGCCATCCTCAGGCCACCAGCTATCACCGGCAGGCACTCGAGCTCAACCAGCAGCTTGGTGACCATTACTCAGAAGCCGACACGCTCACGCGCCTCGGTGATGCCTACCAGGCCGCGGGCGGGCCGCATGCGGCCCGGGATGCCTGGCGGCAGGCGGTGGCGATCCTGGACGATCTGCACCACCCCGAGGCCGCGCGGGTCCGCGCCAGACTCCGCGACCATAGGGAAATCGTCTCCCGCCAGCCAGCGCACTGACCCGTCGGCCAGCGCGGACTTCCGGGTACTCGGTCCGGCATCCCAACACAGCAGAAGCATGATATTTCTGTCAGCTTTCACTCGCCGTCGGCAAGGGATCAACTATGCGTTACTTGCAGGCCACCGGCAAGCTCGCCGCCAGCGTGGTCCACGCCGAACGTGAACCGCTACCGGTCGGCCATGTCCGTGTCGCGGTTGCCTACGCCGGCGTGTGCCACTCGGACCTCGCTGGGGTCGCTGAAGGCGAAGGAGATTTCCCTCGCCGCCTCGGACATGAGGTGTCGGGTGTCGTCACCGAGACCGCCGCCGGCACCCGTCCCGTCGGTACCCGCGTCGTGGCGTACGTCGACGACGGTTATGCCTCCGAGATCGTCGCTTCTGCCGGGCGCACGGTCCCCCTGCACCCTGACTGCTCGCTGCTAGACGGAGCGCTCGCCGAGCCGGTCGCCTGCGTCATCGGCGGCCTGGAGATGCTCTCGTTCCGCGAGCACACGCAGGTCGTCCTCGTGGGCTCAGGGTTCATGGGTTTGCTTGCACTGCGTTATCTGACGGCCATCGGCCACCGCGTGTTCGCGATCGAACCGCGCGCCATCGCCCAGCAGCGCGCGCGATCCTGGGGAGCCGACGCTGTGGCCCACCCTGATGAGGTGCCCTGTGAGATGCAGCTGACCCAGCCGGTCGTCATCGAGGCGTCCGGCGCTGCGGCAGGCCTGCAACTCGCCAGCGATCTCGTCGCAATCGACGGTACCCTCGGCGTTCTGGGCTACCACCAGTCCAACGGCGGTAAGCGCATCGTCGACATGCGAGGCTGGAACTTCCGCGCCATGCGCGTGGTCAGCCTCCACAACCGCAGCGTAGAGAACATGCTCACCTGGATCGGCCGTGCCCAGCGCTCCGCTGCCCTGGGATTCATCTCCCCCGGCCAGCTCGTCGACGCCCAGGTCAATCTCAATGAGCTCCCCGACATCTTCGCCACCAAGCCCGGACACGGCGCCATCAAGACGGTCCTGCGCATGGGTGCCGGGGACGCCTGAGTGCCATCCCTTCGGAAGGGAAAGTCGGCCGCCCTTGACGGGCTCTGGCTCTATGGCACGCTCACGGAACCTTGGCGGATGCGGGTGCAGGCACGAGGACATCCCTCCCTGGTGGCTGGTGGTACCTCAGATCAGTTGTCCCCGCCTGGATTCTCGCCGCAGTCTTTCAACGACAACTGCCGGGAGCCAACCGGCACATGCTGGCGTGCCTGCTGGACAGGGAACCGCAAGTCGCTGTCAGGCTTACTCTGGCGCCCCGCACTCTTCCGCAGGTGAAAACACGAGTCTGCCGTCGGGGACGTTACGGTGGCTCGGCAGCCTCTCCCGGTTGACGACCGGAGCGGCGTAACCTGTGTGGTTATCTCTTGCACGCTGGCTTGTGGCTGCAATGTCATATCTGCCGAAAACCGGCACTCGATTGTGTCGGAAATGAGTACTCAATAGTGTCGAAAACTGGTACTCAAGGATGCCGGAACCGGGTACTGTCAGAGTGTGGGCACCGACTACATCACGCGCATCGCCGACGGGCTTCTGGACGAGCTGCTCGGGTCTTTTCCCGCGATATCCCTGGTGGGTCCCCGCGCTGCGGGCAAGACCACCACTGCCGTCCGTCGTGCCGCCACGGTCTTGCGGCTGGATGATCCCGAGGTGCGCCAGTCCGTCGCCGCCGCTCCTGATGCGATGATCGCCCGGCTGCCGGAGCCCATCGTGCTGGATGAGTGGCAGGAGGTTCCAGAGGTGCTGGGAGCCGTCAAACGATCTGTCGACGCTGATCCAGCGCCTGGCCGGTTCATCCTCACCGGCTCGGTGCGAGCCGAGCTGGAGAACCGGGTCTGGCCAGGGACGGGCCGGATCCTGCAGGTCCCGATGTACGGCATGTCTGTGCGGGAACGGCTGGGACGCGCGAATCTTGCTCCTCTCATCGATCGCATTCTCGCCGGGGGTGTCGGCGCGGTCGGCGCGCCCGATGAGCGGCTGAACGTCCGCGATTACCTGGACCTGATGCTGGAGGGGAGTTTCCCCGAGCCCGCACTGCGCATGCCGGGTGGTTCACGCCGGCGATGGTTCGCCGGTTACGTCGAGCAGATGATCACCCGTGACGTGCCGGCCATCGCGCCCCGCCGGGACCCGGATCTGCTTAGACGCTACCTCTCCGTCCTCGCGGTCAACACCGCCGGGATCGCGGCGGACTCGACACTGTGGTCCGCCGCGGGCGTGAACAGCAAGACGGCGCAGGCCTATCAGGGACTGTTTCAGCGCATGTTCGTCCTCGACATGATCCCGGCATGGTTCTCCAACCCCCTGAAGAGGCTGACGAAGGCACCTAAGCGTTACCTGGTCGACCCCGCCCTTGTCGCAGCAGTTCTCGGCTTGGGCCGGGACGCGATCCTCTACGGGCCGGACATGCTCGGCCGGCTACTCGACACATTCGTCGCAGCGCAGATACGTGCGGAACTCGCTGCTAGCAGCGCTGACCCGCGGCTGTATCACCTCCGCGAGGAGCACGGCCGCAAGGAGGTGGATCTCCTCGTCGAGACCGCGGGCGGAGCGATAGTGGCAATCGAGGTGAAGGCAGCCGGGACCGTTACCGCCGCAGACGCCCGGCACCTGTCCTGGCTGCGCGATGAAGTCGGCGACTCGTTCGTCGCGGGCATTGTCCTTCACACGGGACCGCACATCTTCCCGCTAGGAGACCGTATCGCAGCAGCGCCAGTGTCCTCACTCTGGTCGTGATCCCACCGTGGGATGATCTCGCGATGTACCGTCCAATCGCACGGACCGTCAGCGGGTGAGGACGAACCGGACCGCACCGGCAACCTGTGGCATCATGACTTGCACGTCGCATCATGGCGGCACTTGCATTCACCCTGAGCTGGCACAACAAGTCGGCCGAGCCTGGGCGGTCCGATTACCGGCACCGCGACCTGGGAAGGACTGTTAATCCGCTGCGACAGAAACTCCGCCCCACTGCTCGGGGGCAACATCGGCAAGTGTCTCTGAGAACGTCCACTGATGTCCTGCAAAATCCTCGGCGTTGTACTGCCGTTCGCCGTACTCGAAGTCGGTCGGCTCCGTGAGGATCCGGGCACCGTGCGCACGGGCTCGCTCGCAGTGAGCACGGGCGTCCTCTACGCGCACGATAACCGAGTGAGTGACCTCGCCGGAACGGGGAGGTCGGCGTTCGCCCCGCACGTCGCCGACGATCACGGCCCCGTCGCCGAGCTGAAGCTGTGAGCGGTGATTCTCGCCGATGCGCACCCGCTCGGCGAACCCGAAGGCGGCGCAGAGCCAGGCGACCGCCTCGCGCACATCGGGATAGATCAGGACGGGAATGACCATGGCCCGTGGGATGGAACGGTTGGACTTCAGCACGGCAGCCAGCCTAACTCCCACCCGGCGGCTGGCTGTTCTTTGCTAGTCCGGTGGATCCGGGCGAGCATGAGCGCGCTGGCGGTGACTCCGGTGACGCCGAGAGTGATCAGCCGAGGATCGGACTCGTGCAGGCCGAAGATCATCCAGCAGGAGAGCTCGCCGAGGACGAGTATCCAGGTTCCGGATGAGATGCCCGTCGGGCGCGCTGTCCCGTAGGCGGTCCAGAGAGATGGCGCGACTTGCAGGATGAACGCCGCGGTGAGGAGCGTTCCGAGGCCAGAGCGGCCGGCGACGCCGCCTGCCGTGATGAGCATCGCCGCCCACGTGCTGATCAGGACCGATGGCCGTAGCTTCGCCTGCCCTCGGAAGGTAAGCATCGTCGCGAGCGTCCCGGCGAGGAGCGTCGCCGAGGAAGACGGCACAAGCGCGGTCCAGTACCGTGCGAGGGCGAAGTAGGCGATCCAGGCAGCGTTGTTAAGGCTGGTGAGCGTCGCCCAGGACCAGGAGACGCCGACGGTATCGTGCGTGGCCCGGAGCTTGAGGATCTGGGGGAGGAACTGCGGGACCGCGAAGGCGGTGGCGGCGATGGGGGCGTAGCCGAGCACGTCAATCATGATTGGTTGCTGGCCTCCAGCACGAGCGGCGTGTCTGGTGGCAAAACTACGCCAGTTCTTCCGGGTTTTTCTTGCGGATATATGCTGTAATCGCCGTTATTCTGCAATCATCTTGCTGATGGACGCGATTGACCGGAAGATACTTGCTGAGCTTCAGGCGGACGTGCAGGTAACCATGGACCGGGAAGACGCAGCGACGATCGCGAGATTTGAGAGCGGCCTGGCCGACGTCCCAGAGGTGCGCCACGCGGAGCGGCTGTTCGGCGATCCCGATTATCTGGTACGAGTCGCGACATCCGACCTGACCGCGTACCAGGCTCTGCGCGACGAGAAGCTCGCCACCCTGCCTGGTGTACAGCGGCTCACCTCGACGATCGTGATGAAACGGGTCGTCGATGACCGGCCCTTCCCTGCGTCCCCGCCCTCTGGCCGCACGGAGCACAGGCGTTAGGGCCTGCCAGTAAATAACTACGGCTTGCCGGCGCGAGCTGGCCGGGGACGGACGGCGGCGGCGCCGGGCATCGCCGCCGCCGCCGGCCGACTAGCGGGAACTGCATCAATGGACCTTTGCTGTAGTCAGGTGTGGGTGAATGGACCATTGCTGTAGTTCCGGCGGGGCTGCTGGCCGGCCGGCCCGGAGCCCTTCTGGCATCACGCCGGGCCCGGACCACGCTAGATCAGGGAAAAGCATGTTATTTCCGGACAATTCCTTAGCGGGCGTTGCGAGAAGCTTGCGCGCGCCGGCTTCGATTTCTTCCGGGAGACGCCAGCCGCGTGCAGTTCCCGCTCCAGCTCTTCCCAGTCCTGGGGAGTCCGCTTCGGGATGGTTACTGTTCTCCTTCTGTGGTGCATCGGCCGAGTGAGGGCCCATCCTCGCGCAGTGCCGCGACGGCCTGGGCTACGAGGGTCGCCGAGCCTAGATCTTCCTTGATCAGCGCGGTGAACCACGCGGCATACTCGTCGGTGACCTTCACTTGCCATGCCAATCACGCCACCCCCGATTTAAGTTCTCCCTTAACACTAGTGTCGGTCCGCCCTCGGGCAAGATGGTCGCGTCGCGCGGCCCGGCGAGTTCTACCGCACGTCAGATCACGGTGTGACCGGGCAGGCCGCGGACGGCGAAGCGATCATCTGCGAGAACAACGACGGCTGGCGACGCGTTCTTGTACGCCACCGCCGCAAAATCACCCCCGGCCACACGCAGCGGCTGGCGCCAGGCTCGATCATCCTATTCGGCGCGAGACTCCGCTACCGCTTCGTTGCGGGAACTGAGCCGTCTTACAACAGACCGGCTATCAGTAGAAATCATGGGAAGGGATGACGTGGAGCCGATAGGTAGCTGGGATCCGTCCGACGAGCGGTCTGACGTTGCAGGCTATCGTCCGTATTTCCTCGGCCCGATTGTCACCTGGAGCGTTGTTCAGAACCAGCGCTGCCGGTCGCGCCGGTGGGGCACGGGCCGGAGGGCCGTAACCGGCGAAGCCGTTCTGAATAAGAGCTCTGGTACTGCTAGTACGACGACTGGACGTTCGTGACGAACTTCGCGAGCGTCGGCACGGCGCCGGGGAAATGGATGATCGGCATAGCGTGCAGGAGATTGTGGTGGGAGTCGGCCTTTTCTTCCCCGCAGATGCCCTGGTAGTCGATGCTCGACAGTGCGCTCGCGACCTTCTTCGGGTCGGTGCTCCCGGCCTGCACGACTGCCTGCTTGTACAGGTACACGGCGTCGTACCAGTTCGACTCGACGGAATCGTTGACCGGTGTGCCGAACTTTGCCTGGTACGCGGCGTCGTATTTCTGTGCCTGCGGCGTCATCAGCACGTTCGGCGAGCAGGTGGCGCTGACCGAGTAGATGCTGCTGGTCAGCAGGCTGCTCGGGATGAGGCCGACACGTGCCGCCGTGCCCGCGCTGAACGTCATGATGTCGCCGTGGTAGCCGTTCGCCGCGGCGGTCTTGATGGCCAGCGCGTCCGTCGTGGCGTAACCCCACTCCCAGATCGCCTGGGCGCCCATGCTCTTCGCGGCCAGGATGGGCTCCGTCAGGTCGGTGACCGTCGGCGAGACCGCCCTGTGCGCCGTCGTGATGCTGCCCTTCGCGGCTTCGGACAGGATCTGGCTGCCGCCGTCGGTCGGCGCCGCGTCCTGGGTGTTGATGACCATCATCGACTTGACCCCGGCAGTGCTGAACAAGTAGTCGTCCGCTGCCGAGGCGAACTGCGAGGTGGTGAGCTGCAGCCGGAAGGTCAGCTGCGATCCCAGCGAATCCGGTGACGTAATCTGGTCAAGCGTCGTGTGGATGACCGGGATGCCCGCGCTGTTGATCTGGCTGATGGACGCCTTCAGCCCGGCCGAGACCGAGTACCCGATCATGATGTCGGGCTGATACTGCAACGCGAGCGATGTCGCGGTCGCCGCGCCCTGCGGCGTGATATCGGTGTTGAACTCCTTGTACTGGATCTGTCGGCCGCTGATGCCGCCGGCCGCGTTGATCTCATCGACAGCAAGCTTGAGTCCGTTGTCCGAGCCGGGGGTCGCGTTCGATCCCGAGAAGATCCCCATCACGGCGATCCGGATCGGACCTGTGCTGCTGGCCCCGCCCTGGCTTGCGGTCGAGGTTCCACATGCCGACGCCAGCAGGGCGACCGCGACACCCGCGGTCAACCCGAGTGGTCTTCGCATGGCATTGCTCCCTGTGTCTTGTTCGGGCGCCGACGAGCCGGGCGCGCACGGCGGTTCGTTGACGGGAGAAGCTAGAGGGGTTAGCTCGTTAAGTCAAGGTTTCAAAGATGTAAAACTACCATAGCATCTCAGCGGCCAGTTGTCCGTGCTCATCTTGTGCGGTCAGTGAGGCTCGGTTCGTACCGTCAGCTGGCCCTGGGCCGCCGAGATGATCATGTCAGAGCTCCGTCGGCAATGGATCGAAACTTATTGACACGTCGAACTCATCCGGGTTACCGTGGCACCCTGGACGATCATGGACCGCTGGGCGGCGGATCCACCACAAGGTGCGGTGCCCGAGGCCGGTACCTCCCTAGCGGCCGCGCCACTGCCGGAGAGGTTCGCCGTTGCATCTCTTCATTCCCATCCTGATGAGCGGCCTGACGCAAGGATCGGTCTACGCGCTGATCGCACTGGGCATCGTGCTGCTGCAGAACGCCACCGGCGTCATCAACTTCGCCCAGGGCGACCTCATGACACTGGGCGCGTACGTCGGGTTCTGGTGGATAGTCCAGCGCGGCGGCGGACAGGTGCTGATGTACCTCGTGATGCTGATCGCGCTGTTCGCCGCCGGTGTCGTCCTCGAACGGGTCGGCTACGCGCCCCTGCGCAGACGGCCCCCGCTCGTCATCGTGATCTCGACGTTCGCCCTCGGCCTCGCGATCCGCTCCGCCTTGATCCTCTGGCAGGGCACCGGCCCGCGCAACCTGCCCTCACCGTTCGGGATCCGGACGGTAAGCGTGCTTGGCGCCGCGGTGCCTGAGCAGTCTGTCCTGACGATTGGCATCACGATCGTCGTCGGAGCGGTGCTCTTCGTGTTCTTCCAGCGATCGGCGCCCGGCCGTCAGGTACGAGCGCTTGCCGCGGACCGTGAGACCGCAATCTTGCAGGGCATAAGGGTAAAGCGACTGTCCCCGCTGGTCTTCGGGCTCTCGAGCGCGCTGGCCGGGCTGGCCGGCGTGCTGGTCGGCCCTGAGCTCGGGGTGTCGCCCGGCCTGGGATTCGGCCTGCTCCTCAGCGCGTTCGCCGCGGTGATCCTCGGCGGTGAGCGTCTCGGCGGGGTCGCGCTGTCAGCGGTACTCGTGGCGGTTGCCCAGGCACTGGCAACCGCGTACGTGTCACCGAACTTCAGCGATGCGTACCCCTTCCTGATCCTCGTCCTGGTGCTCGCTGTCAGGCCCCAGGGCCTGGTGAGGATGGTCACCGGTGTCCGTTACTGACGCGGCCAAGGAAACACACGGAAGCCGGCGCTCCCAGTGGCGCCGCCTGGACTCCCTCTTCGCGGGCAGCGGTCCCACGATCCTCGCGCCGCCCGTCTACCGAGGCCGGCAGTGGCCGTTCCTCGCCCTGGTGCTCGCGGTCGGCTGCGTCGTCCCCCTCGCGTTCGGTGGTGACCCCTACCACGACGGGCTGCTCATCCAGGCACTCACCAGCGCCATCCTCGCGCTCGGCTTCTTCTGGTGCTTCGGCTTCGGAGGCCAGTTCACGTTCGCGGTCTTCGCCATGTACGCGGCTGGCGCCTACGTGTCCGTATGGGGGGCAGCGCACTTCGGCGGATTCTGGAGCGGGCTGGTTCTCGCCATGGTCGTGACAGCCGCGATCGGCGGGCTGACCAGGCTCGTCTTCGTCAAGCTGGCACCCATCTACTTCGCGATCGCGACCCTGGCTGTCGGCGAGCTGCTCTTCATCCTGTTCCGGCAGTGGACGAGCTTCACTGGCGGCTACAACGGCGTCAGTTCTATAGCAGTCCCTTCCGTCTTCGGGTTCCGGCTGGGTACGCCGCACCGGTTGTACTACCTCATGCTGGGGGTGCTCGGGGTTTTCCTCGCGGCGACCGTCGCGCTCGTGCGCTCGCCGGCGATGCGTGACCTGATCATGTCCCGTGACCACGGCCCGGTCGCCGCGACCGCCGGCCTGAGGCCGCGGCACCTGACGCTGATCGCGTTCATGGTCGGGTCCGCGATGCAGGGGGCGGCGGGCTCGCTGTACGCGCACAGTTCGAGCTTTTTCTCACTGGAGTCCTTCAGCGTCGATATCTCGCTGAGTGTCCTGCTGATGGTGCTGCTCGGCGGCATGGACTCGGTTTACGGTCCGGTCATCGGGGCTGCCGTGGTCGTCTACCTTCCTGAACTGCTCCGCAGCGCTCAGAAGTACTCCGACCTCTTCTACGCCGGCCTTGTGCTGCTTATCGTCGTCGCCTTCCCTGGCGGCGTGGCGGGCGTCCGCGGCATCGCAGGGAGGTGGATCCAGCGTGCTCGAAGCCACTGACATCACCGTACGTTTCGGCGGCGTGGTCGCCGTGAACGGCGTCTCACTGACTGTCGGCGACCACGAGATCGTCGGGCTGATCGGCCCGAATGGCTCGGGTAAGTCGACGTTCATCAACGCTCTCACCGGCCTGGTCAAGGCATCAGGCACGGTGAAGGTCGATGGGCGGCGCATCGCTCTCGGGAGGCCGGGCGGAGTCTCCCGCAGAGGCGTGCTGCGCACGTTCCAGACACCGCAGGTGGACGACCGCCTGACGTGTCTGGAGAACGTGCTTGTCGGGCTGCCAGGCAGGGACCTGCGTACGCTGCCCGTCGCGTGGTTCCGCCGCCCGGCGATGCTGCGGGCAGAGCGGGCCCGGTGGGAGCGAGCCTTCCGTGCGCTCGAGTTCGTCGGGCTCAGCCGCAAGGCGCATGTCGAGGGGGGTGCCATCTCCTACGGTGAACGCCGGCGGCTGGAGCTGGCGCGGGTGTACGCGGGGGAGCCGAGGCTGCTGCTTCTTGACGAGCCCGCGGCCGGCCTCAACCACCGGGAGACGGCCGGCCTCGTCGAGCTGCTGACACGGTGGCGGGACGACGGCGGGCCATCGCTGCTGCTGGTCGAGCACAAGATCGACTTTCTGGAGAGCCTGTGCCACCGGATGATCGTCCTCGAGCTAGGCAGTCAGATCGCGGCCGGCGAGCCAGCCGCCGTCTGGGCTGAGGCGAGGGTCGTTGACGCCTACCTAGGGACGTTGTGACCGATGCTGCAGGTGACCTCGCTCGGAGTGTCCTACGGTTCGACCCGAGCCGTCGACGCCGTCGATCTCACGGTGGGTAAGGGCGAGGCGGTCGCCCTGCTGGGTGCCAACGGCGCGGGCAAGACCTCGACCCTGCGCGCTATCTCGCGACTGATCGAGTCCGGGGGCACGATCCGCTTTGACGGCGAGGACGTCACCCGGCTGGCACCCGAGGAGCTTGCCAGGCGCGGCCTGGTGCACGTGCCGGAGGGCCGTCACGTCTTTGCCTCGCTCACCGTGCACGACAACCTCCTGGTCGGACGCACCAGCCGAGCCGGGCGCCCGTCGCTGTTCACAGCCGACGCGGTCTACGACCTGTTCCCGGCGATCGCGCCGCTTCGCAAGCGCTACGGCTGGGCGCTGTCTGGCGGTGAGCAGCAGATGGTCGCGATCGGCCGCGCGCTGATGTCGTCGCCCCGGCTGCTCATGCTTGACGAGCCGTCGCTCGGCCTGGCGCCGATCGTCGTGAAGGCGGTCTACCAGGCGCTGGCCGATATCACCTCCGAGCTGCCTGTGCTCCTGGTCGAGCAGAACGCGGCCGTGGCGCTCAGCCTCTGCGGCCGGGCCTATGTGCTGCTGTCCGGCCAGTGCGTGCTGCGCGGCACCGCCGCCGAGCTGGGTGACCGCGAAGCGCTGCTCGACTCCTATCTGGGTCACGGCATCGACGACGAGCCACCCGAGCCCGCCGCGCCGCCTGCGGCCACGCCTGCCGCGCAGGAACCGGGTGAGAAGCCGGCCCCTGCCCCATCCGTGCCGAGGTCCTCGTAGTCAGGAGCCACGAGTGAATGACCTGGACGCGGCGCAGGCATGGCTGCGGAAGAAGTCGATCCGCTCCAGCCGCCCCCGCGACGGAATGCTCGCCGCAGACCCCGATGACTGCTTCGGCGCCCCCTACTTCTTCACCACCGACTCGATCCGCGGCGACCCTTTCAGCGGCTAGCCGCCGGAGGCCGGCCTCGGCGCCCTGTCCAGCTCCTGGGGTGCTCGGGTCTGGAAGCTCAGTCATGGCAATTGGCGGGCGGCCGGTTTATGGTTCACACTGGTCCTATGCGCGCCCGGCTGGGAGCCTGGTTCGACGGCGCCGGCTGGCTCGTCGGCTCAGCAGTCGTGCTCTTCGTGTTCGCCCTGCTCGTCGTGTTGCTGGAGTTCCAGTCACCGGACGTTGTGCTCTGGACCGGTCACCGCGTCACCGGAACCGAGCAGGGCGGGATTGTCTACTACCGGTGGCAGGGCCAGACATATTCGGTCGACGCGCCCGGATACGGGTCGTCGACGGCCGTGAGCGTCTGGCTCGACCCGGGCGACCCCGGCAACGCCATGATCGACAACGCGGCCAACCGGGCGGTCGTAGCCTCGCTCGTCGGCTTGCCGCTCATCGTCGGCGTGGCGCTACTCGCCGTCGGCCCGACCCGCAGGTACCGGTGGGCGCGCGGGGTCGCGCCTGCGGTCGGCTACGGCCTGGACCCGGATTTCGTCGCCCGGCACCTCCGGGAGCTACGGCGCGACGACAAGAACGTTCAATAGCATCCTTACGGCGGTGGCCGGCGGTCAGACCGAAGAACTGGACCGCGAGCTGGGCCCAATCGGGATAGTGGAACCCCAGGTTGTGGTCGACCTATGCATCCTGGAGCTGTGGCTCAGGCTCAATTTCCAGGTATCCGTCATAGGCGTAGATTGTCACGAGGAAGTGATGAAGGAAGCCCTCTAGCCCGGCCAGGCCGAATGGGTGGGGCCACGGATCGCAGAACCAGACCGGCGCATCCCAGGAGAACTCATCGGTGCCGTCGGTCACGGTGAGATTGACTCGGACCAGCGTGCCGACAGTTTTGACTCCTCCGATGTAGAACTCTTCGGTCAGGTCGCCGGGCGGCTCAATGCCGGCGAGGGGGGCAAATTCCGCACTCATCCTGGTTTGGAGCGCTCCTGTATCGAGCAGGCACTCTATGGGAGCGGCCTCCAGTCCTTCCAGGGCAATGTCAACTACAGGCCGCGGTGTCAGAGCGCCGCCACTCGCCGCCGGAAGCGCCCGGAACGCGAATCTCATTGCGGGGCCGCGCCGGTGATGGCCTGCTCGGAGTCCACGACCCGGAACATTGACTGCGCACGCTGACGGTGCTGCGCCAGCCATGCCACGACCTCTTTCGGTGAGGGCGCGGCGACTAGCACATCATCGCCGCGCACTGCCACCCACAGGCCGATGAAAGGACGCAATGCCTCTGCCGAGGGTGCCGGGCGACCATCTGTGCCGGAAGCCGCCGACGATGGTGATGTAGCGGCTCGGGAGGTCACCGGGTGGCGTCCCCGCGGGCCTACCGCACGCCCGGCCGGGAAGCCAAGACGGGTTAGGGCACGACGTGCCTGATGCGTGGTGAAGTCAGCCCGGTCAAGCCCAGTTACCAGGGCCAAGACCTGCTTCGGGGGCCAGCGGCGACCGTTGATCGCCACGAAGTGCTCGTGGATCGGTTCAGGCAATGCTCCCTGGAGTGCTGCCTCGACCCTCCGCGGGTCCAGGTTGTACTGGTGACCCGAGACCGTCATCGTGGTCATGCTGTCTCCGATCGCTACTCTCTGAAAAGTATTCTCTGACTCATCTCTACTGTAGGGGACTTGCGGATACCGGGCAACCACTCCCGGGTCCCTCGGCTCACCACGTCGACGAAGGTCACGGGCCGATCCCGGCGGGCCAGCGCGCAGGGGGTCAGGCCGAGGTCGGCCAGCATCCGGCGGACCTGTCCCTGCTCGGCGGCGGTGAGCGGACGCGGGCGCCACCGTGCATGTCGCGACGGCGGGCGTGATGGCGGTCGGCGGGGCGCCGATGCGGCGGGACACGCTGTTCCGGATCTCGTCGACCACTAAGCCGATGATGGCGGCTGCCGTGCTCTCGCTGGTCGATGCAGCCTGCCCCAGGCTTTCCCGCAGGGGCGGGATGTCGGCGGCGATTACATGGCTGCCGCACGCTATCGCCTCCAGCGGGGGCATGCTGTACCCCTCATTGACTGACGCGACCATGAGCGCTGAGGTGCCACTGTAGAGCGCGGCAAGCTCAGCGTCGGGTACGCGGCCGGTGCAGACGACGAAGTCGCGCGCCTCATGGCGGTCAAGCAGTCGGCCAACCTCGGGTTGCTGCTCTGCGTGTCCGCCGACGGCAACGAGCCGCGCGGTGCGGGGGAACCGGCTGCGGGCACGGACGAGCTGTTCCACCAGCCACGGGAACCGCTTGCTCGGGTGAGTCAGGCCGACGAACATCAGATACGGACCCCTGAGCCCGTACCTGGCCGCTGCGGCCTCGACATCAGCCTGGTCCTTGCGGTGGAACACCGTATCGTCCACCCCGCATGGCACCAGCGCCAGTCGGCCGGCCTCCACGCCGAGCAGCGAGCCGATATCACCGGCAGTAGAGCGCGACACGGTGATGACCCGTTCGGCACGCTGGGCCAGGTACCGGGTCAGTGCCCGGAAGTAGCGGGTGAACATCTCCTCGCCATCGTGCGGTGAGTCCCATGCGCTCAGAGCGGCCAGTTCGTCGCGGAGCAGGTACAGTTCCCCGTCCCCGAAGCGCTCGGCGAAGGAAACGTCTGTGTAGCTCTGGGCGGGGAACCGCAGCCGGGTCAGGTCGTGGATGGTGAATACGAACGGCACCGGGCATAGGCGGTCGAGCGTGTAGTGGGAGGTGAAGTACAGGTCTGCGTCCCGCTCAACCAGCAGATCACGCAGCCATGCCGAGCGGCGCACGAAACCTTCCCGGGCTGCCTCGCGGACGATTTCTGCGCCGAGGCGGCCGACAGAGGCACGGACCCGCTGCTCCTGCCTGTCGCCGGTTATCACGATCAGCTGCCAGCCTGCCTGCGCAGTCATGGGCGCTATTGCTGCCAGCAGCGACAGTCCGTACCGGGAGACGCCAGTGTCGTGGTTGGCGCGTACATCGAACACCAGGGCAGGCATGACGGCCTCCTCACATAGTGGCGGATCGGCGGCCGGAAATCAGTCCAGCAGGCCCGCCAGGTATCTGGCCGTCGCCCGGGCGTCTGTGTGCAGCCACGCGGTCAGCCCGTGCCTGGCCGCGGCCTCGACATGCTCCGGCCGGTCATCAACATAGACGCCGCCCGCCCCCGCACGCGGGCCGAGTCGGCACAGCGCGGTGAAGAACCTGGAGTCGGGCTTCGCGTGCCCAGCCTCGAACGACAGGCACGCCGGTGCCGTGATGCCAGCATCAGCCAGCCGACGGCAAGCGACCTGCCAGTGCCACGGACTGGTGTTGGAAGCCAGCAGCAGCCGTCCGCTCGCCGCCAGGCACGCGGCTATTGGTGCCAGCACCGGGTCAGGACGGGCGAGGACCGCATTCCATGCTTCCCGCACATCCTCAGGCCTCAGCTCAGGGCACCCGAGCGTGCCGCGTACCTCGCTGGCGAACTCGGTGCAGGTCAGGCGGCCCGTCTCAAAGCCGCGCACGATCCCGCTGCCTTCGATCCGCCCGGCAACCTGCTCCCATGTCAGCCCGGTGCGGCAGGCGAGCTCGCGGTAGTGGGCCATCGGAACGGTTTCCACCAGGACATCGCCGACATCCATGACGACCACTGGCGCGATCACGACGACGCGCTTTCAGCGGCTTCGGTGTACACGGCCATCAGGTCGCCGACGTGACGGCTCCAGCGGTAGCGGCCGGCCCATCGCATCCGGCGTTCCCGTTCCCCCGGCTCGTCGGGGGCAGCCAGGAGCCTGTCGATTGCCCTTGCCACGGCGCGCGAGTCCGCCGGGTCGACGAACGTGGCGTGCGGGCCGAGAGTCTCCCGCAGGACCGCGATGTCGCTGGCAACCACGCGGCAGCCGCAGGCGAGAGCCTCCAGCGGGGTGAACCCGAACCCCTCGTGCCCGGCCAGGTGCACCAGCACCGTGGCGCGGGAGTACAAAGCCCCCAGCTCGTCATCGCCGACCAGGCCGGCCGCTACTGCGCCGCCGCCCAGGTGAGCTGTGAGCACTCCGGCACCGTCCGTGCCAGGGGCGAAGTCCATGCCCGCGCACACCAGCCGGACCCCCGCATGACGTGCCCGGCTGCGTTCGAAGGCATCGAGCAGTGCCGTCAGTCCCTTGTGCGGGCGAGCCTGGCCGACGTACAGCAGGTACCGGTCTCCTGCCGCCGGAAGTGCGGGTACCTGATCTTTTCCGGCGCGAAGGTGATCGACTCCCGGCGGCGACGTCCGTACCCGTGATCGTCGGCCGGTGAGGTCCGTCAGCTGGGCGGAAACAGTGCGTGTTGGCGTAACGATGTGCCGGGCGCGGGCGCAGGCCAGCATGAGCATGCGGCCATAGAACTCCTCGTGCAGGCTCTGTGGATGCCTGACCGCGCCGGGGGGCTCCCTGGTCATGGTACGCAGCACCGCAGTCACGGTGCGCAGCTCGGCCAAGCCGTCCCAGCCGAATCGTGTGGCGAATCCATCGTCGCGGTAGCAGTACTCTGGCACCGCCAGGCGCAGGACGTCGTAGATGGTCGCGACAACGGGGATCCGGGTGCTTTCGAGCGGTACTCGGTAATCCAGCACGTGGATGACGTCTGCGGCGCTCTGCCGTGCGGCATGCAGGAGTTCCAGGCCCTCGGCGCGGCTATAGCGGGGCGTGTCGGCGGGCGGCAGTACCTCAATGCGGAAGCCCGGATCCGTGTGGGCGCGGAGCGCGGCGGCCAGGCAGCGGGTGTAGCGGCCGATCCCGTCGTGTCCGTCGACCCGGCCATCCACGAGAACCCTGATCATCCGGCCCGGGGCTCCGCGCCGGGTCCCGCATCGGGAGCGCGCCGGTAGGCGTGTACCGCGACGTCGACCTCGGTGTCCAGCGTGTCAAGCCCAGCGAGCCGGGCGCGTGTCTCCCGGTCAGCGGACCAGTAAAACGGCGTCATCCCCAGCAGGCTGGCGACCTGGCCGGGGCCGCGCACCTTGAGCTTGTAACGGATCCGGTGAGTGGTGATCAGCTCGAATCCTGGTTCCGCGGAGAGCTGCGCCGCCGGTTGGTGGTGAGCGGGCGTTTCATAGAGCAGCTCCTTGAAGCTGAACAGGTGGTCTTCCCCCGGGCCGCCGACGAGCACGACACCGCCCGGCGGCACGACGCGGCGGAAGTCGTCCGCGCTGACGGGAGAGAACTGCGCGAGCAGGATGTCAGCCCGCCGGGGCAGCACGGGCATCCGGTAGGTGCCGGCGACCGCGTAGAGGCCGGCGGGGTCCCGCCTGGCCGCCGCCCGGATGCCGTGCCTGGAGATGTCCAGGCCGCACCGGATCAGGCCAGCCTCCTGGCCGCGCGCGGTCAGGCGTTCCCGCAGCCTGCGCAGGTAGTACCCCTCTCCGCAGCCCGCGTCAAGAACGACCCGCCCGTCCCGGTCAGGCAGGTAGGACATGATCACGTCCGCGACGCCGTCGGCGAGCGGCTGATAATGACCGGCCCCGAAGAAATCGCGGCGGCCGGCGATCATCTCCTTGCTGTAGCCGGGATCCTTAGAGTGCCGGTGCTGCGGGAGCAGCAGGTTGACATAGCCTTCCCTGGCGACATCAAAAGCGTGAGCATTGACGCAGCGGAACGCGCGGCCGACCCGGGGCAGCGGCTCGCCGCATACCGGGCAGGCGAAGACCGGCTCCGGCGCCGCCCATCGCTGGTTCACCGGCATCTCGCCCATGACTTCCCCATGCATGTCCGCTCACGTCATACGATCAACCACTGGCACCGCAGGGTATCCGCTTCCCCACTTTACGGACACCATGCGATAGGCGACGTCGAGAGGATTCCGTGCATCGGCAAATGGTCACGGCGATCATGAGAGGCTGGCGCCGCCTGCTGATGCCGACGCGAGATGACGCGTGATCGGCGCTGTCGTTCCCGTCCACAATCGGCGGGACAACCTGGAACTGCTGCTCACCTCCCTTGAGTATCAGACCCGCGCCGACTTCCGCGTCGTCGTCGCCGACGACGGTTCTACCGACGGCACCCGTGACCTGGTCAGACAGCGGTCGATGGCCCCAGTGTGGGGCGGACGGCTGCGGTGGGTGTGCTGCGGCCCGAACCGGGGCGTCCGGACTGGGCGAGCCCGTAACATCGGAGCGGCAAATCTTGATCCCGGTACAAGCCTGATGGTCATGCTTGACAGCGATCTCGTCCTCCAGCCCGACGCCATGGCGTGCTTCACTACCGCACACGCGCGCCACCCCGGCAGCATCCTGCTCGGGCTCGTCGAATGGCTGCCGCCCCTGGACCGCGACACTGTGCTCGCTGCGGTCACCAGCCGCCGCCTGCACCGGCTGCGCGACCGGGTGCCACGCCAGCGGCCTGTCCGGCTGGAAGGCACCTTCACCGGCCCCGAGCTTCGGGAGGGCTTGTACGACCTCGACCCTGACACCCCCGTGCCGGTGCGGCCGGAGTGGACACTGCCACTGAACTCCGGGTGGCCGCTGGAGTTGTACTGGGCGGTTGGCGGCTTCGAGGAGAGCATGTGCGGCTATGGTTACCAGGACATGGAGTTCGGTGCCCGGGCGGCCAAGGCTGGCGTACGATGCCTGCCGCGACCTGAGCTGTGGGGCCTGCATGTCTGGCACCCCAAGCCACCCGGCTCGATGGTCGAGAACCAGCGCAACCTTGATTTCTACCTGCGCCGCCACGGGGCAAACCGGATCATCGAGACAGACGTGGACTGGACACTGTGGTGGCACTACCACGCCGAGCGCGGCGGCACCATCGCGCTATGCGACGACCGGATCTGGGCGGTCAGCGGCAACCGGAGGCACCGCCTGGCTCTTGCGGACCCGGGCTGGCTCACCCGGCTCGGGCACTGTCCCCACTCAGGAGATGATGTCGCGCCGCATGATCTGCATCCGATCACCGACCACGGCACCGCTACGGAGTGACATCGACGAAGGACAGGGCCGCGCGGCCGCAAGGCACGCGACCGCAGCGCGAAACGCCTCGGCCGAATGCGCTGCGGTGAAACGCTCTGCCCATGCACGCCTGGCGCGACTGGCCAGGCTGACGCCCACGCCGGGATCCCGCAGCACCCGGCTTACCGCGTCGGCCAGCGCGACCGGGTCCTCGGCAGGGACCAGAAGCCCGGTGACGTCATGATCAATGATGTCCTCCGGGCCGCCGCAGCACGTTGCGACCACGGGAACGCCTGCCGCCATGGCCTCCACGATTGCCAGGCCGAAGCCCTCCTCCCGGGATGCGCACACCAGGATGTCCAGCGCTGGCAGAAGGCCGGGCACGTCGCGACAGTGCCCGGCGAAGGTCACCCTGCGGGTCATGCCCAGCTCGCCGATCAGCGCGGTGACCTCACAGGAGAACCCAGGCCAGTTCGCCGACCGTTTCCGCCCGAATATAACCAGGTGAACGGCAGCCTCACGGGCGGTGAGCGCGGCGAGCATGCGCACGGCGATGTCCTGCCCCTTCCACGGCTCGACACGTCCAACCACCCCGATCAGCTGCCCCGCATCGGCGCATCCCAGCCGCGCGCGGGCCGCGGAGCGAGACAGCGACGCTGGCGGCGCATCCCGCCCTGGATGCACCACCAGCGTGGGGTGCTGCGGACAAAGCTCGCGCTGTCGGCGCGCGACAGCGCGTGACACGCAGATCACCAGGTCAGTCGGTGACCTCGACGCGTCCAGGTGCAACCAGAAGTCGCTTGGCATGACATGCTGCACCCACGCCGTCCGGCCGGGTCGGCCAGCCAGCAAGTGGGCACGCCACCCGTATAGCTGGGCACGCGGCGACCAGAACACCGTAACGTCCGGGCGATGCCTCGCCAGTACCCCGGCCAGAGGGGCCACCAGGCCCGACACATCACCGCTCGCCGCGTTGCCGGCACCCGGCAGCACCAGCGTGGTACAGCCGCAGCACCTGGCATAGCCCGCCAGCTCTCCGTCCGCCTCAAACACCACCGCGGGGGCATCGGCGCGGCCGAGGTGACGCAGAAGCCCAGCCAGCCATTCGTCGCCGCCACCCGTCCGCTGCGCCGAGGGCGCTACAAGCAGCAGGCGCGGTGTGCTCACGGCAGGGTTCATCGGGCAGTCGGCTCGAAGACATCCTGAAAACTCGCGGACGAATTCAGATGTCCCCTATGCCAGGCCAGCCGGAAATGCTCATGCTCGCGCCGGGCCAGCGCCGCCCGGTACAACTGGGGGTAGTGCGAGCCAACCTGAGTGAGATGTGAATGCAGCGCCTGCGCCTTGCACTCGTACACGCCGGCGATCGCGACCCGGTGAGTGACGCTCTCATCGGGGCGGGTGTAGTTGATCTCGGCTGCTGCCTGTCCCCCGAACGGATGCTGTCGCCCCGCCCGCAGATCCTCCGCGATGAAGCTCTCCAGCGCCGACAGCGGAAACACCGGGTAAAGGACCTGATCCACCCGCCACGGCGAGCCCGGCCCGGGGAGCGCCTGAGCCTCCGCGGCTGCTTCGACCCCGAGCAGTGTCACCCGGTGAGCCTGAATATGGTCGGGATGCCCGGTACAGCCGAACGGATCGTAGGTGACCACCACATGGGGACGGAACTCGCGCACGATAGCCGCCATCCGCGGCACGACCACCTCGTACGGCTGAGACCAGAAGGAATCCCTCGCCTGGTTGCGCGGCGACCCCGGCATCCCGGAATCGTGGTAGCCAAGCTGGCGGACTTCGGCTACCCCGAGAACCTCCGCCGCCGCACGAAGCTCGGACGCGCGCACCCCGGCCAGATCCTCCGGCGCGAGCGTCAGCCCCAGCTCGGGACTCACTGGACCATACCGGCCATCTGTGCACGTGACCAGGCAGGTACGGATCCCTGCTTCCGGGCAGCGGGCGAGGAGTCCGCCCGTCGTGATCGACTCGTCATCCGGATGAGCGTGCACCGCCAGCAGACGGCGTTCCCCGTTCCCAGGGCTATCCACCATCGGTCTCCTGTCCGCCACCTGGGCACAGGCAACCTCGTGATCACCCGGATACCGCTCACGGCAACAGGAGAATTGTTCACATTGCTGACGTAGCTTCCAAACTCCGGAGGTAGCGCTAAACGTGCCGCGCCTGCGTGCCCGGAGGGGCGGCTGACGGAGCGGCGGGAGGATCCGCTGTGCGCGGTGTGCATGCCGGGCGCGCGGGAGCCGGTGCGTGGCACGTTTGCCTGGGCGTTCGATTCCCCGCTGCTGCGGCGCATGCTGGCGGACTGGAACCTGCCCGCGGTTCATGCGGTATTCCGGGCGACGTCGAGGCTGACCCTGAACGGCGTGGGCGGAATCGTCGGCTGGTCCCGGCACGCGCTAAGCTAATACGAACTTAGGAAGCGCCTGGCCCTATACGATCTCGGGGCGTTCGAGTAGTTCGCCGATGCTGTGGATATGCCGCATGCGGCGTGGCTGCCGCTGATATTCCGGAATCCGGGTGCTGCGCTTGCGGGTGATGGTGTGCTGGGCCTCGTCTCGGAGGCGCTGGGCGTGGATGTGGACCGGCGGGGCTTCGGCAGCCTCGCCGCAGGGGCTGCGGCTGGCCTGGTATTGCCCGAGGTCTCCATCCCGCCCCAGGTGAACGCGTCGCACATCCGCTACCTCGAAGCTTGCGCGGGCACCCTGCGGAGCCAGGACCGGAAGGTCGGCGGCATACCCCTTTCTCCCCTCGGGACTGCGGGAATCATGTTCAGGCGCAGCAGTTGCACTCTGAGGCCCAGCTCCGGGCAGACGCCGCCGGAGAGCCGTTTCTCTCCGCGCGCGTGCTGAATGCAAGGTAGCAACTGTCGTACGACATGGCACGCGCCAGCTCAGGCAGGAGCCACGCCAGGGACGGCCAGCTGCTGGCCGATCATGCTGCCGACGTGGCACGCCGTTACTCCCATCCCGCGGCTGCACGCGCTGATCGTGTTGCGGCATGCGGGTGCCGCGTCGCTGCTGGGTGACAAAGCTGCGTTCCGGTCGGCGATTACCCGGGCGCGGCGCGAGTGGATGCGATAGTCGTGTCCTGCCTGACGAGCCTGGACGGCGTGAGCTTGTGGCCTCGCAACGGTGCACGCCGCCGCGCTGCGCTCGCAGGCACACTTGCCGACGGCGGTGACGCAGCCAGTGCCATCAGCGAGGGCATGACCGTGCCGTCGGCGCTCGAAAGCGGCGTGGCCCGGCTGGTCCGGGAGGCAGGAACGTGCCCGAGCACAGCCTGACCGGTTTGCCGGAGCAAGGCGATGTGCTCGGCCATCAGGAAATTCACCGGCTGGCTGCTGCTCGTAAGGCCCTGGGCTTGAGCCACTGCGCGAGGACTTCCTCGGTGTGCTGGCCCAGGCGGGCTGACGGGCGGCGGATGCGCAGCGGGGCCGCGCTCAGGCGCTGGAAGGGGCTGGGGCAGAGCATGAGCCCGAGATCAGGGTGGTCGACCTCGGTCACGCCGCCCCGCGCCCACAGCTGCGCATCGTGGAACTCCTCCGGGGTGCCGCGGACCGCGGCGGCGGCCAGGCCCGCGGCCTGCAGCAGGAGCGCGGCCTGCTCCGGGGTGCGCGCGGCGGCCCAGTCGGCCAGGGCGGAGCGCAGCGGCTCCAGCCGGCCCGGCCCGGCGTCGCCGCTGCCCGGCGCGGGGTCGCCGGCGGGGGCGAGATCCCTGTGACCCACGAGCTCGGCGGCGGTCGTGACATCGGCCTCGTCCTCCAGCTCGACCGCTACCCACTGATCGTCGCCTGCGGCGCGGAGCACCGCCGCGAACGCTGACCCGGGCACCGCGTTAGGCTCCGGCACCGCCGTGTCGCCGGAGTTGAGCGCGCCGAGGTAGATCGGGGCGAGCATCGCGGCGCCAGCCTCGACCTGCGCGATGTCGACGATCGCGCCCTCGCCGGTGCGGTCGCGCCGGGTGAGCGCGGCGAAGACCGCGAAGAGGACGTGCGCGACCGCCGTGTAGTCGAACTGAGTGCCGTGCGGCGCCCAGGCCCTGGTCAGCCCCATGAACGAGTTGATATTCGAGCCGTACGCCATGTAGTGCGACCGAGGTCCGGTGCGGCCGTAGCCGGACACGGTGATCATGACCAGTCGGGGGTTGTCCTGCGCGAGCTTCTCGTGGGTCAGGCCCCAGCCCGCCATGACGCCGCTGGCGAAGTTGTCGATAAGCACGTCCGCCCCGGCGATGAGCCGGGTGAACACCTCCTGGGCTGCCGGGTCCTTCATGTCGAGCGCGACGGACCGGCAGCTGCGCGAGTAGGACGCGAACATGAGGTTCGTCTCCACGCCGGACGGCTCGAAGACACGCGGCAGGCCGCGGCCGATCGGGCCGGTGCGCAGCGGGTCGGGCCGGTTCGGGGACTCGATCTTGATGACGTCGGCGCCCATCTCCGCGAGCGTGGTCGCGCTGACATTTCCGGCGATCGCCGTCCCGAAGCTCACCACCCTGAGACCGGCCAGGCGGGGGCCGTCCGGCTGACTCGCGGCTGTGGTGGGTGCCATCAACTCGCTTGCGCCGTTCAGCAGCTGATTGTTGTGCTCGCCGAGGAGCGGTGCAGGTCGGCCGCTTCGCCGCAGGAGAGCGGGCTTGGACATGAATGGCAGCCCTGGCGCGCGGAAGCTGCCTATTCGCTCATGCCGCTGCTCGGCCCAGAAGCCGCGGCTGGCCAGCTGCGGGTCGGTCACCAGATCGGCGGGCAGATACTGCGGTGCGCACGGCACCCGCAGCCGCTGCGCGCGGGTGACGATGTCCTCGACGGTCAGTTCGCGCAGCAGCGATGCCACCACGGGCGTGAGCTGCGCCGCGCGCTCTGCCCGCGTGGCCCGGTCGCGCAGGGCGGGGTCGGTCAGGTCGGCGGGCCGGCCGAGCAGCTCGACGAAGCCGTCCCAGTGCGGGGGATTGTAGACAAGGAACTCCACCCGGCCGTCGCTGGCGTCCCAGCTGCCGATCGGCGGGACGCCACCGGCCGCGGCGGCGCGCGTCGAGAGCACCGATCCCGTCGTGCCGTAGACAGCGAAAGCGACACTGTCCCGGTAGGCGAGCATGTCGTGCAGTGACAGCTCGATCACCTGCGGCCCGACGGCGCGGCGCTCGCGCAGCGCGGCCAGGATGGCCGTGGCGGCATGCGCGGACAGCTCGGGGTACAGCGGCATCCCGGGGATCGCGCGCGGCGGCTCCCCTTCCGGCCCCGCCGCCCACATCTGGCCGCTCGCCGCGAACGACGTCAGGTGCGTCGCGCGCAGGTCGTCGTCCGGGCCGCCGGTGCCGAACGACGTGAGGCAGCAGATGATCGACGCCGGGTCCGCCCAGGCGAGCCTGCGGGCGGCCGGGTCCCAGCCGGGCACGGGCGTCCGGCGGGACGGGGCGATCACGACGACGTCGGCACCGGCGGCAAGCCGCCGCAGCGCGCGCTCGGCTGCCCGGTCGGCGAGATCGAGCTCGACGCCGCGCTTGCCGGCGTTGTAGTAGGCGAAGACGAGGCTGGTCTCGATATCAGGCACGCCGCCGGCGAACGGGGGGCGGCGGCGCTGCCTGTCGCCGCCCGCGGGTTCCACCTTGACGACGTCGGCACCCGCCGAGGCGAGCAGCATCGTCCCGTAGGACCCCATCTCGCCTGATAGGTCGAGGACGCGTACGCCATCGAGCGGCAGCTCGTTGTCAAGCAGCTCGTCGTCCGGCGGCCTGTTCCCTGGCGGCCCATTCTCTGGCGGCACTGCGGGCTCCCTCAGCCGCTGAGGGCGACGGTCGCGGTGCCAGGAGCGAGCTTGTTGCCGTCGGAGTCCTCGGTCCAGATCTCGAGGTCGGCCAGCCGCTGGCCGCTGTCCTCGCGGATGGCGGTGACGACTCCGCGCGCGGTCACCGTCATGTCCTTCGTGTTGGGTGCCCTGAACTGGCAGCTGAGCGTGACGATCCTGCCGTCGTCGCCCAGCCAGTCGCGGATCAGGTTATGCAGGTAGGACCACTGCAGGTTGCCCATGCCGAACGCGGTCGGGTACCCGGCGGCCCGGCCCGCCTCGTCGTCCATGTGAATGGGCACGAACTCGTCGTTCACCGCCGCGTAGCGGTTCCAGTTGTGGAAGCCGGTGGTCCGCTGGAAGGGTTGCAGCTCGTCCCCGGCTTTCGCGTGCCTCGCTTGCGCCATCGGTCGTCGCCTGTCTCGTGAGGTTCAGTAGCGGATCAGCGTCTGTCGCGTGCGCTTGACGATCTCGTCGAGCTGGCTGGTCCAGGTGTCCTCGCTGACGGTGAAGAGCATCAGCCCGAGCCGCCCCTCGCGCTCCCGGTACCCGGCGAGGCGAGTGACGCTCGTGATGACGTCGCCGGGGCGGATCCGGACGCCGTACTCGACCTCCATGCCGCCGTTGAGCTGGAACTTCAGGCCGGGCCCTGTGATGCCGAGGAGGAGCTCGGTGCGATCGGGGTCGTTGTCGTCGATGTGGACAGGTGGCTTGTCCGCCTCTGCGGCCATCCACGCGAACGGGTTGAACTCCTCTGGTGCGACGATGCCGCCGTGCTGAGTGTTCTTCGCGTACGCGGCGTCCCAGAACAGCCGGGGCGGCTCGGCGGGGTAGTAGACCGCGATCGCCCAGCGGCGGATGTCGGACTCGGCAGCGGGGAACGACACCCGCCGCCCCAGCTGCCTGCCGACGGCGCCCCGCATCTCAGCCGAGATGCTGCTATCGGGCATGTTCACCGACCTCCTTACATCGTTTATAGAAATATCGAACATTAACGACGGCGCGTCAAGGCCGCGTCGAGGCTGGGCGTCGAGGCTGGGCGTCGAGGCTGGGCGTCGAGGCTGGCAGCGAAGCTTCCGAGCCGCTTCCTCGCCTGCGTCCCGTCGTTGACGGCTAGGCCATCGGTGACTACGGTATCTTCATACATTGAACTTTTTCGAACTATCAGTGCAAAGGCGCGCCACCCGGCACTGCGGTGCGCACTGACCGGAGGCCGGAGGTAGTCCAGCATGATCAAGGTGTCGACGAGGGCGAACACCCGGACCAGTGCCGCACTCGCGCGATTGCTCAAGCCGTCGAGCATCGCCATCGTCGGGCTGAGCGACAACTCCGGGTTCGGGGACTTCATCCAGCCCACGCTGGACAGCGCGGCCGAGGTCTTCTTCGTCAACCCGCGCTATGACACGGTCCTCGGCCGCCCGACGGTGCCGTCCCTCACCTCGCTGGACCGCCCGGTCGACGCGGTGATCAGCTTCATGTCCGCGGAGCGAACCACCGACCTGGTCGAGGAGGCGGCAGGCCTCGATGTCGGCGGCCTCGTGCTTGTCGCCGGCGGGTTCGCGGAGACGAGCACCAGCGGCCAGCTGCTGCAGGATCGGATCAGGAAGGCCGCGGCGTCCGCCGGGCTGGCTGTGATCGGCCCCAACGGCCTCGGCTACATCAACGTGCGCCACGGCATCAGCCTCACCATAGCCAGCCGGCACAAGCGCCGGCCCGGCGGCATCTCGGTAATCTCGCAGAGCGGCGCCATGCTCAGCGGCGTCGCGATGGCGGCGTGGCAGTACGACGGCTGCGGCCTCAACGTGCTGGTCTCGGCCGGCAACGAGGCGGTCACCGACCTGGCGGACTACGTCGACTACCTCACCGACGACCCGGAGACCACGGCCATCGGCCTGATCATCGAGAAGGTCCGCCGGCCTGCGGAGTTCTTCGCCGCAGTCCGGCGGGCGGCCGAGGCGGGCAAGCCGGTCGTCGCGCTCAAGCTCGCCCGCAGCGAGCGCTCTCAGCGGATGGCCGCCTCGCACACCGCCGCGCTCACCGGTGACGCGTGGGTCTACGACGTGGCGCTCAGCCAGGCCGGGGTCACCCTGGCCTACGATCCGGAGGAGCTGGTCGACCGGCTGGCATTGTTCGACCAGGTGCCGCGCAGCCGGTGGACCTCCGTCCGCTCGCTCGGCGTCGTGACGATGACCGGCGGCTTCGCCTCGCTCAGCCTGGATCTCGCCACCGCCGAGGGCGTCGCCGTCCCCGCGCTCGACTCCTTCGGCGAGTGGGTCCGCGCGAACCTGCCAGGCATCACCGTGCCCAACCCGCTGGACACGACAGGGCTCGGCGCGACCCTCTGGCCGCAGATCGTCGACAAGTACGCGGCCAGCGACGAGCTCGACTCACTGCTGGTGATCCACCCGGTGGCGGACGAGGACGGGAATCAGGGCGACACAGTGGTCAGGGAGTTCGGCCGGGCCGCCGCCGGAGTGGCCAGGCCGTGCGTGCTGGCCAATTGCTCCGGCGTCCCGGGGGAGTGGGTCAAACCGCTGCTCGGCGATGCCGTGGCGCTGGGCCGCGGCCTGCGCCCCACGCTGCGCGGCCTGCAGACGCTCGGCGCGTTCGTGCGGCACCGCGACAGCCTGCGCCCGCCGCTGGACGCCGTGCCGCCGCTGCCGCGGCCGGTCGTCGCACCGGTGCCCCAGCCAGAGGGCGACATGCTGCCGTTCGACGCGACGATGCGGCTGCTGGCCTCCCGCGGGATCCCGGTGGCGCCGTATGCGATCGTGACCGCCGACGCCGACCCGGGCGTGGTCGAGATTCCGTTCGCCGGGCCGTATGTCGTGAAGCTCGCCGACGTGGCACACCGCACCGAGCACGGCGCCGTCCGGCTGAGCGTCGAGCCGGCGGCGCTCCCTGCGGCGGTGACCGAGCTGCGCCACATCGCCGTCGCCGATGGGCTGTCGCCGGTGGTGGCAGTCCAGCCGATGGTGACCGCGACAGGCGAGGCGCTGCTTGGCATCCAGGGTGAGTCCGAGCTCGGGCCGCTCGTCGCCTTCGGCCTCGGCGGCATCTTCGTCGAGGCACTCGGCACGGTGGCTGGCCGGATGGCGCCGTTCACGGCCGGGCAGGCCCGCGAGCTGATCGACGAGTTCCGCGACGTGAAGGTGATCCACGGCTTCCGCGGCCGGGCCCCGTGGGACCTCGACGCGCTTGCCGCCATCCTTGCCTCGGCCAGCCGGCTCGCCGCGGGCGGCAGGGAGTGGATCGCGTCGCTCGACGTGAACCCGCTGCTGTACGGCCCGGACGGCTTCCAGGCAGTCGACGCGCTGCTCCTGCTCAGGACGGGATCTTCCCAGCTCATGTGATCACCGGTCAGTCATTCGCGGGCTGCCCGATCTCGGCGCGGATAACGGGAATCGGACCCGCGTATCGAGTTTGGAAGACCAGCGCTCTACCATGGCAGAAAAGGTGCGCCCATGACAGACCAAGCTCGTGCGCAGCCGGTGCTGATGATTCCGATTCGCCGGTGCGGCAGTCACGCGATTCGGCTGCGGTTGGCCTACGACCCACGCTTCTACGCGCCGTACCCGTTGCACATCATCGACTTCATGCCGCTAGTCGGCCTCTACGGCGACCTCACCCACGACGAGGCGTACTTCCAGCTCATCGTTGACGTGATCGGGTTACAGAACGCGGCGATGGTCAAATGGCCGGGTGTCGCACTCGACCCGGTACACGTCTTCGACGGGCTGGCCGGCCGGCCGCGCAGCATCCATGCGGTCACCTGGGAGATGCTTCAGCAGGCCGCCGCACAGCACGGTGCCACCGTGGTGATGGACAAGTCCCTCGACAGCATCGGTTATGCCGCTGAGCAGCTTATGGCACAGCCCGAGCTTCGTTTCGTCAACGTGGTACGGGATCCGCGTGCGCAGGTCAGCAGCATGGGCCGCGCTATTATCTACGACTTCGACCCGTTGTGTAACGTCCTGGCCTGGGTCCGCGCCCACGATATGGCACGGGCACTCGCTGGCCGACTGCCAGATCGTGTGCTGACGGTGCGGTACGAAGACCTGATCCACGAACCCGGACCGGTGCTCAGACGTCTGTGTGACTTCCTCGGACTCTCCTATCACCAGTCGATGGTCGATGTCAGTTCGTCCGCAGAGGCCCAGGAGATCGCGGCCAGGTCGGCACTGTGGGAGAATAACAACAAGCCATTCGCCCCGTCCTTCATCGACAAATACCTCAGGTTACTGAGCCACGAGGAGATCCAGCTCATTGAGACGGTGGCGGCCGATCATATGGCGCATTACGGGTACGAGCCGATCACCGGCGGCGCGGCGGTCATCACCGGGGAGAGGCTCGACCATGCCCAGGACCGCAGCCGTACCGGGCGGCTGAATGCCTGGCAGCAGCTGCGGATCTCCGATCCGCGCGACTACCAGCTCCGGCAGTTCCGAGCCTGGTACCTGAAAGCGCTGCGGAGCAGGCTCCTCGGCGACCAGTGCCCCGGACCTCGGCACTACACCGCTCCGCTCACCACCGACATCAGTCCGTACGGATGATAGGCATTGGAGAAGTCGCCCTGGGTGTCGCTGCCGGTCGGCACGAAGATCCCGTTGCCCTTCAGGTGGCCTACGGGCTCTCCGGTCACGGCCTGGAACGGGATATTGATGGTGAGCGGGTTGTTGAGCAGCCCCAGTATGAATCCCAGTCCGGCCGGCACGTTCAGCCGGTAGATCGACGGGATGGCCGGATCGGCGGTGTTCTCGTAGAGTGCGGAGAGGCCTCCGGGCCGGCCGCTGCTTGGCACGTCACAGTAGAACGGGGTGACGAACGTGAAGTGCGAGGTGTGCAGCGTCCCGAGCAGGCTTCCGGAGAGGTTGTAGAAGCTGAATGGGACGTTCACCGCGCTGCCCCCCGCCACGAGGGGCAGCGACTTGTAGCTCCAGAGCAGATTCGCGTTTCCGGGCGTGGGCGATGTGCTCAGTGGTCGGCGGCGGATTCTCCCGAACGGCGCGTTACGCGTCAGGTCGGAATCGATGTCGACCGTGTTGCCCGCATCCGTGGTGAAGATCGCCCGGCCGTCGGGGGCCTGGTCGGGGCAGCCCGAATCGAGGTTCGCGTCGATCTCCACCGACTTGGTGGCGCCGGCGGCGATGCCGCTCGACCAGGTGACCTGGATGAGCGACGGAACGTCGACGGCAGTGTTCTGGTAGAGCCAGGCGACGGTGGCTCCGGACACGGTCGGCAGGGTGGGAACGTTGAGGTAGAACGGCGTGACGTACTTGAGTGACACCGAGCTGGTGGCGTCGTCGGGGCCGAAGTTCCCGCAGGTGATCATCACCTTGCCGACCCCGCTGGTGTCGACGATCACCGGTTTGACGGTGCAGTACAGGTTGACGTTGTGGGTCACAAGCGGGTGGGGTAAGCGGGTCGCCGCAGCCGCTGAGCCAGGCGGCCCGGCGCCCAGGCCGATCGCCGCCGCGCCGAGGCCGACGACCTTGACGAAGTCCCGGCGCCGCAGCGGCGCGGAGGTCGTGGCGTCACGCATGGCATCGCTCATCTGACACCTTCAGGCATAGAGGTGGGATGGTTCGCGGGGGACGGTCAGACCCCGCCGGACTTGACCGACAGCAGTCCGAACACGTGATGGCTGGCGGACAGGTCCCCCTGGGTGTCGGTGGCGGTCGGCACGATGATCCCCATGACGCGCAGCGCCCCCAGGGGTGCGCCGCTCTGCGGCTCGAACGGGATCCTGATCGTGGTGGGGGCGAACGCTCCATCTGACCCGAGGCCGGCCGGTACCGCCAGCCGGTAGATCGAGGGGACGGCCGGATCACTGTTCTCGTACAGCGCGGTGAAACCCGACGGGCGGCCGGAGCTGGGGACCCGCGTGTAGAACGGGGTAGAGAAGGTGAAGTGCGCCGCGTTAGCGGTCCCGGGCGGGCCGGCCGAGTTGTAGAAAGCGATCGGGACATCTACCGCGCCATCGCCCAAGACCGCAAGCGACATTACGTGGGTGAAGAAAAGGTTCGCGTTGCCTGCCGTGGGGTTGGGGAGCTTCGACCGGATCGGGCGGATCCCGTCGTAGTTGCGGGACAGATCGGAATCCACGTCGGCGGTATTGCCCGGGTCGGTGGTGAAGATCGCACGCCCGAACGGGAGAACATTTGGAGCACCCGAATTCAGGGTAACGCCGAACGAGACCGTCACAGTGGCGCCGCTCGCGATGCCGCTCGCGAATGTGACCTGGAATATCGACTGCACGTCAGGGGCGGTGTTCTGATAGAGCCAGGCGACGGTGGCTCCGGACACGGTCGGGAGGGTGGGAACGTTGAGGTAGAACGGTGTGACGACCTTGAGCGACACCGAGCCGGTGGCGTTGTCGGGGCCGAGGTTCCCACAGGTCACGCTCGCCGTACCCGTACCGCTGACATCGGTGGTCACCGGGTCCGCGTTAACGTACAGATTGACGTTATTAGTCATCTGACCCACTTCGCGCGATGGTCGATAAGTTCGCTTGCGGTAGCCGGAAATTAATTACTCACCCGCTCCCAGTCTACCTAGATAAAGACTCTTTACTATGACTTTAAGGAAAGTAATCCAGACTAATCAGATATGTTCTCCTTACTTGTTCTTTCGGGTCTTGTGAAACCAGGGGGTGCGGGGGTGGCGGTCGTTCGCTATCTGCGCGAGGCGCGCACTCCGGCTGGTCCGGTAGCCGCTCATCCGGCGGTGCGGGCGGGCTTGCCGTCGCGGTTCTGCTGCGCCAGGACCCTCGCGCCCGGGTAGCCGGGCCTCGGCAGGCCGAGCACGTGCTGGGCGATGATCCGCGGCCCTGCCGATGTCCAGGCGCTTGCTGACGCCTGTGCCGGAACGGGCTCCGGCCGCCGCAGCACCATTCATA
>WNFD01004458.1_pt1 | contig 32220 bp, 27 predicted proteins | sample 5400491 | NCBI WGS metagenome assembly WNFD01 (sample SAMN13153343, study PRJNA577476) | soil metagenome | isolation source: 120 cm saprolite under Douglas fir tree site 2 hole 2 replicate 2 | place: USA:California | collected 2015-04-18 | reverse complement strand
TGGCGAAGTCTCGTTTCGCGTGAAGTAATGACAATCCGAGACTAGCTTCTAACACGGGTATTTGCGGATTGAGCTTCCGCGCTTGCTGCCATTCGCTGATAGCCTCATCCGTCTTCGCGCGGGCGAAATACCACGTTCCCAGCAGGTAGTGTGCGGTGGCATCTTTCTCGTTCGAGCGAATGGCGGCTTTGAGCGCCTGAAGGTCCTCGACTGTGTTTGGAAATATGTACGCAGTGGAGAGCCGGGAGGCTTGCGAGAAGTCATTTTCACCTGACTGCCCGAGCTTCTCGCGGCAGTAGCCGCGAAAGTAGACAACGAGAGGGTGGTTCTGGGGAGCGACAGCGCCAGGCTCGCTCTGGTCCGCTTGAGCTAGCGGATACTCGCGTGAGAGAACCTCGACTGCTCGACGGTAGAGTCCCAACCGCGCGTATTCCGAAGCAACATTCAAGACCCGGTAGGGATCGGCAGCCAGATGCGCGAGGTTTGGCTTTCCGAGTTCTTCGCGTAGAAAATCGGTCAACGGAAAGCGTGCGAGTCGTTCCGTTGCCAACTTTTCCCCTTCGGCTGTCCTTCCGAGCGCGCGCAATACTGTAACTAATTCTTCAACTGCTCGCAGGTCGTCAGGCGCAGTTTGGACGCTTATGGTCAAAGAATCTTTCGCCTGCTGCAGGGCACCCCGGCGTGCCTGCAATTCTGCGAGACGCAATGCAGCGGGCGCACGATAGGAAGGTAATCGCATCGCCTCCTGGTATGCGTCAATAGCATCTTTCTCTCGTGCGACGCCCTCGTAAGCGATTCCCAGATAATACGAAATCTCGGGATCGGACGTATTTCGGTCATGAGCGGCAGCCAGATGAGATGCTGCTTCGTCAAAACGCTTCAGACATGCGTCGAGCCGTCCCGCCGCCTTCAACAATTCAAAACTCGCCGGGAACTTTACCAAAGCCTTTTGATAGGTACTTATGGCAGCTAACAGGTTGCCGTTGAGTTCTTCAGTCTTGCCCTGCTGAAGCCAATCGTCCTCGGTGCGACGCGTCTCCTCTGGTACAGAGTAGGAGATTTGCGGACCAACTTTAATTTCGGATTCGGGCGTCCAGTCATACTCCCCTTCCGTCTGCCTCAAAAGCAGCGCATCCTCGCTATTCTTAAGTTCAAACGTATACTTCCTCTCCCCGCTTGGAATCTGAATCTCTTTCTTCCACACTCGCTCCGGTACAAGGTCTCTCTTCTCATTGAGCAAGGAAGTGTTTCCATCCAAGATCTGGATCCGAGCATCCGACACCTTTCGGTTGGCATTGAAGGAGACCGCCAAAATACCGGCCTTTCGCTCCAAGTGGACCACCCCGGCAAGATTCGCGCGCGAAATCCCACCGGTATCCCGGACAGGCATCCAATATTCCGTGAAAGCAATGGCTTGACGGGGTTCAAGGAATGCATACGTTTCTTGATTTCGAAAGAGGCCCGCTTGCAATTCGACGTAGGCGCTATTGTTATCGGAGAGCGCCTTGCGCCAATCAAGGCCATCCGCGTCAACACCCCAGGACCATATTTTTTTTGCCGGTAGCTCGGCATAGTCAGCAAAATGCACAGTCCCCGCGTTTGTTCGGGGATGCCAGACGCCCATGAAGTTCTCGCGGCTTCCATGGACGAACATTGACACTGGTCCGTCGGTCTGGTTGTGAATGACACTGAGATCTTTACCCTGCGAATCGATCGGCCACGGCTGCACTTCCGCAAACCCATGTGCCGCGGCAAAGCGCATGGGATATTGAATCTGAGAATCGTCCCAAGCCTGGACGGCGGCATTGTTCCACCAATAAAAGCGATGGCGTACGTCGCTTCGATTGCTCAGCCTGACGTGTTGTTCGAGAACGGTAGAACCAGGGCGCAGAATCAGTTCGACGGACCATTCCATTCCGTAGACTCTGTCGATATTCCCAACGATGACCGATGCACTACCATCCTCGCGGCCCTCATAGGCAAAATCCACCGGTGACATGGAGACCCAATTGTGGGAAACGGGAAAGTTGAACTCCACTCCGAATGCGGCCCAGGCTCCGCGATAGCCAATCCTGGCTTTCTTAATGGAAGGGTTGGCATAGAACATCGGCTGCCCGTTGATTTTGTCGATGCACGTATAAATATGCCCGCCCAAATCAGGCAAGACTGAACACTTCAGATATTCGTTTTCAAGATAGATCGCGCGCCACCGATGCTCCACCGGGTGGTCGGTGATTTCTTTCCTCATCGTATAGGGATAATTAAATCGATCGATCGCGAACTGGTCGAAGGGAGGATTGGGATCGGGCGCTCCTTCTTCGTATGCCGGAAGATTCATAACACTTTCCCAAACGCGGACCTGAGCTTGAATGGGTAAGCTGTTAACCGCCAGGAACAAAAATAGGACCACGCATCGCATCAGTATCGCCTCGCAGGGGCCGTCGCTCGCGACGTTTCAAGCGATTATTTCTAGATCATGGATTGATAGAATCCTCTGGGCGCATTCGTCCAGAACCCAAAGTTTCATTCCGACGGTTCTTCACGGAGGAGTGTGCAAAGGAAATCTTTCCACGACACGGTTAATAATTCCTCCCTCCGACGGTGAATCGGGTTGAAGCCCTTCTTCAAGGCAGCGAAAAAAGGCCAGAAGTTGGGCAACGACCACATACACGATCGGGGTTTCTTCATCTCCCAGTTCAGTCAATCCTCGGCACTCGATGACCTCATCGCCTTCCCTAACAACAGAATCCGGAATATTCTCTCCAACAATAAGTTTGGACGCTCCAAGTTTCTTCCGGTCCAATTCGTGCAATAAATCCATTTCATACGCGCGTATCGTGGGATGGCACGATAAATTGCAGACGATGAGAGTGTCGTCCTGCACATAGCTCATCGGGCCATGCCGAAAACCAAGATACGATTCGCAAAGTGTCGTGACGCGGCCCGACGTCAGCTCCAACATCTTCAGCGCCGCTTCGCGTGAGGCAACGAAACGCGACCCGCTGCCAAGAAATACGGCACGGCGGAAATCCGCGGCCGCAATCTTTGCCAGGATGTCGAAGTTAGATCGGATCAATCCGCCAGCTATTTGACTTAGCCTTTCGCACAATTTTTGATACTCATCTGGCCTTTCCAACATTCCGATGAAGCGCGCCGCAAGCAGCAAGTTGGTGAAACTGCTCGTCATCACCAAGCTCTTGTCATGAGTCTCGGCAGGAAGGGTGATGATGTGCACTTTCTCATGGAGGTGCGAATTCTTAGCCAGACTTCCTTGCTCATTGCAGGTCACCACCACGTGTCGAAACTGAGGCTCCGTGTCGAGGATCAATTCCAGGGCTCCCCTGCTCTCGGGGCTGTCTCCGGATCTCGCCAAAGAAACGAGCAAGCCGGGTCTTCCCAGAGGCAACGCTTTCCCGCCGTACAGTAACAGCGACCCGCCGCCGATCGATTCCGTGCAGATCCTTAACTCCTCTTGGAGTGGGAGGCACACGCATTCCGCGGCATATTCTGAACTGCCGGATCCCGTGAGCGCGAGACTTCGAATTCCTGCCACATCCTTTCTTAGGCCATCCCGGGAAGCGATCATTCGATCGCAAGTCCGCAGCCACGTCCAAGGCTGCTGGCAGATCTCCTTCAGCGTGTGGAAGTAGCCAAGCCGTTTTTGCTCTGTCTCTGGCCGGCCAAATAATTCTGCCGCCTGCGCTTGGTCGTTAGTCAGGGCGCGTTGCCAGCCCGCCTGCGTCAACAAGGAGCCACTTTCCATAGGATCTTTTTGTCTCTTTCCCGCCAGTGGGTTCCTGCGCTACCGTCCAGGCTGAAGTTCGGGCGTAACGATGTCCAGTGGACGATCTTCTCCAGCCACGGAGCCATGCCAGACTCCTCCGCCGAAAGTTGTAATGTAAACTTTTTTGGGGTCATCGGGGTCGGGAATGACGCGATGTCCCCATTTAAAGTTAAATCCAGGGATGCGCGTCCAGTTTTCGCCGCGGTCGTTTGATTTCCATGCCGAGGACTCGAACCCGGAAGCGTAGAGTGTTTTCGCGTCGTGCGGATCTATGGTGACATCGTAGACGTGGCGATCGCGATCAAGCACTCCCTCACCGTGTTCCCCCTTGTCCCTTGCCCACGCCGCGAGATAGAGTCGATCCGGTTCGCTGGGATCAACTGCCAAGCCATTTGGACCGTTGCTCCCCTCCGGCATCGTTACCCGGCTCCAGTTCTCCGCTCCATCGGTGGATTTGTAAATCGCCCCGTCCCCCTCCGTGCCCAAGCTCCCATCCTCGGAAAGACGCGCCACCAGCACGTAGAGTGTCCCCTTGCTATCCCTCACAATCCTCCAGGCAAAGGGTTCTTTCTGCGTAATGCCAGCGTTTTTCAGTTTCCAGCTTCTGCCTCCATCCACGCTCTTGTATACACCTCGTCCGAAGGCGGCAACGTAAAGCACGCGCGCAGCAGGAGGACTCGTCGGGTCCAATAGGATGTGCGTCGCTGCAGTTTCCGCCATTCCGTCATTCGACTTTGTCCACGTCTTTCCTCCGTCCTCGCTGCGGCATACGCCGCCTCGATAACCCCGAATCCCATTCCTTCTCCACATCTTTGGCCGCGGTAAATCATGCGTCCAACTGTTCACACTCCAGACACGCCCCTTCACCTCAGGATCGAATTCAATCCAGTACGTGGTGTTCATCCATTCCTTTGGCACACCTCGAGTGGAACTGACCCAGGACTGCCCGCCATCCTCGCTGCGAAAAAGACCAATATCTGTTGTGGAGATGAATTGCCGATTGCGATCAAACGGATCAAAGTGGTAGCCGTAGGAGTTGGTTACATCAAGTCCCGTGGAGACCCATCCGCTTTCGCCGGCTTTGCGCGAATAAACTGCGACCCAGCTCGTGCCTCCATCGGTCGTACGCATCGTCCTTCCCAAATCTGTCCCGTAGCTGATGTTGGCATCCTGCTCTGCCACACCCAACGCCAGCGGATTCTCGCCCCAATCCGCTCCGAATCGTTCCGTGATCCACGCATCGTGGATATTTGTGGCGGGCTTAGCGGCAGGATTGCTGTCCTCTTTCCAAACCGGTCGCCAATGCCGTCCCCCATCCGTGGTCTTGGCAACTCCAAGCCATTTGATTCCACCTTCTTCCAGATCTCTATAGGAGACATAGGCCGTCTCTGGATTGCGCAAGCTGGTTGCGATCGCTCGCACTTTTCCACCGCCTTGACCTAAGCTGGCCCTTCGCCAAGTTGTTCCTTCGTCATCCGACGTGTAGGCAGATTCGTCGCCGATAACATAAATGAACGGTTTGCCATCCTTCCTGAATCCCGCAGAGAAATCTGTGAAAGTCTTTGCGGACGGGCCGGACAGCCTCTGCATCCCGGACGAGGTCTTCTTTTCAATAAAATGTGAACCCGCAATGAGAACTATCCGACCATTGGTAGGTGAATGAGGATTGACCCACACTTTGTAGGCCCGTCCGGGTAAATCTTGCTCTCTTAACCAATTCTGGCCTCCGTCACGTGAGATAAAGAGGGCAAACGTCTGTTTTTTTCTATCGCCTGCTGCAACATAAAAGGTCTTCGAATCGGAGGGATCGATAGCCATTGCCGTGATGCTGCCCAGAGGATTCGGTTCCGCAATCAGATCTTCGTCCGAGTGATCCGAACTCATTTTGATGCTCTTCACGGAGGGCGCTTCATCCTGGCTGCGCCACAATCCGTTAGATTGCGCGTAAATCACCTTCCGATCGAGCGGATCGAAAACGAAGAACTCCGCGACGCCTCGTAGATTGAACATGCGCCAAGACTTGCCTGCATCATGGGTGATATAGGAACCCGTCATATCGCAACTGACAAGCACGGTGTTCGCGTCGTGAGGACTAATACTTGGATGGAACATTGCTCCCCCACCGCCTGGGCCAATGACCTTAAAATCACCAGGACGGGAGTCGCCATCGGCGGCCAACATAAGCATGGCCACGGCAAGTCGAAGGAGGGAAAAGATCATCTATTTCTTTTCTTTACTTTCGTTACCATTGTTTCGCTTTCTTTTTCGCAGAAAGTACTTGCTTTGTCAATCCCGTTGAAGAGCCCCTTAGGTCTTGACTCGCAAGAGTTGGGCAGCATTCTCGAAATAAACTTTCTTGAGTATTCCGTCGGGTAAACCGAGGCCGTAAATCCGCCAGCGGCCCTGGGGAGGCACAGGCGCGGGCGCATAATCGAAGTATTCGTCTTCGGTTTCAAGAAAGCGGTAGTAAATCTCGTAAAGTTCATCAACGAAAACTTGCTGAGGCGTGTCCGTTCCATGGGGCACGGCATCCGTTCCAAAGAGAATTCGATCCTGATACTTCTCGAAGAACTTTTTCGCCATGCGCGGCTGGCGTCCCAGCTCTCCAATCCGCGCACCAAGTTCCACGTGCATATTCGGATAGCGGTCCATGCATTCGCTGACGTAAGGAAGATTCTCTGCGTCATTGCCCACATGAAGCACAATGAATTGGGTCTTGGGGTGGCGAGCCAGAACACGGTTACGGGCCTCCAGCAGTTCTGCGTTGCTGGGAAAATCGCGGTCGTGAAACGACCAATCAGGATGGTTATTCAATTCCTCGAAGCGCTCATTGAAACGATCTATGGGAAGGAAGAAAGCCTCCGGATCCGAAACGTGAATCGCTACCGGCATCCCCAGTGATCCGCAAGTTTCCCACATGGCATCGAAACGTGGATCGTCAATTTTTACCAATAGACCTTTCGAGACTTCCTCACGTAAATAAAGACCCAGCGTCTTCAGGATTTTGAGTCCGCGCGCACCTGCCTGTTGCGCTCGCACAATCTCATCGGCTTGAAATTTGCTATACCCCGGTTGATTTGAGCGCTCCCACCACGGTTCCGTGAAGGTTACAAAACGCTCCGGATATGGTTGCTGAAACTTTCGAATCGTTTCCTCCAGTCCCTTGCCAACTCCGCCGGTCAGGTTGACCATCACACGGATGTTCTTTCGATCCATCAGTGGTAGCAGTTCCTCAACAGGGGCGAGATATTTCATCGCCTCTCCTATGCCTACTCCGTTGACTGACTTCGCGGTGAAAGACAGATGCGTATGAATATCTATGACTGGATATCGCGAGCGAAGCACCTTTGTCTCCGGGACGTGTAGCATGCTGCGCGGTTGGAAGTCCGCAAGCTGCAGTGGTTTCCTCGCGCCTTCTGGAGCGGCTGCTGACGACCTCATCGGGGTCCGCGGCAATCTGCCTGCAAAGAAAAACATTCCCATGCTTTCCAACCAGCGTCTCCGGCCCATTCCAATCATGGAATCCTCCAGTCTCATTAAAATCCCACCGCTACAGATTCCTTTTTCATGCGACTTCTTCTATATCGTTTACTTTCGCTTGTCAAAGTGGGATAAATCTCCGGTTCAGCTTTCCCTTGAGAAGAGTGCAAACGCCCACGATGCATTTCGCTCTTGAACAGATTGAGCCTGGCCAAGGCCCAAGGTACACACTGATGGCCAATCGGAAAATAGAAGTCCTGTTTGGTGCTCTTGCCGGGGCAGCGCTCACTTTGTTTCTGTTTTCGAGTACGGGTCAGATCGCTACGATACCGCAACAATCGTATGCCAGCGACTTGCAACTCCAGTCAAAACGGTCTCCGGTGGATTTCGTGCCGGATGGCGATTCTTCTAAGCCTTCCTGGAGGCATGCCAAATCGGTGGAATTTGACCACGACGCTTCAGGCACTTCTCACTATCCGAAACTCTCGACTCGTGTTACATCCGTTTGGACCGAAACTCATCTCTACTTTTTCTTTTGGTGTCGCTACGATTCGCTGAATGTGTATCAAGGAGAAGACGCCGCGGTTGAGCGATGGCAGCTTTGGGATCGCGACGTGGTTGAAGTCTTCTTGAACCCTCAGCCAGAGCGAATGAATCACTACTACGAGTTTGAGGTAGCCCCCAACAACCAGTGGACGGATCTTGAAATCGATAAGACCAAAGAGCCTTTTAATGACGCGTCTTGGAATTCGGGTTTCGAGCACGCCACTCGCATCGATGCCAAGAATCACATTTGGACGGCCGAAATGAGCATACCGATCTCCTCCATGAACGTCAGCGCGATTCATGCCGGTGCTGAATGGCGCGCGAATTTCTTTCGAGCAGCAGGAAGCGGCGATGACGATCACCGCAAATTTCTTGCGTGGAGCATCATTCCCGAAGGGAAAACATTTCACGTGCCAGCCCGGTTTGGAATTTTGCGGCTTGTTAAGTAGTTGCTTACTAATACTCTTCGATAATTACATGGCTCTGTTCTGGCCCACACGTCGGACCGTAACTAGTCTAATTAAGACTAGTTCAGCTGGTCCAACCACGCCCGTGTCAACTAGTCTAATTTAGACTAGTTTTAATGAACGTAGGCTCCCGACGGCAGCAGATATTGGATTGGCCAAATTTCCTGTTTCTGCCCCACGATTTCGGACCACTTCAAAACTTTTGCGTCCGGCCGTGACAAGAGCTGAATTCCCGGCAGCGTCTCCGCAATGACGCTCGCGAGCGTGTACCCGCCATCTGGGGAAGTCACTGCTACTACTTTTGTGCCCAGCTTCTCACGCGCGAATCGACCGGCGATTTCTGCGTCCTCGATCATTTGCAAAAAATACGGCCTGCCGATTAACAGAGAGTTGTACACGTGATTTGCCAACACGCCTGAGATTGAATTGACGTACGCATGATCAAAATCCAACGCACCTAACGTCGGATCATCCGGGGAGACCGCTGTGTATGGCATGCGAGTCTCGCCGAGGCCGCGAAAATCGAACGAGACTATATCGTAGCCCTCATCCAAGTATTTCTTGATTTCGGGCCAGTCTGCCACAGTGGCTTTGCCGCCTTCACGGAACCACAAGAGGACTGCTCTCTTGCCAGCCGCGGACGAATGAATGTACAGCAGCGGCATTTCGAGAAGCTTGCTGTGACGCAGCACATAGCGGTCAATCGACACGCCGGCTACTTTTGAGCTTCCCACGGCCTCCCAAGTAATCTGCTTCTGCCTGGCCGCGACCCCGGAGTATTCGGTGACCTGCCACTCTTTCACTCCGCCGTATTTGTCACCGTAATATTCCTTCGCAAGGGTGTCTCGCGGTCCGGTCCTGCGCTCCTCGTAAAACTCTCGAATCACCTCCATCAAAGATTTTGCATCGCGGTAATCGAGCGCGACCTGCCCTGTTCGAGTGCAGAGCAAGGCTTTATCCGCGAGCTCCTTTACCGGAGGGAGTCCATGTCGAACTGGCATTTGATTGAAGTGGTCGAGAAAGTCGAGTGCGGCTTCCTGATTCTCCGGCGAAAATTGATGCGGGTGATAGCCTTCGACCAGCGCAATCCGGTCGCCTCGGTCGAAACGCTCATACAGCCCACGCACTTCGCGAACGGTCTTGCGCGTGCCTTCAATGGGAAAAAAATCGAGTACCGCCGCGGCCACCATCACTGGCCGGGGATACATTAGCAGCAGCAAACCTGCATGGTCCACACCATTTGAAATCATGCCAAACAAATCTTGCTCCGGATCGCTGTCCGGGTCGGCAAAAATGCGGTTATAGATTCTCATGGGCAACGCGCTGATGTAGCACGATGGCACAGCCACCTTAATGCGCTCATCGAGGGCGGCAATCAAAGTGGCCTGAAAGCCGCCGCCGCTTGTTCCGGTAATGCTGATTCGCTCGCCATCAACTTCAGGCCGTGTGAGCAGATAATCGACCGCCCGGATACCATCCCATATTTCCCATCTAGCAAGATTCGCGCCGGCAAGATATGCCAGGTTCCCCATTACCGCGTGTTCGCCGCAAACTAGGTTATAGCGACTCTTACCTGCTGCCGAATTCCAGAACTGGCTGCGCTCGCCCTGCCCAATGGGATCCCAGGAGATCACGACGTACCCCCGTCCCACCAATCGTTGACTTAGCGCCTGATAGTGGAATTTTCCATCCGACGCGTGCCCCGCAGGCACCAGCACCGCAGGATGTTTCTTGGAGTGATCATCCGGCACGTAAACGAGCGCGGTAACATAGACACCCGGCAAACTCTGGAAGACTAGTTTTTCAATACTGAACCCATCCATCTGAATCCGGCCTGTAACTCGCGGACGCAGATCCGTTTTTACTTCCGGCAAGCCACCGATCATTTGCAAGAGCTTTTCCCGCAGTTCGTCTTGCAGCTTCAGCAATTCCCTCTCGGTATGGATCGCGGCCCATTCTTTTACGCGATCATTGTCTTCCGTCCATGCTTGCTCCGCCTGATATTGCAAGAACGGTGTGATTCGTGGCCCTGGCGGCAAAGGTTGTTCACGGACACGGAAAGCCTGAGGTGGCGGTGCATCGTCCACGGCTACTGCGCACGAAGCAATCGTTCCGGCCAACACAGCCATGATGAATGACCGGATCGCCGGTCCACTTTTCAGCTCACTTGCGCGCTCAGGTGCCCGTCCATCTCCGCGAGCGCGCCGATGCGAGAAATACTTCACTTCGCTTTCACCGTGAGCGATCCCATGCCGTACCAACCGTCTTCTTGGCGGCCCTCGATGGCCAAGCGAATCGCCGGTTGCCCTGTCCTCGGATCCAGCATCGCAACGCGGAAATCATAAGTCCCTTCCGCCAGATTTTCCGGAACGTACAGCGTGCCATCGAATACCGCGTCTCCCGGGAGCCATTTCCGGACGTCCACTGGGATTCGAATGATGGTCGCTGTTTTGGAAGATCGCAGTTCAACGGCCAGCGAAAATTCTCTGTAAATGGGAGCGACTCCCGCGTTCAACCACCACATATGAATCGGTATCATCGAGCCGGCGTTAGCCGTCTTCGGATATTCCAAGCGCCGCAAAATGAAACGGTATCCAATCCTCTTTTGAAAGCTCTCGAATTGACTTTTCCATTCAGGTGGAATCGGCGCGGATTTTATGTTCACGGAGCTCACATGCCAGCGCAGTGCTTGATCGAGAATGTAGTCGAGGTCGTAGCCCCTCTCCTTCCAACCTGCCACCGTAAAACAAACTTCCAGCGAGACTGGTTTGTGTTGCCAAACGTCCTGAATCCCCGCGCGCACTACCTGCTGCGGATAGATCTCCAGCATTTCTGCGGGAAAATAGGGATTAGTGGAGCTCGTCCGCATGTCCCCCAGGCAGTCCAGCCTCCATCCCGCGCCATGTTCCGGGCCATATGTGAGCGCCTGTTGCTCGTCAAAATTCATCAGCAGCGGCGTGCGCTGAAACGCATCGAGCCAAATATCAATAAGTTCTTTCTGATAGGCGAATGCCGGCATATAGGGACTCCAACCCTCTCCCCAATAGCCCACGGACGAAATATCTACGCTATCTAAATACGGATTCCCGTCATATCGTTTCCCGGCCTCAGCGACGAGTTCGCCCCAGTACTTGAGAAAAAGACGATCGCTAAAATCCGGCTGCCAGATTTCTCCGTCCTTGTCAGTTGGTTTGTTGGCACGCCGGGCGCCCGAGTTCCGATACCAATCAGGGAGGGGATCCTGGTTGGAGTATGGCATTAGGCGGACGGCGAGAGTCTGTCCATGCGCTCTCGCCTCTTCCAATGCGAGATCCACAATCTCCCAATGAAACTTGCCAGGCCCAGGCTCAAGGACGTTCCAATACCAGCGACAATACGAGATGGAAGTATCCGGAAAATCCGGCTTCGTGGGCGCTTGCGGCAGCTTTGTAACTGGACCGACTTCGGACCACTTCAAGGGAGGATTTGGCTCTTGTCCATTAAATCTCTGAAACGTGGTAATACCCATTCCTGGATTTACGAGCACGTCGTGGATTTCCTTCGGGCGAATCACGGCCACATTTGACTGCGCGAATCCTTCCTGCCCGATCGCGAGTACCAGAAAAGTTCCGATGGAACAATTCCAGAGGATAGATCCGGCGCGGCCCGGACATGATTTGAACCTTTTTGAAGACCGAAACATCTTTGGGATCTCCATCCCCAGCAAGCCATCCGGCAAAGCTGCATCGTGCGATAAACTTCCTTCGAATTAGGTTTGTCCGGTTCGATTATTCCGGTAGCGCAAATGCCACCAGCGCATCGGACACTTTCCCCCTGAAATATCCGCCTCCTCCGGCGGCAATCACCACGAACTGGCTGCCCGACTTCTTGCCCATGTAGGTGATGGGAGTGGCGTGCGCACTTGCTTCCAACTCGCCGACCCAAAGTTGCTCTCCCGTCCGTGTGTCGAACGCACGAAAACGGCTATCTATCGTCGCCCCGATAAATACTACTCCGCCGTCAGTCACAATCGAGCCGCCAAGGTTGGGCGTGCCACTTGTGGTGTTCAGCTCATCTACGACTCCAAGCGGCACTTTCCAGACAATCTCTCCCTTATTTACGTCCACGGCATTGAGCGTTCCCCAGGGCGGTTTCTGGCATGGCCATTGGTGCTCGTCCCAGAAGCGGGCATACTCCCCTTCTTTGGAACCTCTCCGGTATCGCACTGGCGCGTCAGCGGCCTGCGGTTCCATTGCTCCAACGGCGCCCAACTCATTCGCGTTAATAAATAAGTAGCCGGAAGCAGGGTCAAAAGAAGCGCCGGACCAGTTCGCTCCACCCAACGTTCCCGGTACCACTAGTGTCATCTTGCGACCGTAGGGCGTGTACATTCCGTGGCTTTCGAGCGAACGAAACAGTTGAGTGCAGTAACGGTTGGATTCCGGTGTCACTGTGCTGATGTCGCCTTTGCTGAAGGACTGTCGAACAAGAGGCGGCGGCTTGACTGGAAAAGGTTGTGTCGGCCAGGCAGCTTCGCCGGGCACGTTGCTCTTGGGAACCGGGCGCTCCTCCACCGGGAATAGCGGTTTTCCTGTGATACGGTCGAAGATAAATACAAATCCCATCTTTGTTACCTGCGCAACCGCAGGAATATCCCGGCTATCGCGCCGCACCGTGACCAGCACAGGTTGCGCGGGCATATCGTAATCCCAAATATCGTGGTGCACCATCTGGTAGTACCAGACGAGCTTCCCAGTTGTGGCGTCGAGCGCCACCAAAGAGTTGCTGAACAGATCCAGGCCCTTGCGGTCTGCGCCGTAGAAATCATACGAAGCCGAGCCAATGGGAAGAAAAACCAAACCGCGCTCTGAGTCCACGCTCATGATCGACCAGACATTCGCACCCGTGCGCTCCTTCCAAGCCTCGCCTTCCCAACTCTCGTGCCCCACTTCTCCCGGTCGAGGAATCGTGTGAAAGGTCCAGACGAGTTTGCCTGAGCGAACGTCAAAAGCGCGCACCGCGCCGCTCGGGCCTTTGGACGGATACTCAGGAACTGCCGCTCCTATGATGACCAGATCGTGATAGATCGCCGGGGGTGACGTCACCGAATATTCCGCACCAAGATAAGCATCCGCGATTCCTGCACGCAGGTCGACCGTGCCGTCTTGTCCAAATTCGCGGCAAGGCTTTCCGGTTTTCGCATCCAGAGCGATCAAGCGCCCGTCGAAAGTGCCGTACAGAATCCGCCCATCACCCGTCTTACTCTGCCAGTAGGCTACGCCGCGGTGCTGGAAGAACTGGCGCGGTCCGGTGCGCCCTGCTTGGGGATCAAACTGCCAAATTTCCTGACCAGTTTCCGCATCCAGGGCAATTACTCGATTGGAAGGAGTGGAGAAGTAAAGCACTCCATCAATCACAATCGGCGTGGATTCAAATGGCGCAATGTGATGCCGGTCCGTTTCGTTGCTTCCCCGGTCCACCTCTCCTATGTGATACGTCCACGCCCTTCTCAAACTTCCAATGTTCTGCCGGTTGATTTGTTTGAGGGGTGATGATCGCGTTCCGCCAGAGTCACCACCGTAGAATCGCCACTCTTGGCCGGAGACGTTAGGGGAGAGCACCAGCATAAGGAGAATCGGGCCTACCGCAGTTGATCTCATCATCCATATTCTTGTTCGCACGCAGGCACCACTTTGACACCAATAGGCGGCACGAACTCTTACGCGTTCCCGAGCCGGATCTCCTCTGCCAAATGTTCGCTGGCGCGAAGAGCCAAAGCCATAATCGTGAGGGTCACAGACTTCTCCGGATGAGATGTGAAACAGGCCGCATCCACCACCAGCAAATTCTTAATGTCGTGGCAACAATTCCACTTGTCCAGCACGGAAGTCTTCGGATCGTCCCCCATGCGCGCACCACCGGCTTCATGTGTCACGCTTCCGAGTGGATACGGATTCTTCTTCTCGTAAGGAAGGACCTCCGCGCCGGAAGCCTTCAAGATTTCTTCCATCTGGCCGTACATCTCATCCCGCATGGCAAACGCGTGATCATATTCCGCATTGGTGTGGAAGCGAACCTGCGGGATTCCGTAGCGGTCTTTCAACCCTTCGGGATCAATCTCCACGAAGTTCCAATCAAACGGCAGCCCTTCGCCATAACCGTCAATGCTGACGGCTGCCGGATAGAGTTCCTTGATTCTCTTCTTATAGGCGGAGCCAAATCCAGGCAAATGGGCGCCCGGTCCAGGGCCCATTCCGCATCCCGTATAGAAAGTGAAGCGGTAGCCCCGCAGAAACTTGTCACTCTTTTTCCCGAAATTGTACCGAGGTATATAAAGACTGTTTGCGCCCGGGCCGTCGTCGTTTGTTGACGGCCGGCCCACTAGCTGAGGAAAGTATCCTTGAATGGCATTGAATGCGACATGTTCCATCAGATACCGGCCCAGTGTGCCGCTAGAATTCGCCAGCCCCTGCGGGAACTCACTGGTGCGTGAGTTAAAGAGAATCCGAATGGATTCCACCATGGATGCGCCCAACACCACGGTTTTTCCGTACGCCTCGTACTCCAGCTTGTTGGTGGTATCGACGTAAGAAACTCCGCGCGCCTTGCCCGTAGAACCGTCAAGCAAAACCTTGTGCACTGCGGCATTGGTCCGCAGTGTGAAGTTCTGCATTTTGTGAAGTTTAGGAAAAAGCACTTCTAAAGTGCTGAACCTCGAAGCTGTATCGCACCCAAAGTTGCAGGCACCGCAGTAGTGGCAAGCAAGCCGGTTATCATAGGGCTTGCTAAGCACAGCCAGAGGGAACGCCACCGTTTTGATACCGAGCTTGGCCGCACCCTTCTTGATCAGCCACTCACCGCAGCGTGGGCGAAACGCCGGAAGAATGTTCTTACTGGCGGGCGAGTTGTAAACATCCTCCGCTCCTCCTGCTACTCCGATCAGCGTCTCAACTTTGTCGTAATACGGCGCCAATTCTTCATAGGTGATGGGCCAATCCTCGCCAAAGCCGTCCTGCAAACTCTTGGGCTTAAAATCGAGCGGGCCAAAGCGCCCTGATTCTCGACCCCACACGAGAGTCCGGCCACCTACGGCGCGCAGTCTCGTCCAGGTGAACTTCGCTCCGGGCGCTAAGGCGTAAGGATCATCCTGAGGAACGGTATACAGATTTTCGGTCCACTCGTTGATCTTCCATTCCATTCCCTGCGGCAACTTGCCATACTTCCCGGGTTTGCCGTTGCCGCGGTACGGCCATTTGTACGGGTATTTGTGAGTGTGGAAATCTTTACGAGGCTCGATCATTCGCCCTGCTTCCAGGCACAAGACTCTCAGTCCCTTACTGGCAAGAGCGTATGCAGCAACACCTCCAGAGGCTCCGGAGCCCACCACAATCGCGTCATAAACGGTTTGTGTGCCCACTTCTGATTTCCTTGGTCAGAACGGCTGTTTCCAGCAATCCAAAATCAGGCGCTCGAATACTTACGGCACAAAAGCTTGATTCTTTCCACCAATTTTGGCACGCCGGTCATCGGATCTTCTTCACCCTCATATTCCGCGGACATGTATCCTTTGTATCCGCCCTCAGCGAAAAGCCGCCAAACATGGTCCAAGTCGATCGGCCGCTTTGTTTCGCCAAAAAGATCGCGGATGTGAGCGTGGGTTGCATGGGGTACACACGCTCGGATATCCGAATACATCTCGTCGTCCGTCGTGCCTTCGAAGTTGGAAATATCAAGGTTGATTCCTGCGTAAGGGGAATCCACCCGGCGGAGAATTTCCAAAGTTGTCGCAGCTCGAGCAGTCATGCCTCCGTGGTTTTCGATTCCCAGAGTAATGCCTCTCTTGGCCGCATAGTCACACGCAGACTTCATTGTTTCTGCTATCCACTCAATCCCCTGCTTTTCGGTAGCCCCACCGGGAAGATTTCCTGCGAATACTCGCACATGCGACGCTCCCAGCAGCTCGGCCGCGTCAACCCATTGCTGAATTCTGCGAACTTCCTCAGCGCGGATTGCGCCGCCGGCCTGGCACATTTCCGTCCGAATCGCTATGCCAGAAAAAGGCACGCCATTCTTAAAAGCCAGGTGCCGTAACGAGGTTAGGTATTCCCGCTCAGTAGAGTTCAGCCAGTACGTGGTGATGTCCACGCCAAGCACTCCCAATTCGGCAGCCTTGTGAATAAAACTCTCCATCGTCATGGAGCCCGCATTGAAATACTTGAGATACGAATATGCGCAGCACCCCGCGAAGAGCCTTGCCTGGTTGACCGTTTGATTTGTCTGTGTTGCGTTCGGTGTTGAGAGAGCTTCCGCCAACACAGGGGTGGCAACAGCTGTGGCACCTGCAGCAACAAGAAATTGGCGGCGTAACATAGGTTTATTTATGCAAACCTCCGAGCCCAAACCAATCCACGTTCTATCTCCTGAACCTCCTCGAATTCTGAATGCGGCTTCGATTGCCAAGCTAGTGTTGATGCTCTGGGTGCGTGCAGCCGGGGAATTCGCTCATGTAATTCATACCCTGAAAGTCCAACACATCGATCAGGCCAATCCGTGAAGTATAAAATCCTTCTACCGTCATATTCTTGACCAGCCGGAAGAACCCGTAACCCTCGTGAAGCGCTCCCGGATCACGTTCTGGCAAACTCATGTCGGTAAGCAAATCTACCCGTTCTGGCGCTGAGGCCAAGCGGAACGCCTTCCCAAACTGTTTCTGGCTCTCAAGATCGAGGAAAATCAAGCCATCCATCCACTCCCGCTGCAGTGAAGGCTCGAACTCTCGCGCTGAAAAAACCACGAAATCGATGTAGTTCGCTACTTTAGCTTCTTTGGCGCCGGGTTTATCGTCCGCCGGGATGATCATCTCCGCCAGGAGTTCAACGGTCTCGAATTGGCCGGGCTTGAAAAACTGAGGTACGTACGGCGCGGCGGGTTCCACTTCAGCGGAGTGCCCCATTCCGTGCAAGGTCACCAGATCGTTCCCCCCAGTTGCATGTACCGTGGGTAAAGGAAGCCACGCAGCCAAAAATTTGCGGCCCGCGGCGGTGGCAGCCAGCAGGCCCAGATATTTCAGTGCACTTCTTCTGGAAACCCCGCCATCGTCCATCAATGGATCTTGCCTTTACCTTTGAATTGGTCCTTTTTCTTACGAAGCATGTCAAATACTTTGTTTTTCCAGGGGTTCGCTGTCAAGCCACAACATTCCGGAGCCGTGGTCCGTTTGCAAACTGACTTACCACCTCTTCGTGCATGGCACTGCATAATGCGTAGGGATAGTAGAAAAAGTCAAGTCGTTGGGGCCGCCTCAATAGCGTGAAGGGTTGCTTGTATCTCGGACGGCAATCGCTGGTCTTTGCGGTCCCGCGGCGGTCATTGACGCCCGACGACCTTCGAGCATCTCGTTGAACCAACCCCTTCGAGAAAAGTCTATTTCGCTTTCCTGTTTGCTGCCAGCACATCGTAGTGACGCATCTCTTCGATATGCTTCACGTAGGGCTGCACCAACGCGAAGAAGGCCTTGAATTCGGAGCTGGACCGAAGGCCCTTTAAGTGTCCCTCTTCTGAATCCCATTCGATCCGGAGGGTGTAGTAGTTCAGGTCTTCGGTGCAGTGAGAGAGTTCGTAGGCAAGGCAATGCGAGGAGGCTCGAAGGGCATTAGCGGCCTTCTGGTAGGTTTCCTCAAAGGACTTGCGACGACCTTCTTCAATTTTGTATCGGGTGTATTCCACAATCATCTGTGTTCCCCTGATCATTCAGAGTTCCAGCTGAAAATGAGCGGCCCGGGCAATTTCGCACAAATTAAAGATAGTTGTTGCGAGAAGCACGAATAGTTTAGTGGACCGTTCCCACCCCAGAAGTATTTTAGGCAGACCAAATGGGTTAGTTGTTTGCGTTAAACGAATGCCGTGCGTGATAAACGTCTGCGGATTTGTGCAACTACTGCGCAACCAACACGTTCGGGGTTTAGTGCGACACAAGAATGGCTTCAAACCGAGGTCTGTAAGTCTCGACACAGAATGGATTTAGACAATTCTGGCGGAGAGGGGGGGATTCGAACCCCCGGTAGAGGTTTTAGCCCCTACAACGGTTTAGCAAACCGCCGCATTCAGCCGCTCTGCCACCTCTCCGCGGACGGATCGGCCGAAGAGAACCAGCCGAACTTGGTGAGTATAGCATTAAAGGCAGGCGGAAAAAGAGAGCAGTTTCTTACCCGAAATGCACCTTCCGGGCTGACCATTTGACCCCTTTTTGCGTCCAACAGAGTGTGTCGGTTGTCAGCCAGTATGTCCCGCCCTTGCGGGACGAGGATTCTTTCCTTTCGGGTGTTTTAAACATAGAATGGCATACGGGGCCAGCGACGCACCCATTGGGGATGCTGCTGATGCCGATGGAGATTCCAGTTCCAATAAGCCCCCTGTACTGAAGCACGAACCATGAGTGTGGAGTAATCCTCCCGCGAAACATTTCGACCTGAACGGGCGTATGTAGGGTAGAGGCAGTACGACTGACATCTGTGTTTCCTCGCCCGCTGATGGCTCATGGGATCGCCCGGTTTGAGGTCTGCGGCGGCAATGCGGAAACATGAAGGCAGCGTGGTGGATCGAAAGGGAAACGAATGAAGACGTGGCAAAAGGTCGCGATTGGAGCGGGCGCCGTGGTGGTGCTCGGCGGAATTGTTCTTTTCAGCGTGAACCAGGCGAACAAGGGCGTAGTCACCGTTCAAACTGCCAAGGTGGCGAATCAGGACAGCCTGGTGTCTCTGGTAACGGCCTCGGGTGAGATCAAGCCGACGACTTATACAAACGTGACCGCCCAGGGATTCGGAAGAATCACGGCAATCCTCGTCAAGGAAGGCGACCACGTCAAGAAGGGCGATAAGTTGCTTCTGCAGGAGAATGTGCAGGCGAGTGCCGACGTGCAAGCGCAGTCGGCGGCTGTGAATTCGGCAGAGTCCGGTGTGCAGGCTGCTGAAGCCAGCTTTAAGGCGGCGCAGTCGGATCTTGTTTCGCAGCAGGCGAACCTTGAAAAAGCCAAGCTGGACTATGACCGCGGACAGGGTCTCTACAAGGATGGCCTGATACCAAAACAGGATTTCGATCAACGGAAAACAACCTATGATGGCGCAGTGGCCGCCGTCGAATCGGCGCGCGCGCGTGTGCAGTCTCTGAAAGCGCAACTGGATCAGACGCGATCGCAGGTAAATCAAGGCCGCGCGGTGGGAATGCGCGGATATGTCTGTGGTAACGGCGGAAGTAAAGGTCGACGAGACGGACATCGTCAACGTGAAAATGGGCCAGGAGGCCGACGTGACGATTGACGCGGTTCCGGGAAAGATTTTCAAGGGCAAGGTGACGGAGATAGGATCGCAGGCCGTCTTGCGCAGTTCCGGACTGACCACCACTCAGACCACCACGAGCACGCAGGAAGCGAAGGACTTCAAAGTTGTCGTAACGCTGGCGAGTCCGCCGGAGAACCTGCGGCCTGGTCTATCGACGACGGCCAAGATCAAAACCGCGGAACGGAAAAACGTCGTGGCGATTCCCATTCAGGCGCTGGCAGTGCGAACGCGCAAGGATTTGGAAGAAGCGGCCAAAAATTCAAAGAAACAGGGTAGTTCCAATGTGACTCTGGCAGCACCGCCACCTCCGGCAGCGGGTGAACCGAAGAAGGACGAAGTCCAGGGCGTATTCGTGGTCAACGGGAAAAAGGCTTTGTTCCGGCCTGTTGAGACCGGAATTGCTGGTGTCACGGACATAGAGATTACAAAGGGACTGCAGCCGGGCGACGAGATCGTCGTCGGGAGCTACAAGGCTCTGCGCACTCTGAAGCCGGAGTCCCAGGTGAAGGTAGATAACACCGCCCCGAAGAAACAGGACGATCAGCAGAGCTAACGCGCACCCAAGATCGAAGGAGATTCGAATGCCTGTCGAGACACCAGCCACAGATTCATACCGGGAAGACCTGGTCAGTTCCGGTGTGGTCATCAAGACTGAGGTGCTGACCAAGGTCTACGAAATGGGTGCAGAACAGGTGCACGCGCTGAGCGGTGTGGATGTGGAGATCCGCAAAGGCGAATACGTGGCCATCATGGGGCCATCCGGATCGGGCAAATCCACGCTGATGAATCTGATTGGCTGCCTCGATTCACCAAGTACCGGAAAGTATTGGCTGGCGGGGCGGCTCGTGAGCGATCTGGACGATGATGAACTCGCTTACATACGCAACAAAGAGATTGGCTTCGTGTTTCAGACGTTCAATCTGCTGCCTCGGGCGACGGCGCTCCACAACGTCGAATTGCCGCTGATTTACAACGGTACGCCCGCCGAAGAACGCATCGAGAAAGCGAAGAAGGCGCTCGAACGCGTGGACTTGATGGACCGGATGAGCCACAAGCCTAATGAACTCTCCGGCGGCCAGAGACAGCGCGTGGCGGTTGCGCGGGCATTGGTGAACTCGCCGTCGATCGTACTGGCTGACGAGCCTACCGGAAACCTCGATTCGAAGACAGGCGAAGAGATCATGGCGCTCTTCGAAAACCTGCATCGCCAAGGGAACACGATTATTCTCGTAACCCACGAGCACGATATTGCACAGCACGCGCACCGCATCATTTTCATTCGCGACGGCAAAATCGCTTCCGATGAGGCAGTTACGAAAAAGTAAACGGACAATTCGGCTCTTTCTTTCCTCGAAAATCTAAGTAACGTACTCGCGCGGGTAAACAGCCCGTACGCCCTGTGGTGTCGTTGCGTGAAGAAAAACATGCGTGAGCAGAAGGGCCAACCCGAATGACGAACGAGACAGAAACTTTGAGGCAACCACAAACCAGCGAAATTCTCCGATTAGCCGCAGACCGCGCCCAGCGGTACTTGCAAAATGTGGCCGGGCGAAGGGTTGGACCTTCCGACGCGGCTATCTCCGCTCTTGCTGAGCTCCACGAAACTCTTCCTCAATCTTCATGCGACCCGAGTGACGTGATCGCAAAGCTTGACGAAATTGGCTCCGCAGCCACGGTGGCAATCGCCGGAGGGCGATATTTTGGTTTCGTGAACGGCGGAATGGTTCCCGCAGCGCTGGGTGCCAATTGGCTGGCCTCCGCTTGGAACCAGAATGCCTCCCTGCGAGTGATGTCGCCAGTCGCGGCGGAATTAGAGGAAGTGGCGATCCGCTGGGTTTGCGAAGCACTGGGATTGCCTGCCGATTGTGCAGGAGGCCTAGTCACGGGCGCCACGACAGCGAATTTCACCGCCCTGGCGGCAGCACGTTATGCGCTTCTCGCGCGTGCGGGATGGGACGTCACCGCCGATGGAATGTTTGGCGCGCCGCCCATCGAAGTGGTCGTCGGGGCGGAGGTGCATGCCTCGGTTCTGAAAGCCTTGAGTCTGGCAGGATTTGGAACGAAGCGCGTAACCATTGTGGAAGCAGACGACCAGGGACGAATGCGGGCCGAAAAGTTACCGCGTCTTGGTGAGCGGACAATCGTGTGTATTCAGGCGGGCAACGTTAATTCGGGAGCTTTCGATCCTGCCGCTGAAATCTGTCAAGCAGCGAAGGAACAAGGCGCCTGGGTGCATGTGGATGGCGCGTTCGGTTTGTGGGCGCGCATGTCGCCGAAGTTTGACCAATTGACGCAAGGACTCGAGAAGGCCGATTCGTGGGCCACGGACGCACATAAGTGGCCGAATTCCGGTTACGACAGCGGCTTGGCTCTTGTTCGGGATGGTGTTGCGCTGCGAACTTCGATGAGCATTTCGGCGCCATACCTTGAGCCGGGAGCGCGCCGCGAACCCATGCATCACACTCCGGAAGCTTCGAGGCGCGCTCGGGGTGTGGAGTTGTGGGCGACGCTAAAATCGCTAGGTCGCTCAGGGTTGCGCGCACTCATTGAGCGGACCTGCGCCCACGCGCAGCGGTTCGCCCAGGGACTCCGTGAAGCGGGCTTCGAGGTGCTAAACGAGGTGGTGATCAATCAGGTGTTGGTGTCTTTTGGCAGCCCGGAATTGACGCGAGAGGTGATCCGGCGCGTCCAGGAGGACGGAACGTGTTGGTGTGGAGGGACAGTCTGGCAAGGGAAGACCGCGATGCGCATCAGTGTCTCTTCCTGGGCGACCACGGAGGCGGATGTGCAAAGCAGCCTACAAGCGATTATCCGCATCGCCCGCGAATGCCGCTCTGGAGTAACCCGCAAGGGCTAGCGGCTTTGCGCGACACTTGAATCTTCTAGATCCGCAAAAGTCTGCGCTGCGCTCAAATGGGTGCGCGAGAGGCGGTCGTGCCAGGTCAGTTCGTCCTCGTCCCACATGACCCAAAGGAAGCCAAGAAAAAAAGTTCCCGCGGAAAGCATGTAGCCCGCGCTGCGCAGCAGCATTTGCCGAGGCGTGGGCGATTCGCCGGAAAAGCTGACGACCTGCAAGTTTCGCATCATCATGCCTGGAGTCGTGCCGCCGAAGATGGTAAAGAGCGCAAAGTATTGCAAATAGACGATGGCGAAAGTCGCAGCGTACACCGCCGCGGTTAGTTTGCTCAACGTGAACTGTCCGCCGAGCGAGCCAAAAAGCATCAAGAATCCACCGTAGGCGAACAACAGGCAAACAATGTCGAAGAGCGCCGCGAGGCGCCGATCATCCATCGATGCCACGGGATGCAGGCCGGGCAGAGATCTTCTCTCTTCTTCAGCGGGGTGCGTCTGGGGATCATTCGCTGAATCTGGCGGCAGAGAGACATCAATCAGCATCCGGGGATCTTCGGCAACACGCTTTTTTGAAGGACGGCCGATCGCGAGCGTAAAGGAAAAGTCTTCCTCAACAGATGCCGGTGGCTCCTCAACTGCTATGGGAGTATGTGAGGGGGTCCTGCTGGAAGGGCCATCGAATGAAAACTGCGACTGGGCGGCGTTAGGAGTAAGCTTGCGCCGCCTCGTGCGATAAGCCTCGAGACGCTTGGACAACTCGCCCCGCCAGGCGCCGTCTCGCCACATTTGGGGCGAAACCACGGGAAGCCGATCATTGCGATCGGACCCGCTCGAGCCGCGAATTCCACTCAGCGCGGGATTTCCAGGGACAAGAACATCGGACGATTCTTCCCAGGGATGTAGATCGACAGAAAAGGACGAATCACAAAAGTTACAGGCGCGAATGCTTGAAGGCAATACAGCGCCACACTGAGAGCATGTTTTAGTCACCGGTTAGTTTTGCGCTGCGGACGCTTCGACTCCGGTGAGGAGCGAACGTTAAGCAGGATAACACAAGTCTGGAATGTCAAGCAGACAATGAAGAAGATTGTGGCGAAAGAGACAGTGTTGCTTCAGTTGCGGAGCCAATGCAGCCGGTATTAGGAGTCCATCTGCTGTGCCAGCATGTCTCGGCTAAAGGAGATGCGCCGCTCCAATGCCACCGCGGCGAAATAGGCGCACATTCCCCGTTCCGATTCCGTCCAGGCGCGCGCTGAGGGAACCAGCCGCGCAACTGTCAAGCGTACGAAATTCAACAAGCTGAAATATGCCCCGATGGCCTGCACGCTATTGCGGTCTTCCGGGGATTCAGGGCAGAGTTGCAAAAGCTGCATGACGCGTTTGAAATCTTCGCCGGAAGCGACCCGCTGGATGCCCGTTACGTCCTTTACCTCTGGAGAAAGAACCTGTTTCGCGGAAGCAGCGATGAGCGAACGGCAATAGGAAATGAAAAACTGCAGCAATGCCGCCGCCGAGAAAACGAATATGCCTGCGGCCATCATCGCGGCACCACCGCAAGGCGCGCGGGAACGAGCCGAGCTTCTTCCGGAAGGTGCCAGAAGGCGTAGCCCCAGGCCATCGGTAGGAAGCATGCGATGAGCGGGGGCAGGTACTGCAAAATAGAGCCCATCGCAGGATACAGATTGCCCAAGGCGAACATAGCTGCAAAAAGACTGAAATAGACTCCCAGCGAAAGGACGAGCTGGATGAGCCGCGTGCGCGTTTCTCTCATTTTCAAAATGGCAGCCCAAAGCAAGTACGTCAAAAGCAAGCCGACGAAATAGAGGTTCTGAGAAAGTTCCACAACAAAGTGAGTGACCAACTTGCTGGACGACTGCTGAACCACCGAGTAAGAGAAGATCGCCGTCCCCACGAGCAATGACAACGCCACTAGCCTGACATACCGCTCTGCCTTCAACTCGTCAAAAACGTAGGAATACAAACTGGTGAGCGCAAAGTAGAGGCAAATTGTTAGCAGTGCATCGGAATAATAATAAAAATAGAGGTAGGCGCTTGAATTGAGACCGTAGTGGTGCAGGATCTGAAAACGTCCCAGGCTGGCTATCAGGGAGGCAGCCACATAAAGATTTAAGAAAAGATAGCGCCGGAAAGCCTTCTTCTTGAAGGCGCACACCAGTGCCGCCACCTCGAAGGGCGTACACAGGAACCAGAGTATGTACTCTAATGGACCAGGCACGTCACTCCTCTTCCGTGCCCCGGTCCAGCTTGCAGAGAACCTACCTAGATCTGCTGCTGAACTTCATTACTTCCAGGGCGTCGGGGGAAGCGGACCACCACCGTTTTTCCAAGGCGTCGGGGGAAGTGGACCACCACCGTTCTTCCATGGCGTCGGCGGAAGCGGACCACCACCGTTAGCCATTATTACGGAGCCATCACCGTGGGCGACGACAGCCGTTTTCAGGCTCATGGCCCCAACCAAAACCAGCATGGTGAGGAGTATAACCGTGAGTTTGCGTGACATTATGCCTCCGAGGGGAGAAAAACCCTGGGGGCATTCTATCTGTTAGCACACCAATGTCAAGCAGCTCATGTCGTGAGCCTGTTGCGAATTGATACACGCTGTCCCGTCACATCGTTTCGATAAACTTTCGCCTGCCGCGATGGATGGGACAGTGTTCGATCCAAAGTAGGATAGGTTTTGGGACGGTAAGGGTCAACAGTACTGTCGTACTAAGCTCTATAGGACTCTCCTATCGCCAAGCAAGCTGCATAGTCTGGCCGTCACTGGATCTGGACTCTGGCACGCACTCGCACCCGTTCTGCGTCCAACGAAGATATTCTGCCGTTGATCGCTCGCAAGAGGAAATTTCCTCGGTTTGTTCGCTGCGCACAATTTCTTGACAGCTTCACTTGCGAATCCGTAGCATAAAGAATTGCATTCAGCCGGCGTAGCTCAGTGGTAGAGCGAGGGTCTCATAATCCCTAGGCCGTGGGTTCGATTCCCCCCGCCGGCACCATTCTTTGCCTCGATTTCTACCAGAAAGAAATGAGCGGTCATCCCGAAGCTGGAAATATTCTGCGTGAATCTCCTCCCGTGGTGTTCGTGAATTCCGTGGCTGGAGGAGGCCGAGCGCGGGATTATGCGCCGCGAATCCAGAGACTATTCGAATCGCGCCATATTCAAGCCCAATTTGTGATGACGAACAGCGCAGCAGAACTAGAATCCTCGGCACAGAATGCCATTCTACAGGGACGGCGCACGCTCTTTGCGATGGGTGGGGACGGAACATTTCAGGCGTTAACGAACGCCGCATTCGGAGCCGATGTGCTTCTGAGTGTGCTGCCCGTGGGGGGAGGAAATGATTTTGCAGCCGCGCTAGGGTTGCCCAACGATCCCGTCAAAGCGGCGGAAGCCATCCTGAGGGGCAGTCCGCGCTTAGTGGACTTGGTGAGAGTACGTACTGCAGAAGGGCGCACGCGCTTGTATGCAGGCGGAGGAGGCATTGGACTTGACTCCGAGGCCGCGCGCCACGCGAGCGGCGCTTACCGCCGTTTTCCCGGTCGAACGCGGTACATTGCATCAGCCCTTCGAGCGCTAGTGAGATTCAGGCCCCTCGAAGTCCACATCGAGTTTCCGGAGAGCGACATCGTCCCCCACAAAGGGAATGCATTGCTTGCAGCCGTCTTGAATACTCCGACGTATGGCGCCGGCTTAAGATTGGCGCCCAGGGCGGCTTTGGATGACGGTTTGCTAAACGCTGTCTTGATCGAAGACATCGGCACACTTGGAGTGTTGCCGCTTCTACCCCGTCTGATGGGCAGCGGCGAACTTCGCACTTCGCGCGTCCGGCGCTGGGAAGTTCGAAGCGTGCGTTTGACGACGCGCAAGCCATGCGAGTTTCACGGAGATGGCGAGATCCTGGGATCAACGCCGGTGGAAATCGAAGTAGTGCCGGGGGCGATACAAGTCTTGGCGCCTGCACGGAGTTAGGACTTCTGCCAATCGCAGGCGGTGCAAGGTCGCGACGACGGCGACCGCCGGATCTTCACTGAACCAGATCTAACACTAAGCCGGTGTAACGCCGCTGGAAGCCCGCAAACTGACCAAAGAAGGGGGACGTGATGTTGCTAAACACGTCGTGCGGGTTTTGGCGATTCGTGATGTCCGTCGAATATACGCCCAGGCGGACCTTGTGAGTCTTGGAACGCTCCGTATGCGGTATATGGAAGGAAAACTCCCGGTAGAGCCTCATATCAAGCGAGAAGTAAATCGGGAAGCGCTGGCTATCGGGCACGCCGACGTAGTTCTGCAGAACGTCTACGTTTGAATATGGCAATCCGGTATGTACATCGGCCACCGGGCTGATGACCATTTTCCAGGGAAGACGGAAAAACCCCGAGGCCACAATGCGATTGGGAACGTCAGACGAAAGAAGCCCGCTCACATTAGGTCGAATGACGGGAACTTGGAAGGGGACAAGCGTGTCGGCGAGCGTATTGAGGTCGCCACTTCCCCGGCTCCAGGTGTAGGACAGGCTCATATCGGCGCGCTCGCCAAAGCGATAGTGAGCGGTGATGTCGGCCTGGCGATATTGCGAAGCTCCCGAATTCTTCATGGCCAGCAGTCCGTTTCCACCTGCGGGATCGAGCACGGGATCCAGAAAAAAGAGGTCCACGGTGTGGCTGTCGAGATAGCTTGCGCGGAGATTGAGATTCTTCCGCACTTGATGTTCCAGCACGGCATTCCAGCTGAACGTGTGAGGGCTTGATCCGGGGTCGTGAGGCACGCCAGGCGCACCCGGCGGGACGCCCGACAGAAGATAGGAATTGACTAAGACCGTAGGCTGGCCTATCAGTGTGCCGGTGGAATCGAAGAAGCTCAGTACGCGATCCTGGTTGCTAGTAAAGTTCGCTGCAAGCAACGGGACGTGGCCATATACTTCTGCCGCGCCGGCGCGAATTACAGTCTTCCCGTCGTTTAGCGAATAGGCGGCGCCGATGCGCGGCGCGAAGGCGGCCTCGCGGCCGATGGATTGACTGGTTACACGCGCTCCGAAGTTGAGCGTCAAGTGGCCGTTTAGAGACCAGCGATCCTGGATAAATTCAGCTACTTCAGTTTCCGACGCGCTCAACAGGCCCGCGCCTTGAAAGTCAATTCTTTCGGCAACAGAGCCATCTTGCGCCAGCAGCTGGATTGGATGGGAAATGTTGGTATCGTCGTACCTACGATATAAGATGTCCGTTCCAATCCTGAGTTCATGGCTACCGTGCCAAGACTTTGCCGAGAGCTGATACGCGGGCAACACTTCCAGTTGGTTGGCCCGGCGGTTCCAACTATTGAAGTAATTGCCGCCCCACCCCTCGGGTGAGATTTCCATGTCGGCGGGTCCCTGCCCGCGGGCGTTACTGTCGAAGCGGGTATACCGAACGAGAGTGTTCAGCACCGCGCCCGAAGTGAATTGATAGGAATCAGAGAAGCCGGCAGATACTCCGCTTCGACCATAGCTGGTGGACGCGGATTGTGGAATCAGCGCATTAATATTGGCGAAGTCGAGTTCCATGGGAAAGACATTGACGTTGAAGTTCAGCACATGCCGGGGAGAAAGTATTACCTGAACGTTGGTGAGGGACGTGACACTTCGCGTTTTGATCTCATTGTCGGGAAACGACAACCCGCGCACGGGCTGTCTCCGCAGTTCGTAGGTAACCTCTTCCGTGAAATTCACCTTGTTCTTGATAAGCGGGCCACCAAACAGAAATCGCGGCGTCCAGTTGGCGAGCCCCACGAGGTGGTCGTTCTTTCCCCGGAACGCGGGGATAAAATCCCGCAGCTTGTAATCCCATGTGCCTGAAGGAACCTTTGTTTCGATGGTCGTTAAGCCGCCGGTAAAACCCCCGTACTCAGAACTCTCGGGCAAATTGTAAACGACCATGGATTCAATGATGTCGACGGGAATCGGAATCGAAAAGCTTCCCGAGACAGGGTCTACGTTTTCCGCTGAATCCACTACGAGCATCCCCTGGCTTTCAGCCTGGCCCTTGAACGTCAGCTTGCCCGTGGAAGTCCGAACGACACCTGGTATAAGGGACAAAGCCTCTGTAAATTTCTGTGTGGGCAAAGGCAGGCTTTCCAATTGCTCGGTGTTGACCGTGGCGGTTATCGCTACGTTCTGCGTGGCAATTTCCGCGGCCTCCCCTTGAACCTCGACTTGCTGATTGACGGAGCTAATCTGCAGAACGATGTCTTTAACAAGTGACCTGGTCGCTCCGAGGGTTATCGTGCCGGACCACGTCTTAAAGCCATCAGCACTCACTTCCAGTGTGTAGGTTCCGGCGGCAACCTCAGTAAACTCGTAGTGGCCATCTGCATCGGTAACCGTTGATTGCGGTACTGCTCCCACGGAGGGACCGGTCAACTTCACGTTGACTCCCGGGAGGCTGTTGGTGGCTCCCTCTCCAGAGACTACCGTGATCCTCCCGGCAATCGAAGCTTTAGGAGAGCCTGAACTTGCACCTTGCGGTTGCTGGGCGAAAGTGGGACAGACAAGCAGAAGCGACGCGACCGAAATCGCGCAACGAGCGGCGAACAGTAGTCTTCGAGCCATTTTCATTGTTCCTGCGGTCAGTCCCCGCAGCCGAAAAAAACGCTGTTCGATGGAGACTAATTTTCCACCCCTCGACTGCTGATTCGACGACCCGAACTCCCTTAGCGTTGCGTCACAGTTTCACTGATGTGCCCGAATTGCCTATCTTGGCCTCGAGCTTGTGCTAAGGCATTTGTATCCTGAAGGCCGCCCTTAACTATGGCGCGTTCTTGTGAAACACCTTGCGGCGGATATCTGGCCAGAATTCCTTTAATTCGTTGGACAAACCATCGTACAGAATAAGAAAAGCAAAAGTCGTCGCGTTTCGCGACGCAGTCCGGTCATCTGGCACGTGATAAATATTGGAGATTGCCGCCGCCGCCGCATTGCCAATTGATTCCGAGTAGTTAAAGTGATCATGCCCGGAATCCGTCCGAGTGACAAAGAGTCGGTTGATGCCATGGTAGGCGCGGTGAACAAAGCGCCCTTTTCCCAATTGGTAGTACCTTGGATCTTCATGAAGCAAGCTGGGGAAGATCGCCGTGGTCATATAGGTCCCGATGCTATTGTCTGCAAACGAGGCTCCATAACGTTTGCCGTAGGCGTCCCATCCCTGTCCCCAAGCCTTTGGATCATTCTTTGCCTGTGCGATCGCTGAGAGAACGCCGTTGAACGGATAAGCGCCCCAATCAAAAACGCCGGCAGTTGCCAATCTGAACTTCTGGCTGGTTGTGAGCGGCGGCAGTTCATTAGCGTTTTCGACTGTCCCGTAGTTTGGCAAGACCTCGAAGATGCGATCATTGATGGTTCCTGTTTCTTTCTCGAGCTTGCTTTTTCCAACCGTCTCGCCTTGTCTGTCTCTTTCTTTGCTGTCTTTTACACCCGTTGTTTGCGGGTTTGAGGGGGCCGGAGCGGGCTGCGGGGGCTCTTGCTGCTGCGCCAGCACAAGCGGAGCGCCGATCAATAGTCCAGTCAGCAGTGAAAGGGCGATTTGACGGTGCATCCCATTTTGTCTGCTCATAGTTAACTCTAATTGTCTCCCGGGGAACGCGCTTTCCAGTAGTAAAAGGGACGACGCTGTTTCCATTTTGCTAGGTTCCCACTTAGATTCGCTTCACGAAGAAAGGGTTTCACAGCAGGAAATTCACCAGGATTCAATGATGGTTTCGGCTTGGGCGAAATTCAAGGGCAATTCGCGAAAACGGTTCGTCTGCAAGTGGGCGATTGCGGTCAGCTTTTTTTCTTGTCGATTTTGAGGTTTAGAACGATATCCTTGCGGCTGTCGAAGCTGGAAACAGTGCGGGTCTGGGACTTGGAGCCCTCTTTTTCGGCGTGCAATTCGTAGTCGGCGTTGGGATCCAGGCCGCTGAAGCGGTAGTTGCCGGTATCATCGGTGTAGCTGCTGCGCACGGAGTTGGTGCGCACGTTTTTCAGAAAAACAACGCTCCCGGAAAGCGGGCTGTCGGACTTGTCGGCCACCACGCCCCGCACCGTTCGGAGCTGAGCCTCCCGCTTCTTGTCCTGAGCCACCCCAACAGCTGCGAATAGCGAGAGTGCAACCGCCAGAGCGCAGATGCGTCGCCGCACGTTCATCCCTTGCCTCCAGCAGCTACCTGCATTCGGAACACTATGCTCTCCTCATTCCCGCCCGTTTTCGCATCGATGGTGCGCGTCTGCTCTGCAAAACCCTTTGCGCGAACCACCAGTTCATAGTCTGAGCCCTGCGGCACACGCACTGCAAATTCTCCCCGGGAATTGGTGTAGCTCTCCCAGCGGAATTTCTTCTCGCCTGTTCGGCGGACGCGTAGTTCTACGCCAGGGAACGAGAGGGCTTTGTCCGTGAAGACCGTTCCGCGAATCAAAAAATCATTCACATGGCTGTATTTTGTTTTGCCAGATTTGCTGGAGGACGCCGCGGGTGACTGCGCAGCAGGCGCAGTGGGTGGCGCTGTCGCAGGTTCCTGCCGCCCCGCAAGAGCGGTAACCAGCGAGGCGAAAAACACAACCGTGGAACAAATCGCGATCCACCGCCAGCGCAATTATTTTCTCCTTGCTAATTTAGATGGCAGGACGAGGACACTAGCATGCCAGGAGGAGCGGAGCATGCCTGCTACTCCTCATCATCTTCTTCGTCTTCCTCGTCATCATCTTTGTCGATGAGGTCGCCATTCTCGCCCGTCTTGCCTTCCTCTTCTTCGTCGTCCTCTTCGTCCAAGTCGTCGGAGATGAGGTTTAAGTGCACGGGATGAGTCTGCGAGACCTCAAGCTCGGATTCGCACTCGGGACAACTCAGGATCTCGCCTTCTTCGACTTCGTCTTCATCGACATCGATTTCGGCGGAACATTCGGGGCAGCGGATCACGGCTCCATCCTCCGTTGAGTTGTTCGCGAAGTGGCGATACCAAGAGTGGGCCCGCCACCGTGCAGCGTATTATATACCGCAGGGTATGAAGTCAACTCCCGTGCATGGCGAGGCTGCTTTGAATGCCACCAAGTCATGTTCCCCCAGGAGCTTCAGAATGGCCTCTTCTAGAGAGTACCCCGAAAGGCCGGTGGTTGGCATTGGCGGGGTAATTATCGAGCAGGGACGAACGCTGTTGATCCGGCGCGGTAGCGAACCGTTGCGTGGAGAGTGGTCCATCCCTGGGGGAACGCTGGAGATCGGTGAGACTCTGCACGAAGGGGTCGCCCGAGAATTGCTCGAAGAAACAGGCGTCGAGATTCGCGTTCTCGAACTGATCGAAGTATTCGAACGTATTTTCCCGGGAAATGAGACTTCTGGCGCCCTCAGGAAAACGCCGCGATTTCACTTCGTCATCCTGGACTATCTCTGCGAACGCGTTAGTGGCGAACCCCGCGCCGGGAGCGATGTCACGGATGTCGCGTTCGCGCGCGAAGATGAACTCCCCCAATTTCACCTCACCGAAACGGTGAAACGCGTCCTGAAGAAAGCTTTTGCGATGGATCGTGCTCGGCAGGCGATGAAATAATACGGCGCACCATCAAGGAGCTTTGGCGATTTCGATGCTTCCATTCGAATCGGTGAGCTGAAGCTGGCAGCCGCCTGAGCCGATGGTGCCGTTCAGGGTATCGCCCCCGATATTGCCTGTCGAAGAGACCGGCAATTCGGAGGAAATCCGGCCGAAAGAAGTCCGAGCGGTGAGATTGTAGCCCACGCCATCGGGAACCCG
>WNFD01000839.1_pt1 | contig 32221 bp, 24 predicted proteins | sample 5400491 | NCBI WGS metagenome assembly WNFD01 (sample SAMN13153343, study PRJNA577476) | soil metagenome | isolation source: 120 cm saprolite under Douglas fir tree site 2 hole 2 replicate 2 | place: USA:California | collected 2015-04-18 | reverse complement strand
GTACTGGCAGGCATGGCCGAAGGTGCCGTTGGCGTACGCCGCATAGGGCACGCTCGTCCGCATGCCGGAGCCGACGACAGTGCACTCCGGCGTTCCTCCGGCCGCGGCCACCAGCCGGCCGGCCGGCGCCACGTTAGGCAGCGTCGCGCCTAGCAGCTGCAGGCCGAGCTGATCCGCGATCAGCTCCTTGGTGATGGCCACAACGTCTGCCGGCAGGCCAGCGATTGACAACGCGGCCGCGGTACCGGCTAGCCGTACAGCAAGCGGTTCCTTCCCCACGCCCATTCCTTTCGCCGCGTCCGGCAGTCCACTACGGCCTTACCCTCCCGGCCAGACGCAGACGATCACGTTGTCACGCTGCGGAAGCGCCCGCATGTCCGCGGAGATGTCCCCGGCGCAGCCATTCGCTCTCCGATCAGGCGTCGCTTAATTCTATTATAATTGTAGTATGAGTTGAGGGCGGCGGGAACAGAGTGCCGCCCAGGTACACGATCCACCCGAGCAGGACCACAGCGCTGGTGGCGGTGAGGCCGAGAAACAACAGCCGTGCCCGCTTCGGCCGTGCAGTGCCCGCGGCTCCCGCCAGCAGCAGCAGCAGCCGGAGCAACCCAGCACGCCCCTCGCTGGTCAGCTACGCCACCCCCGCCCGCCGGGCTCGCTGTCGCTTTCTCCGGATCAGTCGCCGAATAGGCGCCGAGCTGGGCGACCAACGTGTCCGGATCTCGGAGGGCGGCAGTCATCGTCGGCCCGCCAGGAAGCGGCGGTAGCTGGCGACCCCGGCGACCGCGACGATGACGTGCATGACCATCAGGGCGCCGACGCCGGCCCAGGTGGTGTGCGGCACGGCCTTGCTGACGCCGACGGCGATATCGGGGATGAAGGACAAGACGATGGCGGCCGGGACGAGGCGGCGCAGGAGCTGTCCGGGCCGGGTGCTCAGCCGGGTGATCGTGTACCAGCCCAGGGCGCCGGCGATCAGCCCGAGGATGGTGAGAGCGATGTAGGCGGCTGGCTGGATCGGCGTGAAGCTGCTGGAGACGCCCGCCTGGCGGGCGATCAGCGAGACGGCGGTGTCGCCGATGACCGCGGGCACCGCAGCTGCGGCGACCGCGATGGCGATGGCCGGGACCGGCCGCCGACCTGGCCGGGTGCCGCGGGCAGGGGGATGGGGCCGTGTCGCGCGTTCGCTGTAAGTCATGGTCGTTCTCGGGTTCTCAAAGGCTGCTGACGACGGTGCGGCGTCCCACTCGGGCCTGGCCAGCGGTCCCCGGGCCGCAAGGAGACGTCAGGTGCGGCGGTCACGCGTCCCGCCGGAGGAGCATGATGGCGGCGGCGCCGAGTGCGACTGCGGCGTAGACGCAGAACACGGCGAGGCCTGTCCATGGCGCTAGGGTGCCGGCGGCCCTGTGGATGTTGATGATGGCCTGGCCGGCGTTGCCGGGGAGGTAGGGGGTGATGTGCGCTTTCCAGGTGCGGGGCAGCGCGTTGGCGAGCAGCGGCAGGACGAGCAGCAGGCCGACGGCGGCGGCGATGGCCGCGGCGGTGCGGCGCAGCAGCGCGCCCAGGCCAAGCCCGAACAGGGCGACGATGGTCAGGTAGAGGGCTGCGCCGAGGACCGCGCGCAGGACGCCGGGGTCGGACAGGGACACTCCGAGGTGCTTGCCGGACAGCAGTGCCTGGCCGCCGAGGAAGGCCGCCATCGAGGCCGCGGCCATCAGGACGACGGTGGCCCCGGCGAAGACCGTGCCCTTGGCCCACAGCACCGGCAGCCGCCTGGGCACGGCGGCGAGGGTGGAGCGGATCGCGCCGGTGGAGTATTCCCCGCTCATCAGCAGCACCCCGAGGACCGCGATGATGAGCTGGGCGAGGAAGAGGCCGCCGAGGCTGGTGGCGACGGGATCAAAGGTGCCGGCCGTGCTGCCGGGGCCGCCGGAGGCGGTGTGGCCGCCGCTCGAGGCCTGCACCGCGGAGAAGATGAGCCCGAGCCCGATCATGGCGATCGCCGCCGCGGCGAGTCCGTACGCGGTGGAGCGCAGCGACCACAGCTTGCTCCACTCTGATCGCGGCACGCGCGCCCAGGTGAGCTTGATGGTCCGGGCTGCGGCCGGCGTGGCTGATGCCGGGATGGTAGTCGTGGTCATGACGTGCTCCTTGCTGCGCCGGCGGGCTCGCCAGCGTGATATTCGACCGCGTCGCGGGTCAGCTCCATGAAGGCTTCCTCCAGCGAGGCGTGCTGTGGCGTCAGCTCATACAGGGTCAGGCCATTCGAGTCGGCGGTCGTGCCGATCTGGTCACTGGTCAGCCCGTGTACCTCCAGCACGCCTGGCGCGTCGCTGGCCAGGGTCACGGCGACGTCGGGGGCGGCCAGCAGGTCGCGCAGCCGCCCGGCGTGCGGACCCGCACGACGTTCCCCGGTGCCCGCGCGGTGAACTCATCCACGCTCGCATCCGTGATCAGCTTGCCGCGCCCGATCACGATCAGGTGCTGGGCCGTCAGCGCCATCTCGCTCATCAGGTGGCTGGACACCAGGACCGTGCGGCCTTCGGCGGCCAGGCCGGTGAGCAGATTGCGCACCCACGGCACTCCCTCGGGATCGAGCCCGTTCACCGGTTCGTCCAGGATCACGGTGCCGGGATCGCCCAGCAGCGCCGAAGCGATGCCCAGGCGCTGGCCCATGCCGAGCGAGAAGCCGCCTACGCGCTTGTGCGCGACGTCGCCCAGCCCGGCCAGCCCGATCACCTCATCCACCCAGCGGCGCGCAATCCCGTGCGTCAGGGCGAGCCCCAGCAAATGCTTGAAAGCCGACCGGCCCGGGTGCAGCGACCGGGCCTCCAGCAGCGCCCCCACCTCATGCAACGGCGCCGGGTAGTCCCGGTAACGCCGCCCGCCGACCGTGACCAACCCCGAACTCGGGGCATCCAGCCCGATAATCACCCGCATCGTGGTGGACTTCCCGGCGCCGTTCGGCCCCAGGAAACCCGTCACGATCCCCGGCTTGACGGTAAATGTCAGGCTGTCCACCGCGGTCTTCGCGCCGTAGCGCTTGGTAAGTTCACGGACCTCAATCACGCTGACTGTCCTTCTCTCAGTAGAGGAAGCAACCGGAGAAACCATCTCCACTTTCATGCCACAGCAGGCGATCGGCGCTTGGCCGCGGCGACGGCCGGAACACCGGCCTGGGATGTTCGTGACATGGCGGTCGCTTCCCTTCACGGAGCAGTCCAGGCCCCGGCTGACCGACGTTAATGTACGCTTGATCATTAAGACTATCCCCGGCACCAGTTAATGACCAGCCGTACACTAGGTGACATGGACCACACCCCCGCCGCCCCGGACCCGACCGCCGCCCCGGACCCGACCGCCGCCCCGGACGCGACCGCCGCCCCGGACGCGACCCGCGCCCCGCGCAAGCGCACCCGCAACCCGCCAGCGCACCGCGCCGCGATCCTGGACGCAGCCCGCCTGACGTTCGCCGAGCGCGGCTACGCGCGGGCCACGATCCGCGAGATCGCCCGCCGGGCCGGCGTCGCCAACGGCCTCGTGCTGCGGCACTTCGGGTCAAAGGAAAACCTGTTCATGGCCGCCGTGCCCGGCCCCCAGGACCTGGACGACCTGATCCACGGCGACCCGCAGGCCCTGCCCGAGCGGATCGCGCACGGCTACCTCGCCCGGATGGAACGGGCCGGCGGCGACGACCCCTTCCTGGCCCTGATCCGCGCCGCGGGCGCCAACGAAAACGCCGCGATCCGGCTGTACACCGCCATGCACCAGCGCAGCGTCGCCATCTACCGCACGGCGCTGGCCGAACCGCCATCCGAAGCACAGATCGAACTGGCGGCCGCGCAGCTGATCGGGGTGACGTTCAGCCGGTACATCATCAAACGCGGTCCGCTGGCCCAGATGCCAGCCCAGGAACTCGAGCACCACCTCGCGCAGGCCATCCGCGCCAGCCTCTTCAGCTGATCCGGCCGGCATCAGGGCCGACCTGCTGTCACGGTAGGTAGGCCGTTGGCCGACGCATTACGAGAAGGATTCGGCATGTCCACCGTGGTTCACGGAGTAGTGTCTGCCTCCCTCCCCCGGCGTCGCCTGACGTGCCGCCTAGCTGCACGGACAGCGGCTGGATGTAGCCTGTTGTAGCCCCGCATCTGCGGTCGTTGGCTCCCAGAAAACTCGTTAGCATCGCTAATGTTCGAATGATCAGAACCAATGCCGACCCCGAAGCGCGAGTCCAGCCGACGACCTCACCCGGCTAAGGCAGACCGCCCCTGCGCCTAGCGATGGCTCCACCCGGCGCGACTTCCGGAACGGCAAGGACACGCGCCGTACGCGGGACGAGCCGCGATCAAACCGATATCAGCACACTCAGACAATCACAGGCCTAGCCCGGCTGAGCCTGGCCCCTGCAAAATTGGCGCACCCCCTTTGTGACGATGCGGGCGCGGCGGCTGAGGCGCGGTCGATGAATGAGCGCCCTTGCTGCCGATGGCATGGCGGCGGAGGGACACGCACCCCCTCAGGCACGCCGCTGTTCTCAATGGGATGCCATTACGGGCGGCGCACGCCGGTCAGCTGGCCGGGGTGATGATCCCGTACTCGTGGATCTTGCGGTAGATCGTCGCCCGGGACATACCCAATGATCCGGCTCCCTTGGATTTGTTGCCCTGGTGGTCCAGCAGGCTCTGCACGATGGCATCGCGTTCTATCGACTCCAGCGGGCTGAGCAGCCGGCGGCTCACGCTCCAGCATTCCGGCGGAAGGTCACCCGGATGGATTGTCCCGGTGCGCCGGTGCCGGGCAACCCGTCGGAGGACCTGCCAGAGCTGCTCGGTGTTGCCCGGCCAGTTCGACCGCAGCAGCAGATGCATCGCTTCGGGCGAGCAGACCGGCGGCCCGTGAGGGTTCAGCCTGGCCAGGAAAAACGGCACGAGCTCATGCAGGTCCTCGATGTGGTGGCGGAGCGGGGGAAGCTCCACGGCACCCGGGAAGAACTTCAGCAGCCCGGCCAGGTCGCCGCTGACCGGGCTCTGGCTGAGCGTGACCGCAACCCACAGAACTTGCTGCCTGCCCGCGGCCAGCGCTTGCTCCAGCGCTATCCACAGCGCCTGAAGCCGCAGGGTGCTGAGCCGGTCGACGTGCCGGATGACCAGGCTCCCCTCGCCCTCAAGCAGTTCGCCCAGCGCCCGCACCATCCAGTCGTGATCACCGGCTTCGGCGGCGTCCAGCACATGGAACGCGCCGGCCGGGGTGTGGCACCGGTGGACAGCCCGCAGCAGCGCCAGCTTGCCGACTCCGGGCTCGCCCTCCAGCGAGAGCCACTCGCCCGAGGCGCAGGCCGCCTCCACCTGACGGCACCCGCGCAGCCACAGCGGACCGGAGCCCACCAGGGCGGGCCCGAACCTCCGCGCCTGCGAGCCTGTCCCCACATCCACCGCTGGCTGGCTGGCCGGCTCGATCAGCTTCACATGCACCACGCCGCCAACCAGCCGCCGCCTGCCCTTCCCGCGCAGGGGGCGGCAGTGCATCCGCGCCCTGGCCCCGGTTGGCAGCTCGACATCTACCAGAGCGGGGTGGTCGCCGACCAGCGCCTCGGCTGCATGGCCGAGGAGCGCGGCCTGGTCGCCGGGGTCGAGCGTGTCCCGCGCCTGGTCGTTCATCAGCACCATGTCATTGGTTAGCGCAAAGACGAACCCGCCAGTGTACCGGCAGGCCCGCAGATACTCCCGCAGCAGCTGGAACTCCTCCGCGCTGCTGTCGTTGAGCAGGCCCTGCGTGACCTGGCCGGCAGTGCTCTGGGCGAGCGCGATCAGCAGCCGCCCGGCGTCCTTGCGCCAGCAGGTCAGGTTCACGGCGCCGACGGCCTTGCCGGAGATCGGGTGGCGGATCGGCACCGCGGCGCAGGCGAGGTCCTCAAGGTGCTCGGCGTAGTGCTCGTGCCCGAACACGTGCGCCGCCTGGCCGCTCTCCAGCGCGGTGCCGATCCCGTTGGTGCCGACGAACTCCTCGGCGTAGCTGAAGCCCGGCGCTAGCTGAACGCGGTCGAGGTGCCGCTCAAGATCGTGGTCGGCTGTCAGCCTGGACAGCGCCACCCCATGCGCATCGGTGAGGATGACGCTGACCGGCTCGCCTTGAAGACTCTCGCGCAGTTTCTGCAGCACCGGCAGGGCGGTGCGGGTCAGCGGGGTGTCGAGGTCGGGATCGCGGACGTAGGAAAGGTCAATGCGGTCGGCCGCGACATGCCACTCCCGGGAGCGCCGCCAAGACGCCAGGATCGTGTCACGCACCTGGCCCGGCTCGATGGGCTCCGCTGTCAGGAACCGTTCCCTGGCCTGGGCCAGCCGGCTGTCATCGGTCACCTCCGGCCGCAAGCGTGCACCGCGCGACATGCCTGTCCCCAGTCTGCAACTGCTGCTATCACGGGGTCGGTCGGCCGGGACCCTGGCTGGTCCCGGGGCGGAGCCGCCGGCGTAGGTGTACCGGAGCGGCGGGGTGCTGGCAGGGCGCGGGCGGGTCACCGCTGGTTCGGGCATGACGCTATTCCCCTTCGGGTAGAGGGAGGCGGAGGCGGAGGTGAATGCGCGGCGCTACCCGACGCCGGTAGGGCGGGCGTCAGCTGCTGGCGAGAGCGGCCTGGCGCTGCCGTGATCATCTCCGCCTGGCTGGCGGTCACCTGCCCGGCGCCGGGCAGGCGGATCGCGTGACGGCCCTGGCCGTCCCTGGCCGGCGGCCGGGGTCACCGCCGGCGGTGCGCCGTCGTCATCGAGCCGGGCCAGGGCCAGGAGGTCCGCGGCCTCGAGGTCGTTAGCGGCGAAGACGTTCATCGTGTCACCGGTTCCACATCCGCAGCCGCCAGGCCAGGGACCTGGCCCGGCGGCTTGCAACGGGCACCGACAGCCTCAGCCGGATGCGCGGCACTGCGAGCGCCATGACCACGGCGATGGCGATGACCAGGCCGACGGGCGTGCGCTCCTCCGGTAGCCCCGGGTAGTTAGCCGCCGTTGGCGGCTGAGTTCCGGTGCCTGTCTTGCACGCTACGCTCGCATTCAAGAACTAGCAACTATTTTCCAGAATTTCGTAACGTGTTTATGATGGCGAACTGGACCTTCCTGACCAACCACGCCCAGGCGCCGCTGAGCATCGCCCAGGACCCGGAGGTGCGCCTGCGCGACATCGCGGCCAGCCGGGGCATCACCGAACGCAGCGCCTACGGCACCGTCACCGACCTGGCCGAGGCCGGCTACGTGGTCAAACAGAAGAACGGACGCCCCAACCGCTACCAGACCCGGGCACACCTGCCGCTGCCGGAACCCAGCAGCCAAGAGCGCACCGCCGGCGACGTCCTGGCCCTTCTTGCCGACACCGAGGCGATGCGGTTCCTCGCGGGTCTGGGTGCGGGCGCCGAACGGCTGCGGATCCTGGGGCGGCGCTGCGGGTGTGGCGAGGCTGAAGGCCGAGGGGCGCGCGGACTGCGAGGTCGGCGCCGGCCTGGCGGGGCGCTTGCGGCTGCCGGAGGCGGTGCGCCGCGCCGTTCTCGACGCCTTCGAGCGCTTCGACGGGTGCGGCGTGCCGGCCGGCCGGTCTGGCGATGAGCTCGCCGACGCGGTGCGGTTCGCGGCCGTCGGCTATGCAGCGGTGATGTTCGATGCTGTCGCGGGCGGCGTGGTCGCGGCCCAGACGGTCGCGGTCGCGGCCCAGACGGTCGCGGTCGCGGCCCAGACGGTCGCGCGTTGGTCCGGGCGGGCGCTTGATCCCGCGATCACCGCGATCTTCCTGGACGCTCCGGCAGAGCTGCTGCGGATCTCGGGCCCGGATGATCTGTGGGCGGCGGTTGTCGATGCCGAGCCGCCAAGCACCGCTCGACCGTGACGGCGGTGGCCCGCAAACACCGGGCCACCATTACCACCCCGCCCGCGTCCGCCGCGCATTCCGCAGCCTCCGCACCATCATCGGCACCCCCGCAGCACCGCCAAAACCCAGCGGGAAAGGCCCCGGCCGCCCCAAAGGCAAGCGATCCCGCCCAGCCACCCGGCACTGCACCATCCGGAAAGCCAGCCCCAAGGAATCAGCCAGATACCGCACACTGAGGCGCGCTGCTCCCGCAACCACCCCATCACCACCTTGAGGTTAAAACGCAAGCAAATTTTCCTTTCGGGAAACGCCGCCGCAGCCCTGGAACGCTGCGTTTCCGCGGAAACGCCCTCATTTGCCGCGCGTGGTTCGCCAAAAGCGGGACTAGTTCTTCTGTGCAATGGTTGTCAGGGAACCGTTCCGCGAGGTACCACCCATTGAATGGGCTGCCTAGTGACCTGCGCGATGAAGTCGTAATCACCGTCGTAGTGCAAAACGGAGACACGTTCTCGTTCGGCCACACCCGCGATGAGCAGGTCGGGCAGGCCGACTGATCTCATGCGCCCGCCTCGCCACAGCGAGGCCTGGACATCAAGCGCGCGCCGCCAGTCCTCATCGTGGGTCGCCAGCTACTCGTAGCCGGAATCGCGATCGGTTCGCAGCTGGTCGAACTCTGCGCTGCTCCGGGTTGCCCAGCCGAGCTCGAACTCGATGACACCACAGGTAGCTACGACTCCCGCCTCGATCAGCGGTACCAGGACCGCGACCACCACCGGGTGGTGCAGGCGAGCCAGCGCACTAGTGTCTGCCAGGTAGCTCGCTACCGCTGCCATGCGGCCCGCATCACGTCCTCATCTTCAAGGTCGGGAAGGCCGCGGGAGGTGAGTCTTTGCAGATCCCGGCGCCGGGCCGCTAGCGCGGTGACCTCGCGGAGGGCGGCGTTGACGGTGTCCTTCTTGGTTGCGGTGCCCAGCACCTGCTGGGCGGCAGCAAGGTAGTCGTCGTCGATCTCGATGAGAGTCTTGGCCATGGTCGTCCCTTCCCGATCGAGTATATCCGGCAGTGCGCCAACTAGATATATCCACATTGCGCCGACGACGACAGCACAGCTGGAAAGCCGCACTGTTCTGCATGTCGCGATGAGGTACCTCCGGGACCACCAAGGCGCGTCGGGGGACTTTGGCTACCAGGAGCGCGGTTCCAGATCTTTAGCTCGAACGCTGACCACAGAGCGTGGTCAACCAGTCGGCGGCAGCCGGGCATGTAACCGCCGATCTGTACACCGAACCGCAAAGGCCGGGCGGCTGTGAGTGCGGCACGCGAACGAGCACGCTGTACCGACGTAAATTCCGGTTCTGGCTCACATACCAGCCCGGTATGTCGCCCTTGGTGGTACGTCCGGGCTGGATTAGCCCGGACGGGTAGGCGGCGACGACGGCCTGTGCCCGGTCGCAGGTCCAGCTTGGTCACGATGCGGGCCACATCGGTCTTTACGGTCGTCTCGGCCACGACGAGCGCATCGGCGATCTGGGTGTTGGACATGCCCCACAACCACAGACAGCGGACTGTTCGCCTCTTCCGGTGACCGACCGTGCGAAGATGCCGATAGGCAGGTGACCTCAGTTGTTACCGGCCGCCCGGCGCCAGATCACTGATCGGCAGCCGTACATTGCCCTGAGCTGCCCCGGCACCGACGGACAGGAGCATCTGATGAGCGCGGATCCGGACCGGGCGCTGCTTGCCGCTTCGGTCGCATTTGCCGGTGCAGCCGTTGTGGGCAGCGCGGTGGCGATCCGCGACGAGCTTCCTGGCCAGCCCTGCGGCATCAGCGTCCCTCTGCCGGTCCCCGCGGGGCTGCTGGCCGGCTGGGGAGCCGGTGTTGCCGCACCGTGGCCGATGCCTCTCGCGGCGGTCATCGCGGCGGCAAGGTCACAGCGCACCGGACCAAGCGCGCTGACAGGCGCCGTCTGCGCAGGGATCGGCATGGGCTGCGTCCTGGGCACGGCAATCGAACCCGTCACTTGCCGGCCGCGCTCTTGGTCGCCGGCGACCAGGCTCGCGATCGTCCTCAACATGGCGTCGTCGGCGGCTCTTATCGCGGCCGGATGGCGCCACTTGGCGGCTGCGCGGACCCGGCCACCCAGAACTGGCTAATCTGGGCGCCCGCGCTAGACCGCTACGCGCTTCGACTGCTCGCGCGCCGAGTCGACGATCCGTCGCTAAGAGAGGACACCTATCCAGTTACACTCCGTGGTAAGTGCCGGTTGACGCTTCACGATCCGTATCCGCCGATCTGTATGCCGGACGAGGTTGGCCGGTATGGCATGAATGCTGCTCCCGAATGGCTGATCTGTCCATGCGTGGTTGCGGTGGCAGGCGCTGTCGGAGCATCGTCACACGGGGCCAGGTTCGACCGTGGCGCGGTCGGTCGGGAGCGCTGCCCTCTGGCGCAGGACCTAACCTTGGGGATGGTCGCAGCCAGTATGCCGCCGACGATGGGGGCTGCCAGATAGTCCCGCCAGTGGGTGAATCGCCCGGCGAGGATCATGGGTCCGATGGCTCTGGCGGGGTCCGCTCCCGCGCTGGTGATGGGACCGCTGACGAGGATGGCAGCGGCCACCGCCGAGCCGATGGCCATGGCGCCACGGCGCTGGGGACGCCGTCGCCGCGGGGTGGCAGTTCACCGGCGGTAAATCACATTGGCGGCTGGTCGGGATGGCGTGCGGGGGCCGGGGATGCCGAGTGCCCCGCTGGCCGCGGCGAGCACCGCGCTGCGCACGACGGCGGGATCGTCGCCGGGCGCGGCGTACAGCAGTGCCGCGTGGATGCCGCCGATCGCGACGCCGACCCTGGCGCGCTGCGCGGTGCCAGGTGATTCCTGGCCGGTGAGCAGCTGGGTCAGCCGAGGCCGCGGCGCACAGCGGGCGCACCTCGCAGCGATCGGCCACCAGGATCAGGCCGACGGGACCCATCTGCCTTGCTCATCTGTGTCCACCGTCCGCCGGGGATCCCCTTCGACAACACCTCCGAGGGCCACTGGCTCCTTCGGAATAGCAATACGGAGGGAAACCCCCGACATCGAGTTCGCTCACGGTGGCAATAGCGACATCTCGGTCGCCGGGGACTGGACTGGCAGCAGTCCTGGGGGATCCGCACCGCGCGCATCCGGTCACCAGCGGTGTCTACCGGACAGATTTCTGCCAAAAGATTTTGTATCAGGGAGGATCGGTCGGCCCCTGTGTGGGGTGACCGACGAGTGCAGAAATGTAGTCGATCACGGGGGGTCAGTCTCGAGTCCCGCGCCGGCAACGCGGCCGGAGTGAGGCCTCCCATCATGCTTGCTGCGCGGGGCGGCCCGCTTTCATTCGCCAACGTACACGTCCGGCACATCGGCTTGCTTGTGATGGTCGGGAATGTCGTCGCACAAAGGAGATACCAATGGTCACCACGGCGCGCGTCAGCACCGAGGAGACATGCACAAACATCGTCGACTTCTGCCTTACTGACCTGTTGTGCGAGCAGGTGCGGTCGCACCCCGGCCGTTTGGCCGTGGTCTCTCGCGAAGCCAGCCTCACCTATGGCGAGCTAGCGGAGGCGAGTGCTGGCGTAGGCGCTCACTTGCGAGATCTGGGCGTCGGTGGTGACAGTTGTGTCGGTCTGTTCGTGGAGCCGTCGGTGGACCTAATGGTGGGGGTGTGGGGGATCCTGTTGGCCGGCGGCGCATACCTGCCGCTCGCGCCGGAGTACCCCGAAGACCGCCTGCGGTACATGGTCGAGCACAGCCGGGCCAGGGTCATTCTCTGCGGGGAGGGCCTGAAGCAGCAAGTCACCGAGCTGGCGCTGCCCGGCACCGTGGTGATCAGCGTGGCCGAGGCGGCTGAGCGCGGGCGTTCCAGCCTCGCGCACGAGGATCTTGCGCGGCCGGACCCCAGCCACCTGGCGTACGTCATTTACACCTCTGGTAGCACCGGCCGACCCAAGGGGGTGATGATCGAGCACCGCAGCATCGTCAACCAGATGAGGTGGCTGGAGGCCGCCTACGGCCTGGGTCCGTCGACCATCGTCTTGCAGAAGACCCCGATGAGCTTCGACGCCGCACAGTGGGAGATCCTCGCCAACAGCTGCGGTGCCCGGGTCGTCGTGGGCAGCCCCGGCATGCACCGGGACCCGGAGCGGATGCTGCAGATGATCGCCGAGCACCGCGTCACGGCACTGCAGTGCGTACCGACGCTGCTGCAGGCCCTCCTGGACAGCGGGCAATTGGCGCGAGCCAGCACATTGACCCAGATCTTCAGCGGCGGTGAGGCGCTGTCGAAGAGCCTCGCGCGGCGTTGCTTGCGCGCGCTGCCTTCCTGCCAGCTGGTCAACCTGTACGGACCGACGGAGTGCACCATCAACGCCTCCTCCTGCACGGTCGATGGGGTGGCACTGGACACCGACTCCACTTCGGTGCCGATCGGCGTGCCCGTGCGCGGCACCGCTTTTCACATCCTCACCTCCTCGGGACGGCCCGCAGCGGCGGGCGAGGTGGGCGAGCTGTACATAAGCGGGGTTCAGGTGGCGCGCGGTTACCTGAACGATCCTGAGCTGACCGCCGGGCGCTTCCTCGCCAGCCCATTCCCCAGCGCTGCCCGCCACACGCGGATGTACAAGACGGGCGATCTCGCCTACTGGAACGCGGACGGCAGCGCCCAGTTCGTCTGCCGCACTGACAACCAGATCAAGCTGCGGGGCCACCGGATCGAGCTCGACGAGGTCCGGCTGGCGATCGCGGACCACGACTGGATCGGGAACGCGGCGGTGATCGTCAAGGACGATCCCGCGACGGGCTTCCAGAGCCTGATCGCGTTCATCGAGCTCGACCCCCAGGAGGCCGCGCTGATGGACCAGGGCAACCACGGGAGCCACCATCAGTCCAAGGCGAGCCGCCTGCAGCTCAAGGCGCAACTGTCGGGCGAAGGCTGCCTGAGCGCGGCGGAGATGGCCGGCCGGGTAGTCATCGACCTGCCGGGCAGCACGCCTACCCCAGAGCAGCGGCGCCGGGTCTACGCGCGCAAGACCTACCGCTTCTTCGAAGGCGGCGAGGTCACGAGGACCGACATCCTGCGCCTGCTCGAGCGGCGAGTCCCGGACTGCCGCGCGCGCAGCCTGAAGTCGCTGCGCCTGACCGAGCTAGGGGAGATCTTGCGCTACTTCGGCCAGTACCACAGCCCCGAGCGGCTGCTGCCGAAGTACGGCTACGCGTCCCCCGGCGCGCTCTACGCGACACAGATGTATCTCGAGGTCGCCCACGTCGCCGGGCTCGCCCCCGGGTACTACTACTACCACCCCGTCCACCACCAGCTGGTGCGCACGCTGGAGGAGCCGGACACCGACCTGCCGCGGCTGAGGGTCCACTTCGTCGGCAAGACGGCGGCGATAAAGCCCGTCTACCAGACGAACGTGCAGGAGGTGCTGGCGATCGAGGCGGGCCACATGGCCGGGCTGTTCGACCAGGTGCTTCCCGACTACGGGATGGCGATCGAGGCGGCCAACGCCTGGTCGGCGGCCGACTCGCTTCACCAGTGGGCGGGCGGCGACCTGCACCTCGCCGCGTTCGAGGTCCTTCCTCACGCCCCGTCCGCCGCACCGGACGACCTGGAGATCTACGTCCAGGCGCACCCCGGACGCGTCGCCGGCCTGCCGGCGGGCCAGTACGCGTACGAGGCCGGGGAGCTGGCACGAGTCTCGGCGGAGCGGATCCTGCGCAAGCACGTCATTGCGATTAACCAGCGCGTCTACGACCGGGCGAGCTTCGGGATCACGCTCGTGGCCATCGGGAGCGAGGGCTGGATGAACTACGTCGCCCTCGGACGCAAGCTGCAGGCGCTGATGATGAACGACCTGGACCTCGGATTCATGTCCTCCGGCTACAGCTCCCGGACCGGCCGCCCGCTGCCTGCCGCCAAGCGAATGAACGCGATCTTGACGCGGAGCGGCAGGGACACCGGTCCCTCCTACTTCTTCCTCGGCGGCCAAGTGAGCGATGAGCAGCGGCGCAGCGAGGGCATGAAGGAGGACTCCGTCCACATGCAGGGCCCGGCGGAGATGCTCAAGGAGGAACTGGCCACCCTGCTCCCGCCGTACATGGTGCCAAACCGGGTCGTGGTGCTCGACAAGCTGCCGCTCACCCCTAACGGCAAGGTCGACACCGCCACGCTGTCGGCGTCCGCCGAAGCCGACGCGGAGGTCGCCCACCGGCGGGTGGTGGTGCCGCGGACGGCGGTGGAGAGCGGGATCAGCGCGCTGTGGTGCGCGGTGACCAGGCACGACACCGTCTCGGTACAAGACAACTTCTTCGAGATCGGCGGCAACTCGCTGATGGCGGTGGCCCTGGTCAACAAGATCAACCGGACGTTCGGCAGCTCCCTGCCGCTGCAGGTGCTGTTCGAGCACCCGACCGTCGAGCAGCTCGCCGCCCTCGTCGCCAACTCCGAGCGGTCAAAGGACTGCTCCCGCCTGGTGCGGCTGCGCGGCGGCTCACAGCGGCCGATCATCTGCTGGCCGGGCCTGGGCGGCTATCCGATGAACCTGCGACTGCTCGCCGAGCGGGCGGAGTTCGAGCGGCCCCTGTACGGGATGCAGGCGTACGGGATCAACCCTGGCGAGCGCCCGTACCGGACGATCAAGGAGATGGCAGCGGGGGACGTCAAGGCGATCCGCTGCCTGCAGCCCGAGGGCCCGTACTCGCTCTGGGGCTACTCGTTCGGCGCCCGCGTGGCCTTCGAGACCGCCTGCCAGCTCGAGCAGGCCGGGGAGCAGGTCGACCATCTATTCCTGATCGCCCCGGGCTCACCGAAGGTTCGTGCGAGGGACGAAATGGCCTATCGAAGTGACGCCGCGTACCGCCGGGCAGCGTACATGACCATTCTTTTCTCGGTGTTCGCGGGCAGCATCAGCGACCCCGCGCTGCAGGCGTGCCTGTCCGTCGCCCGCGACGAGGAGAGCCTGGCCGCCTTCGTCGCCAAGCGTTACCCGAACCTCGACGTCGAGCTGGTGAAGCGGATCGTGGAGATTGTCCGCCTCACGTATGGCTTCAAGTACGAATTCCACGAGCTGAACGAAAGGCAGATCAACGCCCCGATGACGATCTTCAAAGCCCGGGGTGACGACTACTCCTTCATCGAGGGCAGCAATGCCTACTTCGCCAAGGCGCCGACGGTGATCCAGCTCGACGCCGATCACTATGGCCTGCTCAAGGAGCCGGGCGTAGGCGAGCTGGTGAAGATGATCCGCTACCGGCTGCTGGCGGACCGCGTCCCGGAGCTCGAGACGGCATCCGGGCGCGCGTCATGAGCGCCTCCCTTCCTTACCCCACCAACCATCCAGCCAAGGACAGACACGTGAAACTCAAAGAGGTACAGACACACAGGGGGCGGCGGATCGCCGATTCGCTCGAGGACCTGATCGGCGGGACGCCGCTCGTGCGGCTGCGCCTGCCGGACGCCAAGCCGGACGTGATCGCGCTGGCCAAGCTCGAGATGTGCAACCCGCTGTCGAGCATTAAGGACCGCGCGAGCCTGTTCATGGTGCGGGCGGCCGAGCGGCGGGGCGAGCTCGTCGCCGGGCACAGCACGATCGTCGAGGCGACCTCCGGCAACACCGGGATCTCGCTGGCGGCGCTCGCAGCCGCGCGCGGCTACCGGTGCGTCATCGTGCTGCCGGACAGCGCGACCCGCGAGCGCCGGCAGATCCTGCGGGCGCTCGGCGCCCAGGTCGTGCTCACGCCGCGGGCTCAGGGCTACGCCGGCGCGATCGCGAAGGCGGCCGAGCTGTGCGCGGAGCTGCCGGGCGCGTGGTTCCCGCGCCAGCACGAGAACGCCGACAACGTCCGCGCCCACTTCGAAACCACCGGCCCGGAGATCTGGGCCGACTGCCGGGGTCGGATCGATGCGCTGGTGTGCGGCGTGGGCACCGGCGGCACGCTGAGCGGTGTGGCCGGTTTCATCAAGCAGCAGGACCCCGGCGTGCACGTGGTGGCCGTCGAGCCCGAGGGCTCACCGGTGCTGTCGGGCGGCCGCGGCGGCCTGCACGGGATCCCCGGGCTCAATGGGGGCTTCGTCGCACCGACGACAGACGTCTCGCTGATCGACGAGGTCATCGTCGTCTCCGATGACGACGCGGCGGCCACGGCGCGGCAGCTGGCCCGCCACCAGGGTCTGCTGGTCGGAATCTCCTCGGGTGCCGCAGCGCATGGCTGCCGCCAGCTGACGCACCGGATGCCGGCCGGTGCGACGGTGGTCACGATCCTCCCTGACACCGGCGAGCGGTATCTCAGCCTGCGCGAGGACGAGGAGCGAGCGGCATGATCTCCCCACTGGCACCAATCAAGCAGGCCGCCGCGGCGGCCACGGACTATCTGGACACCATCATCAAGCGCGACCCGTCGATCCGCTCGCGCAGCGAAGCGGCGCTGCACCCCACGGTGGTGGCGATGCTCGGGCACCGGATCGCCCACCGGTTTTACCAGCGGCGCATGTACAAGGCCGCACGGGCGCTCTCCCTCATCGCCCGCCTGGCGTCCGGCGGCATCGAGATCCACCCCGGGGCCGAGATCGGCCGGCGGTTCTTCGTCGACCACGGCTGCGGCGTGGTGATCGGGGAGACAGCGATCATCGGCGATGACGTGACCCTGTTCCACCAGGTGACGCTCGGGTCGACGGGATGGTGGAACGACGCCAAGCGCGATCCGGGGGAACGGCGCCATCCCCGGCTCGGCGACGCAGTGACAGTCGGCGCCAATGCCTGCGTTCTCGGCCCGATCATGATCGGCGACCACGCGATGATCGGAGCTCAGGCCCTCGTGCTCTCCGACGTACCGCCCCACGCGGTGGTGCACGCGCCGCGAGCTGCCGTCATCGAGGCCGGCGCGAGCCGCTCGAACGTCAACCGTCTGCGCCTGGCGCCGCGCGCCGAGGAGGAGGACGCACCCGCCCTGCGCCCCGCCGCCCTGGGAGGCAAGTGATGAAGAACAACCGACTGCTCATGTGCATGCCGTACCAGCCTCTGGTGCGCAAGGCGACCGCGGCGGGATTCCGCGTCTTCTCGATCTGGGATCCGGCGCTTGAGAGCGCTGACTACCTCGCGGGCGTCGCGGAGTTCTCCGAGGAGATGGTACTCACCGACTTCGGCGACCGAGGGGAGCTGCGGCGGCTCGTCGCCGAGCTGGCTGCCCGTCACGACGTCGCCCACGTGCTGCATCTGGGCAGCGAGGCGACGCAACTGGCGGTCTGCGAACAGGCGGCGGCGATGGGGCTAGCGCTGAACTCGCCGCGCAGCCTGACGCAGATCAACGACAAGGCGGCGATGCGCGCCCTGCTGAGCGCGCGAGGCATATCGCCGGTGATCTCGATCGAGGCCGGTTCTCCCGCCGAGGCCGAGCGATTCCTGCGCGAGCGCGCCGAGCTGCCGGTGATCGTCAAGCCGACCCGGCTGGACGGGAGCCGAGCCGTGCGCCTGATCAAGCGCCCGGGCGACATCGACGGCTGGCGGGAGGAGCTCGCGCGTCTGGGCTACCGGGATCCCGTCCTGATCGAGGAGTACCTGCGGGGACCGGAGTTCAGTGTGGAGACCATCACCGCGCACGGCACCCACCACGTCGTCGGCATCACCGCCAAGCGCCTGGGGCAGCCGCCGCACTTCGTGGAGATGGGCCACGTGCATCCTGCCCCGCTGCCCGACGAAGCACGTGCCGCGATCACCGAGCTCGTGGTCACCTACCTCGAAGCGACCGGATACCGGTTCGGGCCGGCGCACACCGAGGTGATCCTCACGGGGGCGGGGCCACGGATCGTGGAGTCGCAGGCCAGGCTCGGCGGCGACAGGATCCCGCTGCTCGTCGAGCTCGCCAGCGGCTTCGACATGGAGGCCGCCGTCTTCACCGCGCTGGCCGACGGTCCGGTCGAGCCTCCGCCGGCCCAGCGCTTCGCCGCGATCTCCTTCTTCGACTTCGGCACCGGGTACGTGCGGGTGATCGAGGGGGCAGAGGACATCAGCCGGCAGCCATACGTCCACGCGCTGAAGCTCAAGGTCGCGCCCGGCGACGCGCTCACGCCGGTGAGGAGCTCATCGACGCGGCACGGCTACGTCGCCGTCGCGGCGGCAACGGAGCGGCAGGCCGACGAGCGCCTGGCCGACGCGCGGGCCCGGCTCAACGTCGTCACCAGCTCCGACGGCGAGCCGCCGGCGCCCGCCGGGCGGCACCACATGCATTCACCTGCGACCGCAAAGACGAAGGGCTGACCGCGATGAACCCCGACCGCACCCTGGTGCTTATTGGGCACAAGACCGAGACGATCCGCCGGGCCAAGGCACTCGGCCTCGACGTGATCCTCCTGCAGCACAAGAGCAAGCTCGAGCCCGAGCAGTCGGCACTGGCCGACGTGACGTTCGTGGTCGACTACCGCGACTGGTCGGTGGTCCGGCCCCTGGTCGAGGCGGCACACCGGGCCTGGGGTATCGGCGCGGCGATATCCCTGACCGAACCGGGACTCGACGTCGCGGGCCGGATCAACGACCTGCTCGGCCTGGGCGGAACCGGGTACGAGGTCAGCCACCGGCTGCGCGACAAATGGGAGATGCGCCGCCATCTCGCGGCGTCGGGGGCGGCCACGATCGGGGCCCGGCTAGTCGACGGCCGCGAGAGCCTGTCCGCCTTCGGGGACGCGTACGGCTATCCGTTCATCGTCAAGCCGACCGACATGACCGCAGGCTGGGGCGTGCTGCCCGTGGTCAGCCCCGCCCAGTTGCCGCGAACCTGGGACGAGATCCAGCGGCTGCGCCACGAAGGCGTGACCTACGGCACGACGCTGTTCACGATCCAGGACTTCCTCATGGAGGAGTACGTCAGCGGTCCGGAGTACAGCGTCGAGGGGTTCAGCTTCGACGGGCGCCATGCGGTGGTGGCCGTCACCGAGAAGCTCATCGATCCCGAGCGGTTCGTTGAGCTCGGGCATACCTTGCCCGCCCGCATAGATCCGGACCTCGAGCGGGCCATCGTCGATGCCGTGCGGCGGTTCCTCGACGCGATGGGCTTGAAGGACGGGCCGAGCCACACCGAGGTGCGGGTCGGGGCGCGGGGCCCGGTGGTAATCGAGTCCCACAACCGCATCGGCGGCGACCGCATCGGCGACCTGCTCCGCGCGGCGTACGGCGTCGATCTGGTGGAGTACACGCTCGGCTGGCCCTTCCGGCTCGTCGGGGAGCTACCCGACCGTCCCCGCCCGCTCGCGGGCGCGTGCGTCCGCTTCCTGCACGGGAACATCGGCCGGGTGGTCAAGCTGGGTGGCCTGGAGGAGGTCGGCGCCAGGCCCGAGGTCCTGGCCGCGGAGCTGAGCGTCAAGGTCGGAGATGTGCTCCGCCCGCTGCACAACAACTGGGACCGGCTCGGACTGGTCGCGGTTCGCGGCTGTGACAGCGAGGCTGCCGTGGGCCTGTGCTACGAGCTGATGGGCTCGCTGCGGATCGAGACCGCCGAGGACCCCGCGCCGGCACCACGCGAGCTGGCGCCGGCCGGGGTGGAGGGACGATGACGCGGCTCGTGCTCGATCGCGGACGGGGCCCGCTGCCCCCGTATCTGCAATGGCTCGAGGAGCCCGGTGATGCCGTTCTGTTCACCGGACGCTCCCCGGCCGAGATCGAAGGCGGCCAGGTGAGCGGCTACGCCGAGGTGCGCTGCTTTCCGCAGTACGCCCGCTCGGGGCAAGTCGAGCTCGCGGCGGTGCGCCTCGCGCGTGACACCCCAATCCGCGCGATCGTCGCTGTCGCCCCCGAGGACGCCATCCGGGCCGGCGCCCTGCGCGACCATCTCGGTGTTGAGGGTCAGGGCCGGCAGGACGCGATCGCGCAGCGGGATCTTGTCGCCCTGCGTGCGCGGCTGCACGAGGTCGGCATCCCGGCGCTCCGGTGCGGTGCGGTGCAGCGCGTGTGCGACCTGTACTGGTATGGGCATTGCTGGGGCTATCCCCTCCGCGTGCGCCATCGCCGACGGCCCGGCTGGCCGGTGGCGGCGCAGCTCCACAACGAAGCAGACGTCGCGGCGTTCACCCGCGGCGGCCTTACCGGCAGGCTCGAGGCGGTGCCGAGCCTGCTCGTCGAGCCGGCGGACGGCGCGGGCGAGCGCATCGCGCTGTCGTGTCCAGCCGGCGGGCCGTCGCGGATGCTGCCAGCGAGCCCGCCGGTCGCTCGAGTGCTGGCAGATGCCGCGCTGACCCGGCTCACCCGCCCGGGCGAAGGCGCGTGGCGCGTGGAGCTCGTGCGCTGCGGCGCGGAGCACGACTGGCGCGTCGACGCGCTCGAGCGGGAACCCGGCTACGAGGCAGCGCTCGCGCGGGCGCAGGGCGGATTGGGACGGCGGGCGCGGGAGGCCATCAGCGAGCTGGAGGGGCGCGGCGTCGCCTGGACTGAGGAGCGAGGGACGAGCGACGAGCGAAGGCGACGCCAGAAGGCGCCCCGGAGACGAGCGGGAGACACGACATGAGCGTGCTTGTGCTCCATCGCGGCCCGCTCGCCGGCACCCCCTACGACCGGTGGCTGAGTGACCTCGGTGCGGACATCCTGCTGCTCGCGGCCCAGGAGCAGCTGGATCTCTCGGGCGACGCTCTGCCGCACGAGGGCGGCTACCGGCACGTGGAGGCGGTGAGCGGCTACGACGTCAGCGGCTACGTTGAAGTGCGCGCGCTTGAGCTCGCATGCAGACATAAGGTCCGGCGCATCGTCGCCACCCAGGAGCGTGATCTCGAGCGGGCGGCCCAGCTGCGCGAGATTCTCGGCCTTCCCGGCCAGCGGCCGCAAAGCGCCGCCGCGTTCCGGGACAAGGTGGAGATGAAGCAGCTCGCGCGGGACGCCGGCATCCCGGTGGCTCCCCACGCCCAGGTGGAGTGCGCGACCGACCTCATCGACTTCGCCGGACGGTTCGGGTTTCCCCTCGTCCTCAAGCCCCGCAACGGCGGCGGGTCCATCGACCTGCGGATCATCCCCGGGCCGGAGGAGCTCGACGAGCTGCTCGCCGGCGAGACCCTGGCACCCGGCGACGACCAGCCCAACCTGATCGCGGAGGCGTTCGTCCCCGGGCCGATGTGCCACGTCGACGGGCTGGTCGTCAACGGGCGGATAGTCGTCGCCTGGGCATCGCAGTACCTCTACGCGCTCGCGTCCTACAGGACGGATCGGGGCGGCCGCCGCGACGTCACCCTGGACCGCGACGATCCGCTCGGGCGGCGGCTCCTCGCCTTCACCGAGCGCGTGATCCAGGCGCTGCCGGGGCCGAGTGCGTTCGCCTTCCACGCTGAGGTGTTCCACACGCCCGACGACGAGCTGGTGCTGTGCGAGATCGCCTGCCGGCCGGGCGGGGCCTCGATTCGCGACATCGGCCGGACGCTGTTCGGCGTGGATCTCGCCGAATTGGCGGTACGGGCGCAGGCCGGGCTCCCCCTTCCTGTCGAGGGGATCCCGCGTCCGGCGCAGATGGCGGGTCAGCTGGTGATGATGAAGCGACCCGGCCGGATCGTCAGCGTTCCCGGACGCCCGCCGTTTCCCTGGGTCGAGCGCTCGCGCCTGTTCGTGACGCCCGGCCAGGTCATGCAGGAGGCCGCCTTTTCCGGTGATTTCATGGTCTGCTTCGTGATCTCGGCGCCGTCCCGGCAGGTCACCGAGGAGAGGCTGCGGCAGCTTGAGGCGTGGCTCGAGGTGCGGCTGGTCGTCGAGGCGGTGGCTTGAGCATGCGGGCCTCGCAGCGAGCGGGGGCCGGCTCGGTCTCATCGCTGACGCTGTATTAAGAGGGCTGCTGGGCCCTCTGAGTGTCCGAGACCCTCCGCGCGACCGAGTGATCCCGGGTGCCGGACGGGACTGGCCTTCTGTCGGAGACGCGCTGATCCAGGCGCGGCCGGCACTTCGCACTACTAGGGAGTCCGATGTACGACGTTCCGCCGCCCGCGGAGATTGGACCGAGCCCTTGCCGTCCTCGGCCGTGGGTGGCCGCGACGCCCCGGGGGGGACAGTGCACGATGAGCCACTCCACAACCGAGGTGGCACAAGCCGCCCCTCCGGTCGCCCAGGCGGGCCCCATCGGTCGTTTCCTGTCGAAAAGCATCATCCCGCGCACGGCTACGGGCCGCCGATTCGCCTTCATCGCAACGATCGACTCGCTCGGCAGCGGGATGTACTACGCCGGCTCGGCACTGTTCTTCACCCGGGTCGTCGGGCTCAGCGTCGGTCAGGTGGGCATCGGCCTTTCCCTCGCTGGCCTCGTCGGATTCCTCGGCGTGGTGCCGATTGGCATGCTCGCGGACCGGGTGCGGGCAGGGCGGATATACGTCGCGCTCCAACTGTGGCGGGCAGCCGGCTTCGCCGCCTACTGCCTAGCGGGATCCTTCACGGTGTTCGTGATGATTGCCTGCGCCATCGGCTTGGCCGACGCGGCGGTGCCGCCGATCAGCCAGGCCGTGGTTGGTGCCGCCGTCTCGTCCGAAGATCGCGTGGACACCCTGGCCAAGATCCGCGCTGTGCGCAACGTCGGCTTCAGCGTCGGCGCGCTGGTCGCGGCGGTCGCGATCCAACATGGCTCGAGGACCGCCTTCGTATTCCTCATCGCAGGCAACGCGGCGTCGTTCCTGATCGCGGCGCTGCTGCTACGGTCGGCCCGGGTGACACAGCTGATCACGGTGGGAAAGTCAGCCAAGGGCACCCGTCCGACCCTTGTCGCCGACGCTCGCTACATCGCGGCCGCGATACTCAATGGCGCGCTGTCGGTACACCTGACGCTGCTTCCACTCGCCCTGCCGCTGTGGATTGCCATACACACGAAAGTGCCGATCGGGACCTTCGGCATCCTGTTCATGCTCAACACCGTCATGGCGGTCCTCCTGCAGGCGCGCTTCGCGCGGTCGGCGGACAAGCTGCGAGGTGCGGTCGCCTGCGCCGTGCTCGCCGGGGCCTCCCTCGCCGCGTTTGGAGTGATCGCCTATGTGATGGGACAGGTTCACCTGGTAGTGCTCGCCACCTTGCTGGCTGTCGTCGCCGCGGTACTGATCACTTTCGGCGAAATGTGGCAGTCGGCGGCCGGATGGACCATCTCCTACGAACTGGCCCGGCCGGAGCGGCGGGCGCAGTATCTGTCGACCTTCCAGATGGGTACGGTCGTGCAGGCGGCCGCTGCACCGTGGGTGCTGACCCATCTGGTGATGCCTAACCCACACGGCTGGCTGATATTCGCCGCGGTGATCGCCGTTGCCGGGCTCGCAATGGCTATCGTGGTTGACGTTCCAGGGCGGCGTCCCGCCTCCGTCGCCATGCGCGCTGCGACTGGCGGGCTCGTCACCGTGCTTTGCGGGGTGATCGCGGCCGGGGTACTGCTGTTCTCCCCGAATCACCTGGTGCATGCGCCTAATCCGATTGGGCCGACGCCAAGCAGCAGTTCCTCCCCATCGCGCCCTTCCCCGTCACCTAGCCCCAGGACGCCGGCGCGACCACGCGTGCCGCGCGGGGTGCCCTCAGGCCGGCCCTCAGATCCCTCAGGCCGGCCCTCAGACCCACACTCGGGCCTGCCCTCAGATCTGCCCTCAGGACTGCCCTCAGGATTGCCCTCAGGATTGCCCTCAGGATTGCCCTCTGACTTGCCCTCTGACTTGCCCTCTGACCTGCCCTCAGGCCTGCTTTCAGACCTGCCCTCAGGCCTGCTATCAAACCTGCCCTCGGACCTACCGTGAACTGCGCTGGAGGAGATCAACATGCCCCACATCAGCATCAAGCACCTGCCCGTCGAACTGGACGAACGGCGCCAGTCAGCGTTGGTGAGCGAGGTGACGGAAGCGGTCAAGAGCGCCTTCGGCGTGGAGGAAAGCGTCATCTCGATCGCGCTCGAGTCGGTCGCGCCGGAGGTGTGGCACGAGCATGTCTATGTCCCGGAGATCGTCAACCGCCGGGAGCTGCTGCGCAAGGTCCCGCGGTACTGACTGGGCGAGGCGGTTCCGACGTGGCTCTCACGGGCTGGGAGCCCGAAGGCCCAGATGATCACTGGATTGATCCGGCGCCATGGCCGGCTACCCGCCAAACCGTGCATGACCAGGAAAACTTACCCGATATCACCTCACATGGAAACCATCACCTCACATGGAAAGGGGAAAGGGACGTGTCGTACCCAGACCCGAAGTACTCCGGCAACGACGGAGAAGTCAGCGCCATCCTTCGCCCAGCGGATCAGCCTTATGACCTGGAGATGAGCAAAGGTGGCACACAGCTCCACTACCTCGCATCCGGAGCGTCGACCAAGGGCGAGTTCGCGCTCTACCGCTGGGACTTCAGCGGACGGCGCTCCGGGCCTGATCCGCATTTCCACAAAACCGTCTCGGAGTCGTTCTACATACTGTCCGGGACGGTAAAGCTCTACGACGGCAGGCGATGGGCCGACGCGAAGCCCGGCGACTTCCTCTTCGTGCCAGAGGGTGGCATCCATGGCTTCCGCAATGAGTCCGGGGAGCCCGCTTCGATGCTGCTGCTCTTCGCACCGGGTGCACCGCGCGAGGGGTACTTCGAAGCCCTCGCGGAATGGGCAACGACCGGCATCGAGCCAAACGCCAAGGAACGGACGGAGTTCATGATCCGGCACGACAACTACTTCATCTGAAGTAACTGCGTTCTAAAGGCCGCGGCCAGCCTGCGATCACGAGGATATCAACATGCCCCACGTAAACATTAAGCACCTGCCCACTGAACTGGACGAACGACGCGAATCCGCATTGGTGAGCGAGATAACCCAGGCGGTCAAGAGCGCCTTCGGCGTCGACGAAGGCGTCATCTCGATCACGCTCGAGTCGGTCGCGCCAGAGGTGTGGCACGAGCAGGTGTATGTCCCGGAGATAGTCGAGCTGCTGCGCAAGGTCCCTCAGTACTGACCGAACGAGGCGGGTAAGCTCGTGGCCGCGTGCCGGTGCTGCCGCGCGGTGCGACGATGCGCGCGCGGATGAGTGGCGCCGCCACGAGCTTGTCTCGGTGCATTCGGCCCCGCGGGGGCGTTCCCGGGAGGATCATCACGATGCTCGACGCAGGCACCTCCCGGTGCAGATCATCCGCAGGCTCCGCGAAGCCGACCCACTGCTGGCAGAGGGTCCCTGGCTTGTCGCACGACGTTACGCCTGATGCCCTACGGAGAGCTTGTGCAACACGCCCCGATTACTTCCTGTCGCGGCGGCGGCGGTCGTAGCGGCCGGGCGGAGGTGTCAGGAGGGGGCTGCCGGCTGGCAGGCCGGCCGCGTGGCGGCGTGTCCGGGTGCCGGCGGGCAAGCACCAGGGCCGTTCGGGATATCCGGTATTCCCGGGGGCCACGGCGGTCAGCAGATCGCGGGACAGCACCCCGGCGGACGCTTTAGTTCCGGCATGGCCTGTCCGAAGTGCTCAGCTAGGTTCTGCGGGGGAAACGGACGCGGGCGGGTCCGGGTCCGGCTATGGGTGCTCGTGGTCGCTGATCTGCCGCCGATCTCACCCCAGGCTGGGCCTCGGCCTCAGCCCGGACGGCGTCGACCGCAGCCTGCGCGCGGGTGGCCTCCTGCTGCGCCAGACGGGCGGTCTGTTCCGCCCGCGGCCGCGACCGATCAGCGAAGAACCTGGAAGCTCAGGTCAGCGATCTGGCCTGCACCCTCGCAGCGGGTCTTACGCAGCTTGACCGGCGGGGCCCCGGTTACGTTGAAAAGTCGTCCGCTGGCGCAGGTGTCGTGACGGCTCCCGCTTCAGGTGGACGCCGACCCGACGGGAAAATGCGGTTAGCGCGGCCGTGAGCGATGCGAGCATCGCATCCACGTCATCCTCATGGATGGAGCCGAGGTGACCGACGCGAAATGCCTTACCTTCCATCATCCCAAGACCATTCGCAAGCACAAGTCCATATTGCGTGCGGAGATCGGTCAGAAAGCATGCTAGATCCTGGGGCGATGAGAACGGCGAATGGATGGCAGTCACGCTGTTGCTGACGAGATCGCTTCGAGCGACGAGCTCCAGGCCTGCGGCCTGCAGCCCGAGGCGGGCCATCTGGCCCAGTCGCTCGTGGCGCTGCCACATCTCGGCGAAGCCCTCATCGCGAATCATCGCCAGTCCCTCTTGGAGTGCGTACATGACCGAGAGTGGTGGCGTCGACTGCATGAAGCCTTGGCCCTGACAGCTCTTCTGGCGTAGGAAGTCGAAGTACCACCTGGGGCATTTCGCCTCGGTCGCGGCACGAATGGCAGCATCGCTCACAGCGATCATCGTCAGCCCCGGTGGCGCCAGCCACCCTTTCTGTGACGCGGTGACAACGACATCAAGCCCAAGTTCGTCAATCGGCAGCGCATGACACGGCACGCCGCTCACGCTGTCGACCGCGAGAAGGCAGCCGGCCGCCTTGACGACCTCCGCGATTGCCGCCATATCGTTGAGAACTCCGGTGCTCGTTTCGTTATGCGTGACGAAGACCTTGCTGATCCTGGCGTCCGCGGCTAGCACACGCTCGATCTCTTCAACATCGACCGCCTGCCCCCACGGTGCGCTGAGCCGGACTACGTCTGCCCGGAACGCCGCGGCCATCCTCGACCACAGTTCGCTGAACCACCCGTTGGTGCAGAACAGCACGCGCTCGCCGGGACTAAGCAGGTTCGCGACGGTCGCCTCAAGCCCGCCGGTTCCACTTGCCCCGAATAGCAAGATTTCGTTCTGGGTCTGCAGGACCGATCGGAGCCCCGTGACGCACTGCTCGAGGAGAGCGGCGAACTCCGGCCCTCGAGGATTGATCATCGGGCGGGTCGCGGCGCGTGACACGCGCATCGGGATTGGGGTCGGGCCGGGGATGCGAAGCTGTTGCTTGATGGTCATGTCCGTAGGAGGAGCGCGGTGGCCGCCTGATACGGCCGACGCCTCCATAAGTGGCAGCGGGGACCTGCCCAATGCACTGCAGGCGAGGTACATACCCAGCGAGAAGATCCGATCGACCGAACGCACGGTGACCACGATGTCGCCGCCGCGGCCGGTTTGGCCGGTGTCTGCATGCTGCTCGGGCGGCTCGGGTTGGGTACCCGGCCGGAGGGGCACGCCAGTGGCTGTCACGCCGCGCTGGGGAATTCGTTAGCTTGCGGCGCGACCGCCAGCACCCCAGCGGGCCAGATAGTCCAGCCCTGGGCGCAGAGCGCAGCCCACTGCTGGCTCGCGCAGTGCCTGCACAAGTACAGTTCGCCGCGCCGCTCCACACGGTACGCTGCACCGACCGCAGGTCCGCATCGATCACATGCCTCGTTCATTTCCGCCTCTCCTTTCCGGGCCGAGTAACGCCGGAGCCGGCGGTGCGCCCAGCCCCGTCGCCATCGATAACCGCGACCTGGTGCCCGCGCCGCGCCAGCGCGATCGCGGTGTACAGCCCGGTGGGCCCTGCCCCGACGATGACTGCCCGCATGCCGTCCCCGCTTTCCGCCCCGTGAAGGCAATGGTTACGCCGTCGGCCACCCTGCTGAGCGGCCTATCGCCCGGAATCGGGTGCACGGCGGCAGCATCGCTGGGGGACGCACTTGGCAATCGCCGCAGGCAAGCGGACAAGACCCCGCGAGCGGCCAGGCATCCCCTCCGCTCAACTATCCAGAGGAGACAGCGTGCCGCCTGATACACCGGCGCTCCGCGGGCTCCGGGAACTGTTATCAGGCCAGGCTGGCTGTTACTCACATCCGACGGTGCCCAGCCGGCGCGTGGTGCCCGCCCGGGCGCGCCCAGGGTGCAGGCGAAGCAGTCGATGCCCGGCGCGGCGCGCCGAGCTGCGGGACAGCGGTATGCCGCGCGTGTCCAGCATGGACTGCCCCAGGCAGAACTCGCCGGCCTGATCGGCATCAGGGGCAACCAAGCAGCCGCCGTCATGAGCGAGCTGGGACGTCATCGTCATCCACATCCGCGCCGGGCAGGCCGCAAAGTACGAGCGGCTATGCGTCGGGCCAGAGCTGCCGCGCTGGCATGCGGCGCCTGCATCAGCGCCCGGATCTTTCGTGCTGCCTTCGGCACCGGCCAGCGTCAGGATGTAGCCACGAACATCATCGCCGTCGAGGTCCCAAGTCACGCCGGGCACACTGACCACGACGCCGATCCCGGTTCCTGGAGTTCGGCCAGCTGGCCGGCGCGTTCCAGCCCGAGGACCCGCTGGTGTACGGCGGAGCGGTGCTGCACGCCATCTGACCGGCACAGCGAACCGGCGACCGCGCCGGGTTCGCCCACGGCGGAGGCGGGAGACGCGGCTGGTGCCCGCGACCAGTTCGCCGCGCTGCTCCCCATCCGCAAGCGGGCGTCCGGCCCCGGCGATCCGGGCACCCTCAGAGCCCACGCCCGCCTCGTCCACTGGACTGGGCAGGCGGGAAGCCAACCGCCGCATGTGCAGCGCCCAAGCGGGGCTAGCGGCTGTCTCCCCGCGAGTGTCATGCCGGCAGGGCCGCGCTCGCATCCGCCAGCGCACAGTGCCAGTGGCCAGTCATGGCCCGGCCGCGCGCTGGCCGGATGCGGACTGGCCGGCGAGGCTAGCGCTGGGCGGTGTCCGGGTCGCCGGGCAGGACGCGGTCGAGCTGGCTACGGGAGCCGATGCCCAGCTTGGCGAAGACCTTGCCCAGGTGGTACTGGACCGTGCGCGCGCTGAGGAACAGCCGGGCGCCGATCTCCGGATTCGACAGGCCATCGCGGGCCAGCCGCGCGATCTGGGCTTCCTGAGCGGTCAGCTCGCTGCTGGTCTCGACAGTGCGCTTGCGGGCGGTCTCGCCGGTAGCCAGCAGCTCGCGGCGGGCCCGGTCGGCGAACGCCCCGATGCCCATCGCCTCCAGCAGGTCGCAGGCGGTACGCAGCTCCTCGCGGGCATCGGTGCGGCGGCGCTCGCGGCGCAGCCACTCGCCGTAGAGCAGGTGAGCGCGGGCGAGCTCCGCGCGGACGCGGGTCCGGCTCAGCCGGGCGATCGACTCCCGGTACAGGCGGTCGGCGGTGTCGCCGTCGCTGACCAGGGCGCGGACGCGTGCTTCGATCCCCAGCACCCACTCGGTCGGTGTCACCCGCGTGCGTTCGGACAGCCACTGCAGCGCGGCGCTGACGAGCGCGACATCACCGGTCCTGGACGCCGCCTCGGCCAGCTCCGGCACCACAAACGGCCCGTACCCCAGCTGGTCGCGCTCGAATGCCCGCCGGGCGGCGTCGCGCGCGGCGTCGTAGCGGCCCAGGCCGTTGTACAGCACCGAGCTGGCGTAGGCCGCGAAGTTGAGAGGCCTGCCCAGGCCGCGCGCGGTCGCCTCCGCCGCGGTGGCCTCGATCAGCTCAGACGCCCGGGCCTCCTGGCCGCGCCAGGCCGCCAACGTCATCGCGGTATAGGCAACCGGCGGGTTCCCGGTCGCCTCGGCGATCAGGCGATCTTCTTCGACCAGCCGCGCCGCCGCCGCCAGCTCGCCGGCGAGAAGGTGGGCTCGGGCGAGGAAGTCGAGCGCGAACTGCAAGTGCACCAGCGCGCCCATGTCACGGGCGACCTGAGGCTGGCAACGGGCCAGGGCATGCCAGGATGCGTCGTCCCAGACCTCAAGGGCGACCATGCCGCCGGCTCCCGGACCGGCGAGCCAGAGCCAGCCGCCGGCCTCGGGGGTGCCGACGTCCAGCGCGAGGACCCGCTCCAGGGCCCGGGTCAGCGCCGGCGCGGCCGCCGCGTACCCCTCCGTGAACCGTACCGCGAACGCGTCGAGCAGGACGTCCACCGCACGCGGCGGCTCGGGACCGGGAGGCGCGGCGCGCGCGGCCTGTGCGGCTTCCCGCAGGCCGCCGGGGCGGTCCAGGTCGGCGGCCCACATTGCGGCCCCGAGCGCCTCCAGGTGCGTCTCGCGCGCCAGGCCGGCGTCCAGCGGCTCGAAGCGCCTGGCCGCGCTCAGCAGCAGCCGGGCGCCGTCGCTGACGCGGCGCTGGTCATAGGCGATCTGCCCGCGCAGGCGCTCCAGCTCGGCGGTCTGCAGCGGGTCCAGCTGCCCGGCCTCGACCGCGACCAGCAGCCCGAGCGCCGCGTCCAGCGCGCCGGCGTCGCGCTTGGCCCGGGCCGCCGCGAGCAGCCGCTGCGCCCGGCGGCGGGGGTCGGGCGTCAGCATCGCCGCCCGCTCGAGGAACGCGGCCGCCGCGGCCAAGCCCCCGCGCGCCTGCGCCCGGCCGGCCGAGCGCTCTAGCTCGGCCGCGACCTGCTCGTCGGGCCCCGGTGTCGCCTGGGCGTGGTGCCAGGCGCGGCGGTCCGGATCGGCCTGCAGGTCGGTGACCTCTGCCAGGGCGCGGTGCGCGTCCTGTCTCTCCTGAATTGACGCCGACCGGTGGACCGCCGAGCGCACCAGCGGATGCCGGAACCGCACCCGGGCGCCGAACTCGACCAGCCCGGCCTCGGCCGCCGGCGTCGCCGCCTGCGCTGTGATCCCGAGCCGCCCGGCGGCCCGCCACACCAGCACCGGGTCGCCGGTCGGATCCGCCGCCGCCACTTGCAGCAGTCGCCGGGTCTGCGCCGGAAGGGCATCGACCCGCCGCTGGAAGCGCGTCCAGCAGCGCGCGCGCATCACCGTCTGGCAGGCCCCCGACCACGAGCTCCGGCAATCCGGCCAGCTCGCTGCCCCGAACGCGGACCGCGAAGACCAGCCCCACCGATTCAACCGCCAGGCGGCGCGCGACGAACCCGAGGACCTGCGCGGAAGCGCGATCGAGCCACTGCTGGTCATCCACCACGCAGAGCAGCGGCTGCTCCCCGGCCACGTCGGACAGCAGGCTGAGGACCGCCAGGCCGACCAGAAACCGGTCCGGCGCCGACCCGGCGCTCAGGCCGAATACGGTCCGCAGCGCATCACGCTGCGGAACCGGGAGACGCTCGAGGTGATCCAGCATCGGCGCGCACAACTGCTGCAACCCGGCGAACGCGAGCTCCATCTCCGACTGGACACCCGTGGCACGCTCTATACGGCAGTCCTGGGCTTGCCCGGCCAGGTAGTCCAGCAGCGCCGTCTTGCCCACGCCCGGCTCGCCGGCCACCACCAGCGCCCGGCCCTCACCCGCCCGGACGGCACCGATCAGCCGGTCCAGCACGCCGCATTCGCTGCGCCGGCCCCTAAGTTGTGCCGCGCGTCCTCGGATGGGGGAATGGGTAGCCATCTGCCCCGGCACCGACATTTACACCGCGTCCATGTGGCCAGTATCGCTCATGGTGCCCATGCCGACAGAGCGGTGAGTGAACGCCGCTCCCCGAAGCTCAGTACATTGATGGGACTCGGCCACCTCGCACCGAAACTCGGTAGCGCTGTCCGGTAACCCGGCGATCACGCGTTGCGACGGCAACCCACCGCCGTATCTCCGCTCGGACCCCACCGTGGACGAGGGTGAACCTCGTCCGCAGTTGCGCGTCGCCGTCTAACCGGGGTCGCCGGGCAATGCCTTGACATCAGCAGCAAATTCCGCAAGATCCTGGAACAGGAACCCGTGTGCCGAGTCCGGGTAGATCTTCACCCGGGCTTGCGGGATCAGGCCTGCGAGCAGGTAGCGCCGGCCGGCGGCTTTCGCCGCTTGGACGCGCCAGGCGGCTGGGGGCTCCGATGCGCTCGTAGATCGCGAGTGCCTGCCGCACGTGCGTGGCGGCTTCGCCGGGGTTGCCGTCGTGGAGGAGCAGAGAGCAGTGGCCGATGCCTTCCAGGGCGCGTGCTTCCTCTGCGGGCGCGCCGATGTCGCTCGCGCCTGCCGCCGGGCCGCCGCGCCCCCAGCGCGGCCCTCCCGAGTCCACCTCCTTCGCGCCCGCCGAAATGCCGGTGATCGGATAGGTCGGTTTCGTATGGAGCCGGGCGGCTTTCCGCTCATCCCGCAACACGGCCGTGGGCGGGGCGCCGTCGGCACGGGATCTGAACCCAGCGGCACCGCTTTCTACAGCAGAACGCGCCGACGGCACCCTACGGACTTCCGCCCAACCTGCTGATGAGCACGTCTTTGGTAACGCCATACGATCGGTGGATTTCTTCGCCGCTGCCTTGCGATCCCACTGGGACCGGGCCGGCAGGCAGCAAGCATGCTCAACGCTGTCGTGCAAGGCCTTCAGGCGCTGTGCGGTCATCCGCAGGCACGCGATGCGCGCAGCCATCGCCTGGACCTGGATCAGTCCTTCGTCCATCAGCCCTCCACAACAGGTAGCGCTCCTGTTCGCTCATGCCGCCCCACACCCCATGCATCTGACCCGAATCCACAAGTAGGATGGCGGAATGTTTCCGTAGTTTCCTGAAATCACGGTGCCCTGCTGGGATGATGGAGCGTGACAGCGCTTGATCTCCCCAGGAAGAAGGCCACCGAGATGGTGACGACGTCAGGCACGCCG